>Ga0208242_100413_pt1 | contig 29707 bp, 30 predicted proteins | sample SubbioAug_CSW13A_FD_184825 | JGI IMG/M metagenome (GOLD analysis project Ga0208242, IMG submission 184825) | Serpentinite rock and fluid subsurface biosphere microbial communities from McLaughlin Reserve, California, USA - CR12Aug_CSW13A (SPAdes) | ecosystem: Environmental > Terrestrial > Deep...
TGTGTTTTATGGCTCATAAAACAACAACAGGGTGTCTTCTTATTAAGATGTGTTTATCCTATTCATTTCGCCCTAGCAGAGGGTTACTTTGGGGTGACCTTTCGGTTTGATAAACGCATGACCTTAACACTAGCTCACTTCTGCTATTATTAAACGCTAATGAATGATAACACAATGCCTTAAACCTGTCAATTTTTAAAACAACTGAGTGCAATTATGGTACAATAGTCATGAGGTTTTTATGGAACAAATTCTTCAATTGCTGCAAAATGATTTAGTATTATATGGATTGATTTCAATCATCGTTTTAATCGTCTTGATTCTTGTGTTGCAAAGTGTAAGAAAGAATCGATTAAAGAAACGATACAAGGAATGTGAAATTGAATTAACAACACTTAGAACCATACCACTCACTTTTAAAGTAAATAAAGCCATTGCATTGGCTAAAGTTAATGATGCTCTTCTTCCTGTTGTTGCACAATCCAATGAAGCATTAGAAAATATTAATCAACAATTTGTTGAAATCACTTCCATGATGTCAGATACAGAAGATGAGATTATGTATGGATCTTTATCACAATCTGCAAAATACTTAGACGATTTAATCCATGCACTTGCTGAATTAAGTCCAGTTGTCCATGATCTAAATCAAAGACTGGATGTTTTGCTTGAAGACGAATTTGAACAACGAAGTGAAATCACATCAATCAAAGAGACCTTTATTCAATGTAAAACATTCATTGCAACTAAAAACAATGAATTATCCATGGCAATGGATACACTTACATTGACCGTTGGTGAAATTGAAGTTATGTTTGAATCATTTGAATCATGGATGGTAGCTTCTGAATTTGAAAAAGCCAGACAAAAAATGTCAGAGATTCATCATGCTGTTGAAGACTTGCATCACCGAATTCACTCACTTCCTGAACTGATTAAAGATTGTAAAGGTCGAATTCCAACCATGATGGATGAATTATCCAGTTTATATTCATCATGCAAATCTAAAAATATTCCAGTAGACCATTTAACGATTCCAAAAAATCTTGAACTCATTTCCTCTACTTTGAAAGAGGATCTAGCATTATTGCGTAATGCCATTATCGAAAATGTTGCTAACAACAACCAAGACCGATTGAAACGTCTTCAACAAATGAAAGAATCATGTGCACATGAAGTGAGTTCTCATGATCAAGTGTACACATTACTTTCGAACATTGATGTCATGCTTCCTAGTATTGAACTTAAGATGAGTGATCTTAGTCATTCTTTAGAAACTTTAAAGCAACGCTATCAAACCAATCCAAAAACGTTTGATATGGCGCATCATCAATCTTCACTCTTAAAAATTAAAGATAATTTAGTGGAAGTTGAAGTTTCAATTAAGAAACACGATCCTTACTCATCGATATTAACACTTGTTAAGGAGACATCATCATCAACTTCTGGTTTACTTAAAACCCTTGATGATGCACTTACTACGTTTAAGTCGCTGAAAGAAGATGAAGAAAGAATACGTAAACAATTGCTTAAACTTCACTTGATTGTTAATGAAATCAAGGTTAAAATCAAGAAGCATCGCTTACCAGCGATTTCTGACTCCTATAATGGAGACTTAAATAAAGCTAAGCAAATGACTGTGTTGATTGCTCAATTGCTTGAAAAAGAAGTAATTGAATTACCTCGTCTAAATCAACTTACAAATGAAGCCATTGATTATATCTATGCTCTTTACAACAACGTAAACAATATTGTAGGTATGGTCGAGATGATAGAAAGTGCCATTGTTTTCGCAAACAAGTACCGCAGTAGCAGTGCAAATTTGGATTCTGAGCTGAATCGTGTTGAGTTAAGTTTCCGAAATGGTGAATATACTTTAGCTTTAAATCAAGCATTAAAGGCCATTGAAAAACTACATCCTCACAGTTTTGAGAAACTAATCTCAAACAACGCAAAAAGTGCTCAATAAAGACAATGATTGACATTGTCTTTTCTTTGAAACCCCTAGGAGAAATGTATGCCATTTGAACAATTATCCCAACGCTTGTCTTCCATTGTTTCTAAAATCAAGGGTCAAAGTACGCTTGATGAAAAAAACATGGAGGTTATGCTTAGAGAGATTCGACTCGCTTTACTTGAAGCAGATGTTAATCTCTCGGTTATTAATCGCTTCTTAACCACCATCAAAGATAAATCAATTGGTTTATCACTAAATTCAAAAGTTACACCATCAAACATGGTGGTAAAGATTGTTCATGATGAGATTATTCGCATCTTAGGACAAGAAATGTCTTCCCTAAAGCTTAATACACCAATGATGATTGTTGGAATGGTCGGTCTTCAAGGTTCAGGTAAAACAACTTCAATCGCAAAGATTGCCAATTTTCTCAAGACGAAACATCAAAAACGTGTTTTATTGGTTGCTGCAGACTTGCAACGTTTAGCTGCTGTAACACAGTTAAAGACATTAGGTGAAAGTATTCAAGTCGAAGTTTTTTCTCAAGAGCACTCCACACCAATACAAGTCGTTGATGCAGCATTGTCTTATGCGCGTATCAATGGATTTAATGCTGTACTGATTGATACAGCTGGTCGATTGTCCATTGATGAAGAACTTATGGATGAATTGGCTCAATTAAAAGATCGTGTTAAGTTTACGGATGTTTTACTTTCTGTGGATGCAATGAGTGGCCAGGACATCATTAATGTTGCACAACGATTCAATCAAACCATTCCTTTGACAGGGATATTTGCAACAAAGTTTGACAGTGATTCAAAAGGAGGGGGAGTATTCTCGGTTGTCTCTCTTACTGGAATTCATGTCAAATTCGTTGGGGTAGGGGAAAAAATTGAGGATTTAGAGTTGTTCTATCCTGATCGATATGCCAATCGTTTGTTGGGGATGGGTGACATTGTTTCTTTAGTTGAAAAGGCACAAGAGAATATTGATCAGAAACAAGCAGTTAATGTTGCTCAAAAAATGATGACAGGTCAATTTGACTTTAATGATATGCTTGAACAAATCAATCAAGTTAGTAAAATGGGTTCGATAAAAAACATGATGAAGATGCTTCCAGGCGCTAACAAACTAATGCCAAGCATTGATGATGATGTAGCTAATGCAAATCTTAAAAAGACAAAAGCCATCATTCAATCCATGACTAAGGAAGAACGAGCAAATCCTTCACTTCTAAAACAACCACGTAAAGAACGTATCGCAAAAGGATCAGGGCAACCACTGCTTGTGGTTAATCAAACCATCATGCAACTTGAGCAAACAAAAGAGCAAATGAAACAAGTACTCAAGATGCAAGGAGGAATGCCTTCTTCACTAAGCGCAGGATCAAACACAAAGAGAAATCCTAACAAACGTAAAAATAAACGTTAGTGTTAAGTAAAAATGCTTGACACATCAATGTGCATTTGTTATGATTTGTCAGGAAATTAGGAGGTCAAATCAATGGCTGTAAAATTAAGATTAAAACGTATGGGTGCTAAAAAAGATCCTTTCTATCGTATTGTTGCTGCTGATTCACGTGCTCCACGTGATGGTCGTTTCATTGAAGTCGTAGGATACTACAACCCAACTGCACAACCAACGGAGTTAAAAGTGAACGATGAAGTTGCATTAAAATGGTTATCTAATGGTGCGCAACCTTCAGATACTGTTCGTGATTTACTATCACAAGCTGGCGTCATGAAGAAATTCCACGAGTCAAAATTAGGTAAATAAACATGACAAATCTAGAGCAAGCCTTAATGGATTTAGTCACACCATTAGTCGAAGATAAGCAAGCTTTATCAATTAAAAGTCTTCCTACTCTCGATGAAAATGAAGTTATTTTAATGGTGTATGCAAAAAGTGAAGATATTGCTCGTCTTATTGGTCGTCAAGGATCTATGGCAACCGCACTTCGTCAAGTGATGTCCATTCCCGCCCGCTTAGAAGACAAGAAAATTGTTATTAAATTTGAGGATTATTAAGAGGATGATGTTCATCCTCTTCACTTTTATATGAAACAAAAACGAGTAAAAATTGGACAAATTGTACGACCTTTCAAAGTCAAAGGTGAACTTAAAGTAAAATGCTTTACTGATATCCCCCATGAAAGGTTTCAAGTAGGTAAGACACTGATTCTTAAGGCCAATCAAGGCGATTTTGAGACAAAAGTGCTTACTTTTCGCATGCATCAAGATCATGCATTAATCAGTGTGGAAGGCATCAACGATCGAACACAAGCAGAGCAATATCGTTTCGTTATCATTGAGCAAATAGTGGAAGTTGATTCTAATAGAATCACACTCAGTGATTTAGAAGGCTGTGAGATTATTAATTACAATGAATCCATTGGAATAGTATCATCAGCCTTGTCTTATCCAGCACAAACCATTTTACGTGTAAAACTGCACAATCAAAAAGAGATCATGATTCCATATGTGGATCAGTTTGTTAAGAATGTTGATCTTGCAAATTCTAAAATATTTGTTGAACTGATTGAGGGATTCTTATGAAAATCACAGTTTTAACATTGTTTCCTGAACTCTTTGAGCCTTATGTCACAACATCAATCATAAAAAAGGCTATGCTACAATCTTATGTAAACATTGAATGCATTAACATTCGTGATTTTACATTAGACAAGCATCAACGTGTTGATGATACCCCATTTGGTGGAGGAGCAGGTTTAGTGATGAAAGCACAACCCATCATGGATGCTATAGATCATGTGAGAACACCAGATTCGCATGTGATTTATTTAACCCCAGTTGCCTCTACTTATACACAAGCTAAAGCGAAAGAACTTGCTACTTATCAACATCTTATTCTTTTGTGTGGTCACTATGAAGGTGTTGATGAGAGAGTGTTAAGTATGGTGGATGATGTTATCAGTATTGGAGACTATATCTTAACAGGGGGAGAAGTTGCAGCGATGGTCGTGATGGATTCCATCATTCGCTTGATCCCAGGAGTAATCTCATCAGAAAGCATCGTTAGTGAATCCTTTGAAGAACATTTACTTGAATATCCTCAGTATACACGTCCTGAAGAAGTTCGAGGAATGAAGGTTCCTTCTGTCTTGTTAAGTGGACATCATGCAAACATTGAGCAATATCGAAAAGAACAATCATTGTTAAAAACAATGAAGTATCGTCCCGATTTGCTTCTAAAAGCTAAGTTAAGTGAAAAAGATAGAAAATTCATTCAAAAGCATGTAAATAAGGTTGAAAAATAAGACATTATAGTGTATTCTATAAAGGCCTATGGCCCTCAGGTTCCGCTGTCTTTGAACAAGAACCATGTTGAAGAAAAGGAGTGTGAACTATGAATAGCAAATTGCTTCAAGTTGTGACAGCATCACAATTACGCACAGATTTGCCTGATTTTCGTCCAGGAACAACAGTTCGTGTGAACGTATTAATCAAAGAAGGTGAAAAAAGTCGTATCCAAGCGTTCGAAGGGTTAGTCATTCAACGCACGGGTAGTGGAGTGGCAGAATCGTTTACCGTTCGTAAGATTTCCAATGGAGTTGGTGTAGAAAGAACTTTCCCTCTACACTCACCTGTCATCGAAAGCATTACAGTGCTTCGAGTTGGTAAAGTACGTCGTAGTAAATTGTTCTATTTACGTAAACTATCTGGTAAAGCAGCACGTTTAAAAGAGATTCGATAAAAAAGAACGCCACTAGGCGTTTCTTTTATATATAATGGTACTATGAACAAAAAACTTGATTCTATACTTAATGAACTTATCGATTTACTTAAATCAGCACTGATTAGCATCATCGTGGTGGTTATTTTAACCAACTTCGTTTTTAAACCTATTGAAGTTTATGGCCCAAGTTCACTTCCAACGATTCGTGAAGGTGAGATTGGTTTAAGTTCAATTATTACCTTACGATTTAGAGAAGTTCGTCGTTTTGAATTTGTTATCTTTCCACAAAAGGATGAGCTAGGTCAAATTCGAAAAGATAGTCAAGGAAAATCAATTTTTCTAGTTAAGCGAGTCATTGGTCTTCCTAATGACACCATAGAATTTCGAAATGATCAACTGATTGTGAATGGATTAGTTGTTGAAGAACCATTTTTAGATAATCCTTTAGCTCAACAATACAAAGATAGAGGTCTCTTGTTTACTCAAAATTTTGGACCAATTACCTTAAAAGATGATGAATTATTTGTAGTTGGAGATAATCGGCGTGGAAGTTCAGATTCTCGTGGTGAACTGGGACCAATCAAAGTTAACGATGTTGAATCAGTGGGATTGTTTATCTTATATCCATTTGATGCTTTTGGGGTGGTGAGATAATGTCGAATCATTGGTTTCCAGGACATATGGCTAAAGCTCGTCGTTTGATGAGTGAACATATTTCCAATATAGATTGCATCATTGAAGTCAGAGATGCGCGGTTACCGTTGTCTAGTGCTAATCCAATGCTACAAGAATTAAAAGGATCTAAACCTACTTTGATTCTTTTTTCAAAAAGTGATTTATCTGATGAGAAAATGAATGAATCTTTTAAACAGCATTTTGATCGTATTCAACAACCAAACTTGTTCTTGAATTCTTTACATGTGAGTGCTCGAAATAAAGTGTTAAAAGCACTTGATCAAGCATTAGAACCCAAGCGTTTAAAAGATAAATCTAAGGGAATTCAATTTAGAATGTATAAAATCATGGTAGTTGGTATTCCCAATGTTGGTAAGTCTACACTCATCAATACTCTCGCACGTAAGCGAGTTGTGGATGTGGCAAATAAACCAGGTGTAACTCAATCACTCAAGTGGCTAAACATCGATGATAAATACATGCTTATGGATACTCCAGGTGTCTTATGGCCTAAATTTGAAGATCCAAATACAGGAACTAAGATTGCCTTATGTCATTCTATGAAAGAAGGCGTTGTTAATATTGAAGAAGTGGTAGAGTATGCATTTACATTTATTAAAGAATATTACCCCCACTTACTTAATACCAGTGTAAATGAAGAAGTTAGGGTAATCATTGAAAATGAGATTCAAGCAATTAAGATCAACTCACTATCCCTTACAGATGAGGAAGCATTATTAACACTTTATCGTAATATCAAAGAAGGACGTCTTGGACGTATAACGTATGATAGAATCGAAGATTGATTTTGATTATTGGCACCAAGGATTAGATATCATAGGGATTGATGAAGTTGGACGTGGTCCTATGGCTGGACCTGTGATTGTGGTTGGTGTGGTATTACCTCATTTCACCACTCATCCTTTGATTAAAGATTCAAAGCAATTGAGTGAATCTCAACGTAATGTTGCATACAAATATATCACTTCAGTAGCAAAGCAAATCATAGTAAAAGGTGTTAATGCGCAAAGAATTGATGAACTCAACATTTATCGTGCTACTCAAGAAGCCATGGAATGGATTGCGAATACCTCAAAAGTATTTGCATTGAGTGATGCAATGCCTTTAGTTGCTCCACATGAATCAATCATTAAAGGAGATGTTCATAGCATCAGTATTGCAGCTTCGAGTATTGTTGCCAAAGTGATACGTGATGATTTGATGCTTATGTATGATGAGTTGTATCCACAATATGGGTTTGCCCAACATAAAGGTTATGGAACTGTACATCATAAGGCTATGATGAAACTTCATGGCTTATGTGATATTCATCGTCGATCCTTTACTTTCAAAAAGTAAAGGATTTTTATTTCTTACAACGAATGATGAACTATGATTACATCAAAACACCTAATTCATCTTGCAATCGTTCATCAAGGTCAAACATTAAAAATCAAAAATGCTTTAAATCATTTTCAAGAACCCATTACACTGCTATTTCAGGAAGCCATCACTATATTAGATGAGCATTATCCAGCATCACTTAAGGAATGTTTTCAGCCACCTTTTGTGTTGTTTTATCAAGGTGATTTATCATTATTGAATCATTCATCTTTTAGCATTGTTGGATCTCGTTTACCAAGTGAGTATGCTATTAACATCTTGAATAAAGGGTTTTCATTTATGAACAAAGATAAAGTCATTGTGTCAGGTGGAGCTAAAGGAATAGATGGATTAGCTCATCTTAATTCCTTAAAGAGTGGAATGAAAACCATTTGTGTATGTGCACATGGATTGAATCGAGTGTATCCTAAAGAACATCATCATTTATTTGAAAGCATTAAGGCTCATGGATTAATGCTGAGTGAATATCCACTTAACACACCTCCATTACCTCATCATTTTATTGCTCGAAATCGCATTGTTTGTGCACTTGGAGAGAAACTTTTAGTCATGAGTGGTTCACTTAAGAGTGGTACAATGTGGTCAGTCAATTTCGCACTAGAAATGAACAAAGAGATTGTAACAATACCTCATCCAATTGATGATTCAAGAGGGGAGCTGTGCAATCACTTGATTGAAAATGGCGCAAGTATGTTGACAAATGTGTCTGAATTCGCCACACTATAAAAGATATGAAAGAAAAAAATATGAAAAAATTAGTAATTGTAGAGTCTCCATCAAAATCAACCACCTTGTCTAAGTACCTTGGTCAAGATTATTTTGTGATGTCATCTAAAGGACATGTTCGTGATTTATCAACATTTACAGGAAAAGGTCGAACAGGAATTGACATTGATAAAGGCTTTATTCCTAATTACGTTGTACTTAAAGACAAGAAAGATACCGTTAAATCTTTACAAGAAGCTGCTGCTAAAGCTTCACAAGTTTATCTTGCAACTGACCCGGATAGAGAAGGGGAGGCTATCTCATGGCATTTAGCAGATATTCTTGGTTTGGATTTATCTTCATCTAATCGTGTATCCTTCAATGAAATTACCAAAGATGCTGTTTTATCTGCTATTGATCATCCTCGTGCTGTAGACATGAATTTGGTTAAGTCACAAGAAAACCGTCGTTTTCTAGATCGTATCATTGGATTTCAGTTGTCTTCATTACTTAAACGCAAAATCAGATCACAAAGTGCAGGACGTGTACAATCAGTTGCATTGAAGTTAATTGTTGATCGTGAAAATGAAATCAATGCTTTTATACCACGTCATTTCTTTAAAATTTCTGCGAAGTTTGAAAAGAATAGAGTGGCTTTTGATGCTGCTCTTGTGAATGAAAAAGGAAAAGAAATTGAATTTGACAATGAACAAGAAGCACTAAACATCTTATCAACACTTTCAAAAACGATGAGTGTTAAAGAACTCAAGACATCAAAAGGTACGAAAAAGAGTAAATTGCCACTAACAACATCCTCCCTTCAACAAGAAATGGCAACAAAATACAATTTTCAAGCTAAGAAAACAATGCGTATTGCACAAAAACTTTATGAAGGAATCAAAGTTAAAGATGAAACCGTAGGTTTAATTACCTATATGAGAACGGATTCAACACGTTTAAGCCCACAATTCATTGAGCAAGCTTTCAACTACATTGAACAAGAATTTGGTAGTGAATACAAAGGATATGTAAAGAAGTCAAAAGCAGATGATTCAATCCAAGATGCTCATGAAGCCATTCGTATGAGTACCATTACATATACACCTGAATCCATTAGAAACTACCTTACTAATGATGAGTTTAAAGTATATAACTTCATTTATTATCGTACATTAGCTTCACTCATGGCGAATGCTAAAACACTCACCACTCAAGTTAAATTAGCATCAAATGATGCTACATTCTTAGCGTCAGGTGTTGTTGTGACATTTGATGGATATTTAAAGATATACCAAGCTTTTGAAAGCAGTAAAGATAAGGCTTTACCACTTCTTAAAGAACAAGAAAGCATTGAAGCTAAAAGTATTGAAAAAACAAATCACTCAACTAAAGGACCAAGCCGTTACACCGAAGCTTCACTCATTAAAGAAATGGAACTTAATGGTATTGGAAGACCATCCACCTACGCTACAATTGTAGAAACCATTGTGACTAGAGGGTATGTTGAAACCGTGGTCAATGAAGAGGGAAGTAAGACGAAAGGATTCAAACCTACTCCTCAAGGTCTATTAACCGACTCAAAATTAAGAGAGCATTTTGATAACTTTATTAATGTCAATTACACAGCGACACTAGAAAAAGAGTTGGATGATATCGCAGAAGGGAAACTGGATCCCTTAACTAATCTTAATCGCTTCTACAAAGAATTCTCAGCTTTGATGAAAAAAGCTGATGAAGAGATGGAAAAGATTGAACCTGAAAAAACGGGTGACTTATGTCCAAAGTGTCAACTCCCACTTGTTTATCGGTACACCAAGACCAATGAACGCTTTGTTGGATGCAGTGGATTTCCAAACTGTGATTATTCAACTTTTGATAAAGAAACAATGGTTGATGAACCGTGTCCAGATTGTGGACATCCTTTAGTGAAAAGAAAAGCTCGTAATGGTAAGACTTTTGTGGGATGTTCTAATTATCCAACATGTACTTACATTAAGAAGCAACCTTTGGTGTTCACTGGTAATATGTGCCCAGAGTGTGGGTCTGCCTTAGTGATGAGAAAATCACGTTACGGGAAGGATTTTGAGGCATGTTCTGCCTTCCCTAAATGTCGCTATATTAACAAAGAAAAGAAATAGGAGGTTGTCTCATGAAACCAGTCATTAATGTGGTTGGTGCTGGCCTAGCTGGTAGTGAAGCTGCATACCAATGTGTTAAGAGGGGTTATCACGTTCGTTTATATGAACGTCGTCCAGTAACTTCTGGTCCTGCTCATGTGACTTCTGATTTTGCAGAATTGGTTTGCTCCAATTCTTTTCGCTCAGATCAAATTAGTAATGCTGTTGGATTATTAAAAGAGGAAATGCGTATTTGTGATTCACTAATAATGAAGATGGCTGATTCCCATCGAGTTGAGGCTGGTAGTGCATTAGCTGTTGATCGTGTTGGATTCTCAAGTGCAATTACAGAATACTTATCTAACCATCCTAATGTTGAAGTAGTTCATGAAGAGTTGAAATCAATACCACAAGGACCTACAATTATTGCCACTGGGCCACTCACTGCGGATGACTTAGCTCATCATATTGCTTTATTTGTGGGTAAAGATTCTTTGTATTTCTATGATGCGATTGCACCAATCATTGAAAAGGATTCAATTGATTTCACAAAGGCCTTTTATAAATCAAGATACGATAAAGGAGAAGCCTCTTATATTAATTGTGGAATGAATGAGGAAGAATACGATCGTTTTTATGATTTGTTGGTGAATGCAGAAAATGTACCGCTTAAGGATTTTGAAAAAGAAATCTACTTTGAAGGCTGTATGCCAGTTGAAGAAATGGCACGACGTGGGAAAGAGACATTATTGTTTGGTCCTTTAAAACCTGTGGGTCTAGAATATAACAATCAACGCTTTAAAGCAGTCATTCAACTTAGACAAGATAATGCAGCTGCCTCATTGTACAATGTGGTAGGATTTCAAACTCATTTAAAATGGGCGGATCAAAAAAAAGTTATTCAAAGTATTCCTGGATTAGAAAATGCTAACATTGTACGCTATGGAGTGATGCATCGCAACACATACATTAACTCTCCTACGGTCTTAAACTCATTCTACCAAAGTAAACAACGCGATGATTTGTTCTTTGCGGGTCAAATGACGGGAGTAGAAGGATATGTAGAATCAGCAGCAAGTGGTCTTTTAGCTGCCCTTAATCTTATGAATCAACTAGAATCCAAACCAATGATTGGTGGTCATCGTTTTACCATGATCACTTCAATGGCAGATTATGTGGCTAATGCTGATCCAAAACATTTTGCTCCAATGAATGCAAACTTTGGTTTAGCAGAACGTTCTGAACTTGATAGACCTAAAGAAAGAAATGAAAAATACGCTCAGCGTTCACTTGAACTTGTTAGAAAGTTCTATGAATAAATATTTACAATCTTTTGAGCATTATCTTAAAACAAAGCATTCGCAATCAGAAAACACACGACTTGCGTATCTTAAAGATGTGGAAGAGATGATTGATTTTTTAACACAATCAAACATTGAATTATCAAGTGTCAGTGAAGATCAAATGATGAGTTATGTGTCATTTTTGCGTGAGAAGAAATTAAAACCTACTAGCATTGCACGCAAAGTGTCTGCTATGAAGCATTTTTTTCAATATATGATACGACAGCATTGGATGGATTATAATCCAATGTCTCGAATAAGAATTAAACAGAAGAAGACATCAATGGTCACAACTTTAAGTTTTGATCAAGTCATGACTTGCTTAAATCGATGTGATTCATCAAGCATAGGATTAAGAAATCATTGTATTTTTCATTTGTTCTATGCATGCGGATTACGATTAAGTGAGGCTGCAAATCTTACCTTGAATCATATTGATATGAATCAAAACATCATAAGAGTAATAGGGAAAGGGGATAAAGAGCGCATTGTTCCGTTTTATGATGCTTTTAAAGAAGAACTTGTTTATTACATACAACATGTACGTCCATTATGGATGAAGCACTCACATCAATATTTATTTGTTAATCAAAAAGGAAATCCTTTATCCATGCGCTCAATTCAATCAATCATTGAGAAGATGGGAGAAGTTGCGCAACTTCCATTTCAGTTGCATCCCCATGTTTTGCGGCATACGTTTGCGACACATCTTCTTGAACATGGAGCTGATTTACTTACCGTTTCAAGACTTCTAGGACATGAGAATCTCAGTACTACACAGATATACACGCATGTAAGCTTGGATTATCTTAAAACACAGTACAATGATTATTTCCCTAAGGTTAAGTAAAAGGTTGTTTTTTTAGGTAAAGTATGTTAAATTGTTAGATGGCACACGGTGCCTAAATCGCACATCGTGGATTCATTAACCCGTGCTCTTAGGAGTTGTTAGTGTTGGAAACGATGGAGGGACAACGGAAAGGTAGGACATTTATGTCAGTTGTATCGATGAGAAAATTATTAGAGTCTGGAGCCCATTTTGGACATCAGACACGTCGTTGGAATCCAAAAATGAAGTCTTATATTCACACTTCAAGAGCTGGAACCCATATCCTTGATTTGAACCAAACGCTTACTCATCTTAATAGAGCTTATGATAAGATGAAAGAAATTGGAGCTAATGGTGGTAAAGTTTTATTTGTTGGAACGAAAAAACAAGCATCAACCATTGTTGTTGAAGAAGCTTTACGTTCTAATTCATTCTTCATTAACCAACGTTGGTTAGGTGGATTACTCACTAACTTCAAAACCATCCAAAAGTCTATTGGACGTATGGTTGAAATTGAAAAGATGATTGAAACAGGATCCATCAATGTTTACACTAAAAAAGAGCAAATTCAACTTCAAAAAGAAGTCTTAAGACTTCAAACATTCTTAGGTGGAATCAAACTTATGAAAGTTCTTCCACAAGCCATCTTCGTTGTAGATCCAACTGAAGACACAATCGCTGTTATGGAAGCTAAGAAATTGGGTATTCCTGTATTTGGTTTCATGGACACTAACTGCGATCCAGAATTATTAGACTACGGTATTCCTGCCAACGATGATGCTATCCGCTCAATTCGTTTAATGGTTTCACTTATGGCTGATGCTTTACTTGAGTCCGTGGATGGTGCAGTTTTAACTACAGCTTACACAGATGATACTGACAATGACATTACTATGGCAGAAGTTGTTGCTAACGTAGAACGTCAAAACGAAGAAAACGAACGTCGTCGTAAAGCTCGTATGGAAGAGCGTCGTCAACGTCAAGAAAATCGTAAACCGTATAGCCGTGATGGTGGTTATAATAAAGAACGTCGTGATTACAAACCACGTGAAAGAAGTGAAACACCTGCTTCTACATCAAGCGAAGCAACACCAGCTGTTAAAGCTACAAGCGAGGTAAAGAGCAATGATTAGTGCAAGTTTAGTCAAAGAACTACGTGAACGTACTGGTGCAGGAATGATGGATTGCAAAAAAGCATTAGAAGCTACTGAAGGTAACATCGATGCTGCAATCGACTGGTTACGTGAAAAAGGAATTTCTAAAGCAGCCAAGAAAGCTGATCGTATTGCTGCTGAAGGATTAACCAATATTTTAGTAGAAGGTAACGAAAGTGTTTTAGTTGAACTTAACTCTGAAACAGATTTCGTTGCAAGCAATGCTCAATTCTTAGAGTTACTCAGTACTGTAACAAAAACTCTTTTAACTTCAGGTGCAACTACTGTTGAAGAAGCTTTAAAAACCACTGTTAATGGCTCATCTTTAGAAGAATTATTACTTAATGCAACTGCAACCATTGGTGAAAAAATCACATTACGTCGTTTTGTTCGTGTAACTAAAACTGATGCTGATTTCTTTGGAAGCTATGTACATAAAACAGATGCAAAAATCACTGTTGGTGGACGTACTTCAGCTCTTGTTGTTTTAAATGGAGGTTCTGCTGAAGTGGCTAAAGATATGGCTATGCAAGTGGCTTCTATGTCTCCAACATACATTTCAAGAGATCATATGCCTCAAGATGTTGTAAGCAAAGAACGTGATATTCAACGTGAAATCGCGCTTAATGATGATGCTTTAAAATCAAAACCTGAAAACGTTCTTAATGGAATAATTGAAGGTCGTTTATCTAAATCACTTCAAGATATGTGCTTAGTTGATCAATTATTCTTCAAAGATCAAGACAAAAAAATCGCTCAAGTATTAAAAGAAGCCAATGCATCCGTTGTTTCATTTATTCGTTATGGCGTGGGTGAAGGTATTGAGAAGAAAGAAGATAATTTTGTTGAAGAGGTTATGAATCAAGCATTTGGAAAATAATGGACACTTTGTGTCCATTTTTAACAGAAGGAGCACTTATGTATAAACGCGTTTTATTGAAGTTAAGTGGGGAAGCACTATCCTCAAAACAGCATCAACTTGATCCTGATATTCTCTTTTCTTTAGCTCGCCAAATTAAAGACGTTGTCAATCAAGGTGTGCAAGTTGCGATTGTTGTTGGTGGTGGAAATTTCTTGCGTGGTAAAGTGGCAGAAAGTATGGGTATTGACCGTATTCAAGCCGACTATATGGGAATGCTAGCTACAGTGATTAATGCGATTGCCATTCAAAATGCACTTGAAAAACATCATGTTGAAACACGTGTTCAAACTGCAATTGAAATGAGTAAAGTCGCTGAACCTTTCATTGTCCGTCGTGCTATTCGCCACCTAGAAAAAGGACGAGTTGTTATCTTTGGTGCTGGAACAGGTAGCCCATATTTCTCTACAGATACTACAGCAGCCTTAAGAGCAAGTGAGATTAAAGCTGATGTGATTCTCATGGCAAAAAATGGTGTAGATGGCGTGTATAGTGCTGACCCTAAAGTGGTTGCAGATGCGACTAAATACGATATAATAAGTTATATGGACGTGCTCAAGAATGGATTAGCTGTAATGGATTCTACTGCTACTTCCATGTGCATGGACAATGATATTGATGTTATTGTGTTTAACATGAATGTGGATGGAAACATCTTACGTGCTGTATCACAAGAAAGTATTGGAACGCGAATTACAAAGGGAGAATAGAAAATGAAAAAACACATTGATTTAGCTCATGATAAAATGAATAAAACAGTAGATGCCTTTCAACACAGTTTGTCAACAGTAAGAACAGGACGTGCTAACCCAACACTGATTTCAGAATTGCATGTTGATTATTATGGTATGCCAACGCCTTTAGCTCAACTTGGACAAATTAATGTAGTGGAAGGAAAGCAGTTGGTGTTTAAACCTTTTGATAACAGTGTTTTAAAAGATACTGAAAAGGCTATCTTCAATGCCAACATTGGTTTAACTCCTCAAAATGATGGTTTAGTGATTCGTGTGAATGTTCCTTCATTAACTCAAGAAACACGTAAAGAATTATCAAAACAAGTCAGCAAACTGGCTGAAGATGCTAAGGTAGCTGCACGTAATGTTCGTCGCGAAATCAATGATCATATTAAAGCAGATGATGAGCTAAGCGAAGATGTCGAAAAGAAAGCGCTTGATCAAGTTCAAAAATTGACAGATGAAACAATTAAACATATTGACGCTATTGCAGCAGACAAAACAAAAGAAATTATGACAGTATAAACTCACGAAAGTGAGTTTCTTTTAAAAGGAGCATTATGAGTCTTCCACAACATGTTGCGATTATCATGGATGGTAATGGACGTTGGGCAAAATCACAAGGTAGAGAACGTACACACGGTCACTACCATGGTGCAATTAACATTCGCAATATCGCGATTCGTGCCCAAGATTTAGGGATCAAGGTTTTAACATTGTTTGCCTTTTCTACTGAGAATTGGAAAAGACCTGACAGTGAAGTATCTTTTATCATGGACTTACCACGTGTATTTCTCAATCAATATTTAAAAGAATTGATTGATAATGATATTTGCATTGAGTTCATTGGTGACTGGAAAAAATTACCAACTACTACAGTCAAAATCTGTGAAGATATCATTGATAAAACAAAAGATAATCAAGGATTAAAATTAGTCTTAGCACTCAATTATGGATCTAAACAGGAGATTGTGATGGCTGTTAATTCTTTCATCACAAACCACCCTCATTTACCAATCGATGAAGAAATGTTAGAATCATTTCTATATACTTCTCATTTACCAGCAGTGGATCTGTGTATTCGAACAAGTGGAGAGAAGCGTTTATCTAATTTTCTTTTATGGCAATTAGCTTACAGTGAACTTGTTTTTTGTCCACTTCATTGGCCTGAGTTCACTGAGAATGATTTTGAGAACACAATAAGAGAATATGAAAAACGTCATCGTCGTTTTGGAGGTCTGTGATGAAACAGAAAATAATTACAGGGTTAATCCTTGTTGGGATATTTCTACCCATCCTATATTATGGTGGATGGTGGTTTAAACTTGCTGTTTTTGTTTTCTCTATTATTGGAGGGTTAGAAATCACCAATTTATTCAAAGACAAATGGCCAAATGAAATGGATTTTTTCGTTATTGTGACCATTCTTGTCCTTCCAATGTTAACTAGTCGATTCTTTTTGGTAGGTATGGTTTCAATCTTGCTCTTCTTATTTGTGTTAACGGTGTACTTTGAATGGTTTGAAGTGGTTGATGCAACCATCTTATTTACTTTATTAATGATTGTAACACTTTCTGTTAATGGAGTTAACACAGTCAATACTTATGGGTCTTTAGCGATTCTTTATGTGGCTGTTTCTACATATGTGACAGATACGGCTGCCTACTTCACAGGAATGTTTTTTGGGAAACATAAGTTAGCACCGCGCATCTCTCCTAATAAAACCATTGAAGGTGCAGTTGGTGGATGGATTGTATCAAGTGCAGTATCATTTGCCTATGCGATTTATGTTATTCCTGGTCGCTTTCCATTAGAGTTAGTGGTGATTGCGAGTCTATTGATGCCTCTAATATCTCAATTGGGTGATTTAGCTTTCTCATCATTTAAGCGTTATTTCAAGGTTAAGGATTTTGGTCATCTCTTTCCAGAACATGGAGGAGTGCTTGATCGCATTGACAGTTTATTGTTCAATTTCATGTTCTTTTATACATTACTTGCGACCATGATCGTGTAGTCACTCGATAGGAGGATTCATGTCTATACTTTACTTTATTTTTGTATTAGGTTTGATTGTTTTTGTTCATGAACTAGGACATCTTATTGTTGCAAAAGCATTCAATGTGTATTGCAAGGAGTTTTCTTTAGGATTTGGTCCTGTTGTATGGTCTAAGCAAAAAGAAGAGACGCAATATTCAATTCGTGCAATTCCTTTAGGTGGATTTGTAGCAATGGCTGGAGAAACGGATCAAGGAATAGATGAGTCCATTCCATTTGATCGCACCATTAAAGGGATTCATCCCTTCAAACGTATTTTAGTGATGTTGGCTGGAATAGCCTTCAATTTCATCTTAGCGTTTGTGATATTCACAGGTTTGATTTTATCTTCAGGAGGAATTAACACCCCACCTGATGCTGTCGTTGATCGTATTGTTGAGGATTCACCAGCAGAATTAAGTGGATTACTCACAGAAGATCGAATTGTTTCAATTGTGTTACCTGATCAATCGTTGTATGTTCCAGCTGATTTCTATGATGTCATTAACATCACTCAAATTATTGGTGATACGATGATATTCAATATTGAACGAAACAATCAAATGATTCAAGTTGAGATCACACCTGAATATGATGAAGCAAATCAACGTTATTTTCTAGGTTTATATGTACCACCTGCGAATTTTAAAGCTGTATCTTGGTATGAATCACCTCTCTATGGATTTGATGCATTTATCACAGCATTTACTCAAGTGATCATGTCATTAGGTCTGCTTGTGAGAGGGATTGGTCTTAATCAAGTCAGTGGTCCTGTAGGAATCTTCAATATCACAGCTCAATCAGCGCAAGCTGGAGCACGCAGTTTGTTTGCTTTAATAGCCATTCTTTCAGTTAATATAGCCGTGTTTAACTTGTTACCACTTCCAATACTAGACGGTGGACGTGTCATTTTAACTGGAATTGAATGGGTTATTAGAAAACCGTTGCCTGAAAAAATTGAACACAATCTAATGAGTATCAGTGTCTTCTTAATGCTTGCCTTGTTTGTCTTAGTCACATTCCAAGATATATGGAGATTAATCTTTTCATGAAAACAATTAAAACATTTTTAGCAGGCTTTTTTATTGGTGTAGCAAATGTCATCCCTGGCGTAAGTGGTGGAACGATGGCTGTAGTTTTTGGAGTATATGAGATGATGGTGGAAGTGTTATCATTAAACTTTAAACGACTTAAGGATTATTTTATTCCTCTTGTTATCTTATTTTTAGGTATTGTCACAGGCATATTAGGCTTTGCTCAGATTATGGGATTCTTGTTGGAAAATTATTCAGAACTGACATACACCGTATTTGTAGGAATTATCCTTGGAAGTTTTCCATTAATTGCAAAATTAAGTCATATTAAAGAAAGAAATGTCGTCAACTTACTTGGTTTAGTCATAACTGCACTTTTAGTCACACTCATGATTGTGTTTCAAGATCGCTCAGTGGGTGAGATTAATGTTGAAGTTTTAAGTGTTGGAAAAATAATTGGATTATTAATTGCCTCATCATTGTCTACCATTACCATGATTATTCCAGGTGTGAGTGGTTCTATGTTACTAGTGATGATTGGTTATTACACAGCCATCTTTACATACATTATACGTGGACTTGTTTTCCCGCATCTTATTATTGTGCTGATTGGTATGGTTGTGGGGTTAATTTTAGGGTCAAAACTCATGTCATTATTACTTAAAAAGCATTCAAAATTCATTTATCATGTTATTTTAGGTTTAATCATTGGATCAACATGGTCTATCATTCCACAATTTAATCAACCATTGATTCAAATTGTTTTGTTGATCGGTTCTAGTGCATTTATTTATTTCATAAACAAAAAATAGGGGGACAATCCAATGAAAATTTGTGTTTGTGGAGGAGCAGGGTATATCGGATCTCATACTGTTTTGGAATTACTTAAAGCAGGTCATGACGTCTTTGTAATTGATAATTTATCAACAGGAAGTAAAGAGTTTCTTTTTGATGAAGCTCGCTTCTATGAAGCTGATTGCACTGATCAAGTTGCACTGGATCGAGTATTTGAAATTGAGAATAACGAGTCACCTGTGGATGCAGTCATGCATTTTGCTGCTAAATTGATTGTTAATGAAAGTGTATCTATGCCATTGGATTATTACTACAACAATGTCTACGGAGTCATAAGTTTGATTCAGAGCATGAGAAGAGCTAACATCAAAACTTTAATTTTCTCATCGACAGCTGCAGCCTATGGAGATCATCCAACAGGTTTTTGTGAAGAGAACGATATATGTCTTCCTATTAATCCTTATGGAAACAGTAAACTTGCAGCAGAAATGGTCATTAAAGACAGTGCAAAAGCGTATGGACTGAACACATGTATCTTTAGATATTTCAATGTTGCTGGAGCACACCCAAGTTTAAGATTGGGATTAGATAAATCAACCTTAACCCATATTATACCTATTACGGTAATGGCAGCTTTAAAACAACGCTCTCATGTCACCATTTTTGGTGATGATTATCCAACGGAAGATGGAACTTGTATTCGTGATTACATTCATGTCAGTGATTTAGCGTATGCGCATGTACTAGGATTAGAATATACCCATAAACATCAATGCAATGAAGTATTTAACTTAGGTTCATCAAACGGTTATTCTGTCAAACAAGTCGTTGATGAAGTCAAAAAAATTGCACCTTTTGAAGTGCAAATGGGAGAGCGTCGAGAAGGAGATCCAGCGAAATTAATCGCTGTTTCAAAGAAAGCCAATGAGTTACTTCATTGGACTCCAAAATACTCATTATCCGATATTGTTAAGACAGATTATGACTTTAGAGCTAAACGACTTAAACAATAAAGAAGACAATTGCGATAAAATGCGCAATCGAAGCTAAGTTAACAAAGATATGCCATACAACGTGAGTGTATGGTTTTGTTTTTTGTACATAAAAGTACGCGCCAATGGTGTATAAAATGCCTCCTAATGCCATTAACAATAGAAATACAATATTTGACTGACGATATAGGTATGGAAAGATTAACACAACCAACCATCCCATAACCATGTAGATGAGCAGTGATAAAGCAGGAACTGATTTGCGTGATAATGATTTATACAATACTCCAATAATGACCATGGTCCATTGAATTGCAAAGATGACCCACCCTAATGTTCCTCCAATGATTGATAAAGCAACTGGAGTGTAACTACCTGCTATAGCAACATAAATAAAAATATGATCCAGGATTTTAAAGACCGTTTTGTGTTTTGTTTCAAAAGCCATACTGTGATATAGAGTAGACATCAAAAACATCAAGAATAAACTAATGATGAATGTGCTGACTCCAAATGCTAATCGTGCATCTTGAAGTAAATAGGCTCGTATGGATCCAAAAGGTAAAAATATAAGCATAAGTACTGCCATGACACCATGTGTTATGGAGTTTCCTACCTCTTCTTTAACTGAATATGTTATTATTTTCGAATTTTTCATAAAAGAATTATATCATTCATTGTCAAGGTTGTCTTTTCTAAACGCACATTGGAGTAGAATTTGATATAATTACGTTATGAAGAAACTTATCCTCACCATTTTTTTAATCTTTAATTTCCAGACTGGGATTGTTGTACATGCCAATGTAGCTTGTTCCACAACAGAATTCAGTCTTCTTAATATTGTAGGTCATAATCAATTTGAAGCATTAGGATGTTATGCTACTTTTTCTGAAGCACAAAATGCAATGAATGAAATGAAGGCTACATTACCTGATCTAGTCATCACTCATGAATCAAGTCCTAGCCCACTAAAGATTATTTCAGCAACTCGCGCTATCATCACTTCATATCCTGCACGATTAAGAGAAGGTAATGGTAATGGTTTACTAGGGTATATTTTTAGAGCTCAATCCTTATCTTCTTCCTCTGATAGTACTTATATGCCAGCCTATCATGACTTAAGATACATTGAAACAATTTCATACAATCCGGTTCAAACCATTGTAAATGTTGATATCAATGGCAACATTGAAGGGTCTTTAGGCTATGATTCAACACAATATGCTTATTCAAGAGATACATCGTTCAGTCAACGTGGGGTTGTAAAAGTAGAAGTTTCAGGATTTGTTGGATTTATGAATATTGCATCTGTTGACATTATTCCAATCATTTATGTTGAAAATAACTGGACAATTACGTTAGGTGGTAAAACTTATCTTGAAACCCAGTTAAACAACAAGAATCAAGAACAACCCTACACCATTCGACCAAGAGCTAATGAGTACCGAGTAAGTACCAATTCAGCTGGACTTCGCGAAATTTTCCATGAGAATTTTAGTTTTTTCTCTGGAAATTCACGAGGAACATATGTTTATGGTCCTGCTCCTGATTGGTTAGCCAATGGTCGATATTACAGCTATGATGGGATACGATTCTATGCTGATTTAGCACTAACTCAACCTGTTATGAATGGTGAAGCAATAGGGGAGTATTATCAATACTTTGCTTATCTTCCTTTTAGATCCACTTCAAATGTTACTGGAAATCAATTAGATGCTTTCTTAGAAAATGTTGCGATTACTAATCCTACCACAGCGCAAGGAAGTGCAATGTATCGGACTGGCCGTCACTTCGTGAATGCACAGCATCAACTTGGAATGAATGCCATTCTTGTTTATGCTATGGCACTCCATGAATCCAATCGAGGATTAAGTTCCTTGGCTGTAAATAAGAAGAATCTTTTTGGGTGGGGCGCAGCTGATGCAAATCCATCAGATGCTTACATGTTCGAAAGCATCGAATCTTCAATCTATGAACATGCTGGACTTAACCTAAGAGGATACATGAATCCTAATGATTGGCGTCATTTTGGTCAAGTGTTAGGCAATAAAAATAATGGATTTAATACTAAATATGCTTCTGATCCATATTGGGGTCAAAAAATAGCTGGATGGGCTTATCGAATTGATCGTTATCTTAACTTCATTGATTACAACTACTTCCCACTGATTATGGTTACCGATACAACACCAACACCTTTGTATAAAAATGCAAATACTAGTGCATTATTACATAGTGTTCCTGCTCGTAATCAAGATAGAATGTTTATTGCCTCTGGTGTCCTTGATAGTTGGATTATGACTCCATCACTCCTACCACTCGATGATAATCGAAACATTAACACTCCAACTAGAACACTTGTTGATTATCCATTCTCCAATAACATGGTTTTCATTCAACCAGCTAATTATCGTGTAATTAACCATACAATAGCACGTGTTCCTCATTTGTATGATTCATCACAATTAACACAACCTACACAAGCCAGCATAAATGTTGTGAGGGTAGAGAACAACACCTTAACACTTGAAGGACTAATCAGCATTCCGTATTTAGGTAATGATTCTAAAGTGGTGATAAATCCACGTCTACGGTTAACTCAAGATGGTCAAGAGCAACTATTAGTTGCAACTTCCACAACAAGTTCATCATCTGCAATCAACTTACGACAAACAAGCTTTGGATTCGCATCTACGTTTAATATCCCTGATGTAATATTAAAACTAGCTAAGATGGAATTGATTTTAGAATATCAATCGCCTTTCATGACACAAACCATCGTATTGCCTGTTGTGATCAACACTAATGTCAATCCTGTTATCTTAAGTAATAACCATCGTGTCAGTTTTAACCAAGTTGAAACTGGCACGATTATGAATATTGAGCTTGTTACGATTGCACCTGGTGATATGAATCAAGATGGTCAAATTTCAATCATTGACTTAGTTCTATTACATCGATTGATTGCAGAAATTGATCAAATGACACCAGTTTTAAAGAGTTTAGGCGATTTAAATAATGATGGAAGTGTGTCAATTATTGATTTAGTATTATTACATCGCAAAGTTGCGGGAATAGATTAGGTAGGAGAACATGAAAAAAATAACTATTATTTTATTATTGGTTTTAATGAATATAATCCCTATTAAAACCTATGCAAATTCATTAAATACCACTATTTCAGGTAGCAATAATGTTACAGCAGGCAGTAAATTTACTGTAACATTTGCTATTAATAATACAAAAGATGTGCAGGGTATTCAGACTAGGATAAACTTTAATTCTAGTCATTTTTCTATAGTAAATCCTACAAACCTTATCTCAAATTCATCTGGTGGATTCACTTCATCAAACAACTCGTATAATGCAAGTTGGACCGAATACAGATCAGGAAATTTGTCATTTCTAAGAATTGAGTTTCAAACACTATCAGGGTTTACACCAGGAACAACAAGTACTATATCGATGAGCAATACCTTTATTGCTCAAGGCAATCCCCCAATTCAATTACCAGGCAATCCTTCATCCTTAACAATCACTTCTTTAGCTCCACTATCTTCAACTAATACTCTTAGTAGTATTTCAATCAATGGTAGCAATCTTTCAGGATTTTCGTCTAATACCACTAGCTACACTCTACCTAGTACTCAAGATGATTCCATTACCATCAATGCGGTAAGGACAGATAGTAAATCTACATTATCAGGTACGGGTACTTTCTCATTAAGATATGGAAGTAACCGATTTAATTTAACTGTTAGATCTGAATCAGGTGCAACACGTACCTACAGTATTAATGTTAATCGACCTGACTTACGAGGAGATAACACCAACATTAAGTCAATAACCATTGGTGATCAAGTGCTTACTTGGAACAGTGATTTATCTCGTAACATTCTACTCATTCCAAATTCTACAAGCAATGGAACGTTAGGCATTGAACTAGAAGAATCGACATCAACAGTAACTTCATCAACTGATTTTGATTTTTCAGTTGGGGATAATACAGTAGAGATCGTAGTTCAGTCCGAAAAGGGGACGGTGTCTACTCATGTGATAAAGGTAGTTCGTGCTAACGATCAAGGTGCATTTCCAGATGCTTATACCTCTACACAACTTAAACATGTCTTAATAGATGGCACCATCTACCTTATTCAACAAGGTAAAATCACGATTCCATACAATATTGAAACTCCAGAATTAGTGTTCGTTGCTGAACATGAACTCACAAAAATTGAAGTTCCTGAAATTCCACCATTTGCATTTGGTGACAACAATGTTGTTTTGGAAGTGAATGCATTTGATGGTACAAGTGAAACCATCACAGTTAATTTCCATAGAGAAGATCAAATGGAGCCAGTCACACTTGAAGAGTTACTATCCAATATTGAATCATATCCTGTAAATACCTTATCTTTCTTCTATGAAGGCTTTATAACAGATGAAGAAACACTAACAATCTTAAGAACCATCAACAAGCCACTGCGTATATTTGTAAGTACTTCCTCTGTTTCTGGATATTGGCTAATCTCTAATGAAAACATTGATTTACTCAAGGACATTGATTTTGGGATTGAAGAAGATGCAAGTATAGAGTTTGAACAGTCCATTGGCTTTATTACACACTCTAACTTTAGATTTAAAGAAGCTAGTTTTTCTCAGCCCATGAGTTTCACTATAACTCAACTTCCACAACTTCAAAAGTACTCATCTCTACATGGTTATCAGGTGACTACTGAAGGATTAGTACTTTTAGAAACGTGGGAGATTCTTCCTTTATCCAGTGTAATTGAGGTAGGAGGACCACTTCATTTGGTTGTGTCTCCTTATTTAATCGAAATTCCAGAAGAACCATTTGATATCCGACTCTTTTATATAGGAGTTGGTGCTGCTGCCTTAGGATGGCTATTATGGTTAATTGGAGTAGTTCGCTATTCCAAATTAAAACGAAAATTTCTTAAATCTAAAAAAGGAGTCTTGTAAGTGAATCCTACAATTATTTCCGGTCTAGCATCAACACTCAACATCAAAATATCTCAAGTTGAACAAACACTCTCATTACTACAATCAGGCAACACTGTTGCCTTTATTGCACGATATCGTAAGGAAGCAACGCAAGGTTTAGATGAAGAAATGATTCAAACCATTGCACAAAGCTATGATTATGAAGTTCAATTAATCAAACGAAAAGAAGATGTTATTCGCTTAATCAATGAACAAGGACTTCTTAGTGATGAACTCACTCAACGAATTCTAAGCTGTGATAAACTAAGTCAAGTCGAAGAGATATACAAGCCATATAAGCAAAAGAAACTCACCAAAGCTGCCTTGGCCATCGCAGCTGGTTTACAACCTTGCGCACAAGCCATAAAGATGGCAGGATCATCCACTTCACTAGAATCCATTTGTGAAACCTACATCAACGAAGAGTTAACTTCAGTTGAACAGATTTATCAAATGGCATTGGACATCTTAGTTGATGAAACCATTCATCAAGTAAAATGGCGTCATATGCTTGAAAATGACATCAATAAAAAAGGACTACTTGTAAGTAAACTTAAAAAAGAAGGAGTAGATCAAGAAGAAACCTATACCTTGTACCATGACTATAAGCAACGTTTATCGTATTTACAACCGTATCAAATCATGGCTTTAAATCGAGGAGAAGATCAAAAAATCCTTAACATAAATATCGATTTCGATATCGATGTGTTCTTTGATCAAACCAAACATAAATTCATTAATTACGCGCATCCAACACTTCATAAAGACATGATTACACGTTGTGCTGAATCAATGAAAAAAAACCTCTTTCCTAGTGTTGTTCGATCAATACGAAGTGATTTAACTCAAAAAGCACAAGATCATTCCATTCAAGTCTTTGCAAACAATGTTGAACAATTGTTACTTGTTCCGCCACTTAAAGGGAAAAATATCCTAGGATGGGATCCTGCTTATCGAACAGGATGTAAACTTGCGGTGATTAATGAACATGGGGATTGTTTAGCTGTGGATACAGTTTATCCGTTTGATCCAAAAAATGATAAAGAAGGAACGATTAAAAAACTTACTTCACTCATAGAACGTTTTAACATCTCCATCATTGCATGTGGCAATGGAACTGCTTCTCGTGAGTCCGAACAGTTTCTTAGCGAGTACATTAAAACCTATCCTCAGTATTCACTCAGCTATGCCATGGTTTCTGAAGCTGGAGCTTCAGTGTACTCAGCAAGTCCATTAGCTAAAGAAGAGTTCCCAGAATTTGATGTCAGCTTAAGATCGGCAATATCAATCGCACGTCGTTTGCATGATCCATTATCAGAACTCATTAAGATAGATCCTCGAAGTGTTGGAGTAGGGCAGTATCAACATGATTGTCCACCACAACAACTCAAAGAAAAGGTCGATTTTGTGGTGGAAAAAGTCGTCAACAAAGTTGGAGTTGATGTGAACACCGCTTCCATTCATTTAATCAGTCATATTTCAGGATTAAGTAAAGTACTTGCGAAAAACATCGTACTAAAACGTAGTGAGCTTCAAGGGTTTAAACACCGAAATCAGTTAAAAGAGGTTAAAGGACTGGGATCTAAAACATTTGAACAAGCCATTGGTTTCTTACGTATATTAGATGGGGAAGAACGTTTAGATGCAACCTTTATTCATCCTGAATCGTATGTGATTGCTAATAAATTATTAAAATCATTCCCTGACTTAAACCCTAGTCAAACTCAACTTCAAACATGGTGTCAAGAACATCAAACTGATAATTATACTGTGATGGATATTTTAGAGAACTTACGTGCTCCTGAGCGTGATTATCGTGATAACTTTAAAGGTGTTCAACTCCGACAAGATATCCTCAAATTTGAGGATGTGTCACTTCATGATCAGTTTGAAGGAACCGTGCGTAATGTGGTCGATTTTGGGGCATTTGTGGATATTGGTTTAAAGAATGATGGACTTATTCATAAATCAATGATGAACTTAGAATCATCGCAAAGTGTGTATCATGCACTAAAAATCAATGATGCTGTGTTAGTTGAAGTCATAGGACTTGATGCACAGCGTCAAAAATGTCAACTTAAGCTGATTCAAAAAGTGACACTTGGCGCATCATAGTTTCTACTATAAGATCTTGGTTTCTTAGGAAATCAAGATTTTTTATTGGTTCAATTAAATACCCCATCGCTTCTTGTGCATTCAATACCATGGGTTGTCGATGATGAACCCAAGCGATGTTCTTTTGAGCTTCATGAGTGATGATTGCCACATGTTCATGTGTATCATCCAATACTGCTGCAATGTAAAGGGGTTCTTGATTTTTATTCACCACTTTTTGCTTAATTCGACTTGCATCCCATTCATAATAGCCTGATGCAAGAATGATGCATCGATGGTTAAAGTATGACTCAGAAAATAATCGGGAGTGTGTGATGTTTTCAAGCCGTGCAAACAGGAATAAATGCTGAGATGTTTCTTGAACCCACCCCCATTTAGCGGATGTTAGTGTTTTAAGCTGTGGATCTGTTGTGATCATAAGTGAATCACTAGGACGAAAGAGTGTTTGAATTTGTTCAATGTCATAAGCAAGCATTAAATCTTCTTTAATGAAAAGTTGACCACACATCACTTAATCCTCCTTTTTCTCAATAAACCATCGTGTTTCTTCTAAATATAAGTATCGAACATGTCCTCCAATTGTGCAAGTATATCGTATTCCAGCTCCTCCTGATTTAAGCGATGCAGCATTAATGATTTGAGTGATTTTATCAATACTATAAGTTAATCCATTATCTCCCATCACACTTAAGGGGGTAATTTTACCTTCCTTATTGAATGATGCGACCACTTGGATGTATTGTTTTTTATGCATTAGATGGACTCCTTAAAGTAAGTGTAAGGGAAAATAACATGATCTTCTTTAGGATTAAAATCACTCAACGATAAATTGGATAGGGTAATACCACGTTGGATACTGTCGTGTCCAAAGCGAGAGCGAATCGCATCCATGGTGGTGTCAATCACACGAGATCGAAGATGATGTTCAAAAGGAATAAACATGGACATTTGCCATGCAGCTTCACTGTGTACCAACTGTTCAGCCCTCACACCAATGCTACGATAACGTTTAGAGAAGTCAAAATTATCTTTGAATAATATCATGGCATAATGAATTAAGTCATCACTGACGTCTGTAGGAACTTCACAACTCATTTGACGTGTAAAACTATGAAGGTGCTCATCTCGCATTGAAATGCTAATCGTTCTCATTGCTAACTGATGTTGTTTAAGACGAGAAGCGACACTTTCGCACAAAACGGTTGTCACAATCTTCACATCATTAAGTGTCTTCAAATCCACTTGAGAAGTGATGGAATTACCAATGGATTTAACCAAGGTTTGATGAGAATAAAGTTTAACGTCACTGGTTTCTAATCCGTTTGAAAAGCGATGAAGAACTAATCCCCACTTTCCAAAATGATTCATCAGAAAAGGAAGTGGGGTAGAGGCTAAATCTCCAATAGTTTTAATTCCAAATCGGTATAACTTCTGTTTTGTGGCTCGTCCCACATACAGCAAATCTTCCACTGGCAAAGGATACACAATCTGATTCACATTTTCAGGGGTAATTACCGTGATTGCATTGGGTTTCTTATAATCTGATCCTAGTTTGGAATAAATCTTATTATCACTGACTCCGATAGAAACGGTAAGTCCACACTCTTGTTGAATGTCATCACTGATTTTTTTTGCTATTTCATAGCCATTACCATATAAAGTTTTACACGAGGTCACATCTAACCAAGCTTCATCAATTCCAAAAGGTTCAATACGATCCGTATAGCGTTGATAGATGTCCATAACCTTCTTAGAAAATCGCATATAAAGTGAGAAACGAGCGGGAAGAATCAACAAGTTAGGGCATTTTTGTTTCGCTTGCCACAATGGTTCTCCAGTTTGAACACCATATTTTTTAGCTAAAGGATTTTTGGCTAAGATAATTCCATGACGTTTATCTTTATCTCCACCTACAGCCATGGGCACATAGCGTGTGTAAGGTTGATGAAGCTCTTCCACTGCAGCATAAAAATGATTCAAGTCACAATGCAATATAATTGTTTCTGACATCAATACCACCTCCAAATCTCAACTTTAGTTTACTTGAATTAAATTCAAGTTTCAAGAGATAAAGGTCAGTTTTCTAGTTAAGCGCAATAAAACTTAACAAATAATAAGAATTGAGAAAAACGGTGAAAAAAGACCGTTTTTTTAGTTATATTTGAATGTTAGTATCACATTCGAGTATAATAGTGATACA
>Ga0208242_100415_pt1 | contig 29466 bp, 28 predicted proteins | sample SubbioAug_CSW13A_FD_184825 | JGI IMG/M metagenome (GOLD analysis project Ga0208242, IMG submission 184825) | Serpentinite rock and fluid subsurface biosphere microbial communities from McLaughlin Reserve, California, USA - CR12Aug_CSW13A (SPAdes) | ecosystem: Environmental > Terrestrial > Deep...
GTAACTATTCAGGGGTCAGATTTAAATGACCAAAAGTAAAAACACCAGCAAAGTAAAATTAACAAATTAATTTAAGAAATTTGGGCACGACAAAAAGAACCCAAAATAAAGCGCATAGGCTCCTTAAGGTTCTGTGATCATGATTAACGCAGAAAATATTGCTGATGTTCCGATTACCCGTCGCCAATGGGTTGTTTAAAATCAAACGAGGGAAGGATACCGTTAAGAATATCATTAATTGTCACATACATATTAGTGCCCTGCTTTCTCAGTGTTGAGATAAGACTGGCAATTTTTGCGTAATTTTTGGCGCCATCCTCGGAGCGAAAACAACCAGCAACCTTTATCTTGCCTTTGAAAAAGCGGGCAGCGCGCTCAGAACCGTTGTTGTCAAAGGGTACATCAAAATTCGTAAGGAAGCGCAGATGCTCCTGCTTGTATTGCTTGAGCCGGAGCAAAAGCAGGCGTTCGTCGTTGAAATAGGAAATGTTTTTCTTGTTTTCCGTTGCTGCTGCGTATTGGGCCTTTCCAGCCTCGAGGATTTCATCGTAACGGACAAAGATGGAGTTTAGTTCATTTTCATCCATGGAGTTTCGTCCCATGGCCAGATAATGCTTTTTCAGTTTATTAACATCCCGGAAAAGTTCCGCCAGATCCGTTGCCCATTGATGTTTCATGATTTCGATGACGGCTTTCAAATAGCGCAGGATATGGGCATTGCATTCAGCATGGGTTATCAGTTTATAGCCATAGTAAGATTTAAAATGGTCATGCACAAGGATGCCGGTAAACAAATCCAGAATATTCATATCGTTGGCATAATGATCGCCACGCTTCTTATTGAATCCAAACAGTGTATACTGGCTGTTGGAAAACACCTGTATCCAGTTCAGCTTTCCGTTGACACGGCAGCCGGTCTCATCTGCACCCAGGACATTGCATTGGATAAGCCGCTGTTTTATGATTTCAAGGGGCTGTTGAATTTTTTCGGCAAGGCTTTTTTGGAAATTGACGACTGTGCCCTCCGATAAGTTTAAAACGCCGCCGCTGATACCATTTATGATGTCCACTGTCTTGTTGATGGTAACGTTCCCGTATCCGTTGAAAAGCGCAATAAGCGTTTTGACATTGCTGCCGTATTGCACAGGATTGACATATTCATCGGAAAACTCGCCATGATGGATTTTGCCACAACACTCACACTGCCCGCTGTATACCCTTTCTTCAACAACATCCACCACAACCTTTATGTCCGCCACCTGTTTAGGGGTGTATTCGTCTCCGCATTGGATCATTCCGCCGCATGAGCATATGGCTTCGGGTTTCTTTTCGATAATCTTAGTAGGGTTCTGAAAAAACTGAATAGTGTGGCCGGGATGTCCGAATTGTCCGCCTGGCTTTTTGCCGCTTTGCTGGCGGAGGCTTGTTGCCTTCGCTTTCCGAAACCCGTCTGTTGATGGCGGTTTGCTGGAATTGGTGCTGTCCTTGCTGAGCATGGCCTTAAATTTATCTCTCTGATCGCGCAGCGCCGCAACCTCATCCGTGAGTCTTTCGATCTCTCTATCTTTGATGGACAATGAGTCCGTCAACTCATCAACCTTTTTCTCGCGCTCTGCTATGTATAATTGCAACATCTTGATCTGGCCGTCTTTGTCACGGAGCTCTTTTGCAAGGGATGCGATCTTTTCACGGAGCAATTCTTCGAACATTTCCTTTTTTGCAGATAAGTTTGACAGTCGGGCTCTTAATTCTTTAACCTGCTTTTGCAATATCTCTTTTGTCATTTGCTATCACCCAAGTACCCGCCTTTTTCATAGCGGTCAAAAAAATCGCTTCTTTTCTCCCGTTCGCTGATACAACGTACCGGACATACCTCGCAGGCCGACAGCAGGTTGTCCCATGCCTCCCCGGCTACTTCAATAAAAACTTTGTTTTGGCGTTGTGTGTTTTTGGGATAATAACTGGCGATATATTCTTCGTCTATGATGACCACAGGGGTAATCCTGGCCAATTTGTCATAGACACTTTTCTTCATTTGCTTGGCAAAATGCGTACAAAAAGCCGCAATCTCTTCACGGGAATTTCTTTTACGGTATTTTTGCAAGGCTTCGCTTTTCATAATGAATGTGTAAAACTCAAGGGCATATTCAAAGCAAAACCAGTTTATCTTGGTCTTTTCCTTTTCATCTTTGTAAAACCACTCCGCTTTGATCGGTGGGTCGAGCTTCATAAGATGCCTCCCGTCTGCCATGCTTCTGAAAAATCTACCGTGTTAATGCCGTCTTGAAATTCTTTGCCAGAGGATAAAGATAAATGTCTTTTATGGGCAAAATGCTATGTTTGTGCCCGCCGTCACGGCCACGCCCCGTTGTGCTCCCTACATGGATCCAATTTGCAGCCCGGTAAGAAATGCCCTGGAAACGACCTGCTTCCACAAAGGTTTCAAGACAGTAAACAGGGTGGCCGTACTTGAACTGCCAGTCATCCGCAACCCTGTGCGCGACCAGCGACAATATGTGGCTTGCCAGATGTGCAACCCTGACCCATGGAAAGATCAGAAACCTTGTGTTATTCGTTATGTTACTGAGCCCGCGTGCCCTTTGTCCTTTATCCCAGCCGATAAATTCATCCCGTTCCCGGCACGACCACGCCGCCGACCCAAATAACAGGCAGGATAACGGCTGTCCGTCACGGCTATATACCATATACTTCATATTCTCGCCAATTGTACGGTCAAATCTAAGATAGTGGTACTGGTCTATGTATGATTTGAATGTAGTCAAACCCCTGCCTGAACTCACGTTTTCTATGCGTAGGGGGCGAAGCTCCGACAATGTTTCACTGATAGGCTTCGTGTCATGCTCAATATGTCTGATTACGTCAGCACCACCCCCTGAACGTGATGCTTTAAGTGGTGCGGGAAGCCTAATCTTGCCCACTCTGTCGAGCTCGCGCAACAGATCCCTGCATGATATGTCTTTTAGTTCCCCGTTTGGACCTTGCCAGTGCCACATCCGACATATATGCTGCGATATCTTTGTACGGTTCCATCCAGGGTTCTCCCTCATGACACTGCGGATTTGTTCAACCATATTTTCCGTTATTTCCGGCCTTGTGCGAATCTCCATTCATTTTCCTCTTATCAGTATTTTTTACCTGATAATCTATTCGACATTGATCGGTTAGAGTCCTGCTGCTGGATTAAGTTTTTTGTGAATAAAGACAAATTTTTTGGAGTTTGAATGTTATGATATAGCTACTCCCCGGGATCTTGGTGCATTATCAGGCTGCTGGGCTGTAGAGCATAAGGACGAGCAAATAAATAAGGAACCGATATTCGATTCCTTAAATACTCTTTGTTTACTTTACTTCATTCTGGTACCCCTGAATAGTTACGTTCTTCAACTGGCGTATGATGGCATCCCTTTGCCGGTTATAATTTAGGTAGTCGCTTGTTTTCAGCAATCCTTTTGTTTTCAGGACCCAGGTATCATGGTATACTTTATGGGTATATTGCATCAAACACTTCTTGGAGAGGAGTAAAACCGGGTGAGAAAAATCGGATCAGTTTTTATTATAGCAGTTCTGTTGTTAACCGTGTCGGTGCCGGTTAACGCAAAGCCTGCTCCGCCAGTTGTAAACTCACATATCGCTGTTTTGATGGATTTTGCATCTGGAGAAGTAATCTACGCTAAAAACCAGGACCAGCGCTGGGACCCTGCCAGCCTGACCAAAATAATGACCATGTACCTGGTATTTCAAGGCCTGGAAGCCGGACAGCTGAACCTGACAGACCAGGTGCGGGTGAGTGAAGCTGCCTGGCGTACCATTGGGTCAAGAATGTTCATTGAAGTGGGCAAGGACGTTCCGCTGGAGGAATTGATCAAGGGAATAACCATTATTTCTGGCAATGACGCCAGCGTAGCGGCAGCTGAACATATCGGAGGGTCTGTTCCAGAGTTCGTCCGCTTGATGAATAATAAAGCCGCCGCATTAAACTTGCCCGGGACCAATTTTGTTAATCCCCACGGCCTGGCGGATCCAAATCAATATACTACCGGACTGGATATGGCCCGGTTGGCCAGAGCATATATAAAGAGATTTCCCCACTCCCTGGAATACCATTCCACCCGCAGCTATACTTTCGATAAAAACATGGCCCCCCAAAGAAACCGGAACGGACTGCTGGACTTTCCCGGGATCGACGGGCTGAAAACAGGCAGGGTACTGCAAACGTGGAACCTGATTGCCACCGGCAAAAGGGACGATTACCGGCTGATTGCGGTGATAATGGGAGCAGCCAACGAAGAAGAGCGGGAACGCGAAGCCATGGCTCTGTTAAACTACGGTTTTAACAATTTCCGGGCTCACTCCGTTGGGGAAAAAGGAAAGGATTTCGGCCGGATCAGGGTATATAAAGGAAAACAAAATTGGATCAACGCCGTTTTGCCTGAAAACCTGAGTATTACTGTCCCCAAAGAAGCCTCTGTTAACGTGAAGGTCGAGTTGCCTGAATACCTGGTGGCTCCCCTTGCCGCAGGAGCTGAAGCCGGCAAGATAGTGGTGGAAGCAGGGGGGCAAACCAGGACCTTTCCCTTAATCGCTCAAGAGGCCGTACCCAAAGGCAACTTCTTTAGAGTATTCTTTGATACGATCTCCCTGATGCTTCGCAACCTGCTTAAATGATAACCACCATTCAATGGCGATTTCATTTTGTTTACCCATGCGTAAAAATCATTATCTAATTGCGTTTCAAGCGGCACGGATGAGTTTTTCTTTCCGTTTACACAAATTTTTACCGCAGATAGGGTAAAATTGGCGAATAGGCATCGGTCCACATTTTATTCCTTAAACCATCGGTATCAATAATTAGCAATTCCTCTCTTTTTTCCAGGCTGTGAACCGGCTCTTTGCTTCCAATCACCCATTTGCTGGTGTAGCCGTCTGCATCGGCGGGGGAATTAAAGATGTAAGAATGATACCCTAAGCTATCCAGAATAACCTTAACTATTTTTTCAATCCTGACATACCTGTTTGAAGTATGTATTAATAAAATCCCGTCTTTTTTGAGTTTTTGCAAATAAAGCAGAACTGCTTCAGCTGTAATCAGGTGCTGCGGAATAGAATCACTTGAAAAAGCATCCACAATTATAATAGAATAACTGCCATCCTGCTTTCCTTCCAGGAGTTTTCTTCCATCGCCTACTTCGATATTAATCTTATCTGCATTTAATTCAAGAAAGGAGAAGTATTCTTTTGCTATTTTCACCATTTCTTCATCTATTTCAAAAAATGTTGTGTTTATGTTGGGTTTGCTGTAATAATTGATTGTTCCTGCCCCCAGGCCAATTATTAATACTTCCATTTCTTTTTCTCTTTGGAGCATCAAATCATAAATCAGCCCAAGGGGCGATTTTAAACTATAATAAGTAGTGGGCCTGGTATTGTCCAATGTATTATTGGTCATATCCTGCTTGCCGTGCAATGTGTTTCCATGGATCAGGGTCCTGTGCAAAATAGCATCATTCTGTCTGGCCTCTTTTACTGTTATAACCCCGTACATAGACCTGCTCCTGTGAATAGGGTAATATACTTTCTCTCCCTGGCTGTGATCAATTTCATTTATCTGGACATAGGCAATTGATACGCCGAGCATTGCAACAATAATAATTCCTTTTCTAACCTTGTGCCAGTACTCATCCTTAATAAATTTAATCCTGTCCTCTATTAATACTGGCAGCAAAAACACCAATGGGATTATTAAATATCGCTCAAGATAGCTGTCGAATACCAGAGGACAGACTATGCTAATAAGTGCTGTGCCGATAAGTCCTCCCAGGGCGATCATGGTATAAAAATACTGCAATTTATTTGGATCGGGCCTTGATTTAACAAGTCCTGTAACACATACCCATACATTAAAGAACAGCACCAGGTTATATAAGGCGGTGCTTATTTGAATGCCTGGCACATATTTTCTTGTCAGCAAAAGAAAAAATACCACTACCAGGCCCGAGTTTATTGCATAGCCAACTATATTCGCCAATACTGGTTTGGGGGCAAAGGGCAGTGAAAAAGCCAGCAAAAATGTTGCCAGCGGCAGTGCCCACAAAAGCGGAATTGACGCTACATCCTGTGTTATTATGCTTGAGGTTATACTTAAGCACATGGAGGCTACTGCACTTAAGACAAGCCATTTAAGTATTGCCTTAGAGGGCAGGTTTTCCGGAGACTCTTCCTCAATTTCTTTATTTTCATTTTGATTTTTAAAGCTAAAGGACGCCTTCAATATTCCCAAACTTAAAAGTATTAAAGCAAACCTCCACATAGTAAGAAATTGAGTTGTGCTGATGAAATTTTCTATCACAGTAGGGTATATTAAAAGGGCAAAAATAGAACCTGCGTTTGAATAGAAATACAATTGCCAGGGACTGATTTTTTCGTTATAGGCTGACCTTTGCAGAATAATAGTGCAGGAACTGATCGCGATTGCCGGCATGCCCACCAGAAAAGATAGGGCTAAAAGCACTCCCGTGTATCCATAGCCGGTGATTTTATGATTTAATTCCAGCGCTGAACCACCCATCAGCAAACTGGAAACCAAAAGGAAAATCCCCAAAAACCTCAGCAATGACTTGGTTGTATTGTTCCTAATCACATATCCGGCAATAAAATATCCAATTAAAAGGGTACTTTGAAAAAATAATAATGTGAGTATCCAGACCCAGGATGTACCGCCAAAAGCAGGTGTGATCACCTTACTGGCAGATAATTGAACACTAAAGTACAAGAACGAAGCCAAACATGAGAATATGAACAGATTATGACTAGTTCTTACTTCCATGCTTATCTATCTCCGATCCTTAAACAGGCGTTGCAACTGCATTGTTATTCTCACCGGATGAGTTGTGATGGCACGCCTTTCCCTGGGGGCATGAGGTCATTAAAGGCAATCTACCAGGCAATATGATTTCTCGTTTCTTTGGACTGATGCAGGTTATGATCTGCCCTGTTCAGGAGGTCCTCGATTAACAGGTTAAGTGACACGCCCTGAGATCCTGTTTCCAGGCTGGCAATTCCCTGGCTGATCGTCACCTGAAGGTTACTCCCAAAAAACGAATGGTTTTGTATTTTATCCCGCAGCTGCTCTGCCAATTGAGCCGCCTCCCGCACTCCGGACATGGACAAAATAACGAGAAAATTCTCACCGCCTAACCGGCAGACCACATCGGTATGGCGCACTCCATTGGCCAATAGGGCCGCGATCTCTGCCAACACCCGGTCCCCGCTCTGGTGACCCATCCGGTCATTGACTTGCTTAAAAGAATCAACATCCACCATAATCACAGCCATGGGATAACCATAGCGCAAAGCCCTGGCTGCTTCTGAATGGAGCCTGGCCATGGCATACCTCCGGTTATACAGCCCGGTGAGGGGATCGGTGGTCGCCAGTTCCTCCAGCTACCGGTTTATTTCCAGCAAGCCGGTCTGAGCCCGCAGGAGTTCTTCGTTTTGATAACCGAGTTCCGCTTTTTGGGTTTCAATCAGGTCTACCTGTGCCAGCAGCCGGAAATGATATTCTTTCAGGCGGGTGGACATGGTGTTAAAAGATTGCGTGAGTGTATTGATTTCCCATGGGGAGGCCAAATTATCAACAGTGCAGCCTAATTCACCTGCGGCGATTCTTTGAGCAGCACCGGCTAATGAACAAAGCGGCTCTTCGATCAGGCGTTTAACAATGACCATAAAAACAGGCAGAAATAATAAGGAAGCCGCCAAGCCGATTAGAAGGCCAATCCCCAGAGCATGCTCACCTGTCCTGGCCAAAATCTCCTCAATATCCTTTTTTATTACCAGCGCCCATTTCATTTCCGGCATTACATAATAAGCCGCCAAAACCGGCCGGCCACGGTAGTCTTGATACCGGACCGTCCCGCTTTGCGAATACCAGATCCGCTCAGTGTCCAACCCCGATTTAAGATTGAGCACCACGGACCCCTGGATTACACCTTTTTGTATTAATTCCTGAGCATATTTCGCTTCTGTAAGTAAATACCCCTGTTTATTGATTAAAAAAGATTCGCCGGTTTGGCCCAGATCCAGGACGCACAACAGTCTGCTGATCCGCTCCATGTCTACCACACCGATTAGAACCCCGACTACCTGATCCCCCCTTGCTACTGGGGAAGCTATCACAAGCGAAGGAATGCCGGAAGCCCGGCTGAACAATACCTCTGATATATAAGTATGGCCCGGACGCCCGTAAACAGCCGCCAGGTAATAGTCCCGGTCACCAACGAAAATACCTGCCGGTCCACTGGATGCCGCTATTGTTATACCTTCTATATTGGCCATTTTCAAAACGGAAAAATCAAGGGACTGGGGAAACTTTTGCTCCAAAAAAGCCTGAACAGCCGTCCTGTCCTTGGTATACAGGAACTCCTCGGCGGCCAGGTTTGCGATATATCGCTCCCTTTCTTCGATCCAGTATTCAATAAACTCAGCTTGTTTCAAGACCACATTCTGCATGCTGGTCTTGCTGGAATCTAACAGGGCCTTGCTGGCAAACCAGTAATAACAAAGCATTGCCGCGCTGACCAGGAAGAGGCTAACCAGTAAAAAAAGCAGGGAGAGAATTGTTTTCAGTTTAAAACGGGAAAGCCAGGACAGACAAACCCCTCCCAGACACTTTTCGCCTGAAATTCTACATGATGGGACATTTATCCTCTATTATTTACATTATATAACATTTGTCTCTTGCTCGTAGGCTGGCACAAGGGGACAAGCCGCCTCGACCAAATTAGCCGATGGTTATGTAACAAAACACAAAAAGCGCCTGATAGGCGCGTTAAACTCAGTTGGAGCGGAAAACGGGATTTGAACCCGCGACCCTCGGCTTGGGAAGCCGATGCTCTACCGCTGAGCTACTTCCGCAACTTTTTTAGCTTAACACAACATAATTGGTGAGCCATCCGCGACTCGAACGCGGGACACCCTGATTAAAAGTCAGGTGCTCTACCGACTGAGCTAATGGCTCACTCTTCTTCACAAGAATATATATTACACTAAACCCATCCTCATGTCAATCTGTTTGCAGCGGAAATTGTTGACACATCAGAAAATGGGATCTTTAATAACAGTCTGATGCCGCCCAGGACCAACTGCCACAAGTTTAACGGGCACTCCGGCCAATTCTTCGATCCGGCTGATATAATCTCTTGCCTTGACAGGCAGTTCGCCGTATTCCCGGGCCTCGCTGATGTCCTGCCGCCAGCCGGGCATCTCCTCATAGACCGGCTCACACTGGGCCAGGACATGAAGGCTGTGCGGAAACTCATTGATCATGCTGTTGCGATAACGGTAGCCTGTGCAGATCCGCAGGGTATCCATTTCGTCCAGCACATCAAGCTTGGTCAGGATCAGACCGTCCAGCCCGCTAACCCGCACGGCATAGCGCAGGATAACCATATCTTGCCAGCCGCAGCGGCGGGGACGGCCGGTGGTGGTCCCGAATTCGTATCCCCGCTGGCGGAGGTGCTCTCCTTCCGGACCTGTCAGTTCAGTGGGAAAAGGGCCTTCTCCCACCCGGGTCACATAGGCTTTGGCAACTCCCAGGACACTGCTGATCTTTGTGGGCCCGACTCCGGCCCCGATGCAGGCCCCTCCGGCAGTCGGATAAGAAGAAGTTACGTATGGATAGGTTCCGTGATCAAGGTCAAGCAGGGTTCCCTGGGCGCCTTCAAACAGCACTCTTTTTCCTTCCTTGATGGCCTGGTTGATGGCCAAAGATGTATCCGTAACCAGGGAACGCAGCTTTTCCCCGTAAGAAAGGTACCGCTCCAGGACTTCTTCAAAGACAAATCCTTCCGCCCCATAGACTTGGGCCAGGAGGTGGTTTTTTTCTTCCAGGTTTCTGGCTAAAAGCTCAGCAAAAATTTCCCTGTTCAGGAGATCAGCCATGCGAATGCCGGTCCGGGCCGCTTTGTCCGCATAGGCAGGCCCCACACCCCTTTTTGTTGTGCCGATCTTGTAGGCTCCCCGCTGGGTCTCCTGCATCTCGTCGAGTTTCTGATGATACGGCATCACCAGATGAGCGCAATCGCTGATGCGAAGGTTGTGACTGGAAACCCCCTGCTGGCGCAATTGTTCCAGTTCTTTGACCAAAACGCCGGGATCGATGACTACCCCATTGCCGATTATGCACTGGGTACCAGGATACAAAATGCCAGATGGGATCAGATGCAATTTAAAGGTACGTTTTTCTACTACCACCGTATGGCCTGCATTGTTGCCGCCCTGGTACCGCACTACCAGATCGGCCTCTTGGGCCAGGTAATCGGTGATCTTCCCTTTCCCCTCATCGCCCCACTGGGCGCCAATTAAAACTACTGCTGACAACTACCACACCTCCGGCACACCCCCAATAGGGGGCTCTTATTTATTAGGGCTAGCTTTTTTGGGAGCAAATATCCCGGGCAACCACAACCCCTGTGACAGAGGCCTGCATCAGCCCGCGGGTAATTCCTGCTCCGTCGCCAATCGCGTATAAATTATCTATTGAAGTCATAAAATTGTCCTGCACAGCCACTTTAGAGGAGTAAAACTTTACCTCTACCCCGTAAAGCAGCGTGTTTTTGGCGTACAGGCCCGGGGCGATCCGGTCAAAGGCTTCTAAAGTCTCCACAATCGAGGTCAGGTAGCGCTGGGGCAGGACATAGCTTAAGTCCCCAGGCACCGCGCTTTTCAAGGTTGGAATGGTGGTGGACTTTTTTAGCCGGTCATAGTCGGTTCGCCGGCCCCGCAGTAGATCACCCAGCCGCTGCACCATCACCGGGCCGCCGGTCAGCATGTTCGCCAGTTGGGCGATATATTTGCCGTACAGGATTGGCTCATTAAACGGATGGGTAAAGCGGGTGGATACCAGCAAAGCAAAGTTGGTGTTGGAGGTTTTTAGTTCCCGGCTGCCATAGCTATGCCCGTTTACCACCGCGATTTGCCCGTCATAGTGTTCTTCCGACACAATCCCGCCGGGATTCATGCAAAAGGACCTGACTTTATTGTCAAAGGTATCGGAATAATAGATCAGCTTGGCCTCGTAAAGGTCCTCGGTCAGGTGGTCCATGATCGAATTTGGGACCTCAACCCGCACTCCGATGTCTACCTCGTTGCTCTCAGTCTCGATGCCCAGTTTGCCGGTCTGCTCCGCCAGCCAGTGGGCTCCGCCCCTGCCAGGCGCTACCACAACCCAATCAGCAAAGATCTCTTTGGTTTCCCTGCTTTTATCCCGCACGATTACTCCCGTAACTCTGCCGTTATCAGTCAGGATTTCCTCGGCCTTAACCATTGAAGCAAATTTAAAACCAGGCTGCCGCTCCAGGTAATCATACATCCGATGGAGAACTTCAAAGGCCATTTCTGTCCCTAAATGGCGAACAGGGCAGGGCACCAGCTGGATATTGAATTTGGACGATTCATAAACCAGGTCGTCGACGCGCTTGTTGTTCAAGCCATATACTTCCGGCCGGGCGCCAAATTCCAGGTAAATCTGATCCGCGTAGGCAATCAGGTCTTTTACCAGGTCTTCTTCCATATATTCGCCTAACCTGCCGCCGACAGCAGGGGATAGGGACAGCTTTCCGTCACTGAAGGCCCCGGCGCCAGACCAGCCGCTGGTGATATTGCAGGGTTCGCACTTGCTGCACCTGCCTTTATCCCTGGCGGGACAAAATCTTTGCCTGATGTCCCGGCCCAAATCCACCATCAAAATATCGAGGTGCGAATTCTTCCGGAAAAGTTCCAGCGCGGTAAATATACCAGCCGGACCGGCCCCAATGATGACCACGTCATATCTCTGCTTCAAAGCACGGCCTCCCATTGCCATCATCCTGTATTATGTCTATTTTAACCAGCAACAATTAGATAGGCACAAAAATTACCCAAACAGCCGCGACTATTTGAGCAGTAAAGGAACCCGGTATTTATCCCAAACTACATTATAAACTATTATCAGGCCAATTACAATCAGCAGAATAGACTCCGGCAGCCGCGAACCGTAAAACTTTAGCAACTATGCGGAAAGTAACCGGAGTAGTCCCCATCAACTCTCCATCGACATGAACGGGAACAGGAACAGGTGAAATAACAGTGACCTCCTTGGCCGCCGCCTGGTAGACCAGGGGATGCCTGGTGTGGGCGCCGCTAAAAATCTTTGGAAGAGTAGCGAGTGTATCGAGTTTCCCTACATCCCCGGCAATGCACAGGTGCAACAAGCCATCATCGAGCTGGGCCTGCGGCACCACCCGCATCCCGCCTCCGACATACTGGCCATTGCCGATAGCGGCAAACAGGGCCTTCCCCTCCCAGGTTTGGCCGCCCATTTCTACCCTTAAAGGCTGGTTGCGGTAGGTAAGCAGGACTTTAAAAACTGCCGCCAGGTAAGCTGTTGTTCCGCCCAGCAATTTAAAGTTATCGTTTACTTCCTTGGCCACCTGGGCATCGAAACCTATTCCGGCCAGGTTCAAAAAATAACGGCCATCAATCAGACCCAAATCCAGCCTTTTTTCGTGCCCATTCATAGCCACGCCCAGTGCGGCTGAAGGTTCCCCCGGGATGCCGATACTCCTGGCAAAATCATTTCCGGTACCGCTGGGAATAACCCCCAGCAGCACCTGATCCAAGGCCAACCCATTGACTACTTCCTGCAAGGTGCCGTCACCGCCCACCACCACCAGGCGGGAACACCCCTGGTTTGTCAGTTGCCTGGCCAGATCGGTAGCTGCCCCACTATACTCGGTATAGAGCACTCGGTAGAGGACCTTTTTTTGGCGGAGCTCATGTTCTAATTGCCGCCAGACTTTCAAGCCCTTGCCCCGCCCTGCTACCGGATTAACTAAAAACGTTGCCTCCACCGAAATACCTCTTTCCATTTCAGACTGTATTTTGCTTTCGCAAGGTAAACGTCATAACTTGCATATAATTCTGTGTTTTGTTTTCCGATTCCTGCTTTGGCTACACTTATACTCCTCTTGGCGAAAAAAGGAGATCATCCGGCAAGAGCGAAATAATAGCAGGTGTTTGGCAAAATTAATCAACGAAGGGGGATCTAAAATGGCCCAAAATCTTGTTCATGTTGCTCCGGGAATAACAAGGCAAATCGTGATTGACGGGGAAAAACTGATGCAAGTAAGGTTCACGATCCAGGCTGGAAGCAAAATACCCTCCCACTTCCATCCCCATGAACAGGTTCCGCTAGTCCTGCAGGGACGCCTCCTTTTTGTCCTGGAAGGAAAAGAACACAGCTTAGGCCCCGGAGACAGCCTGCTTTGCCTTGCAAACCAGGCGCATTCCGCGGTAGCGCTTGAGGATACGATAGTTGTTGATACCTTCTCACCTCCGCGGGAAGATTTCAGGTAATTTGACAGGTAACCATAACCCCAAGACTGCCGGCAAGATTAGCCTGAACTGGTGAATATTTTTGTTCCCACGGGGCAAGCTAAGTTCGTTGTTATCTAATCCGGCGGTTTTTGCCGGATGGGAAAGGAGGTTTTTTAAAATGGCCGGCAGAGTAAACAGAAGCGATTCGCCTATCGGGCGGGTTAAATGTGTGGTCAGCACCTGCATGTTTTATGATACCGGTGACCGGTGCAAGGCCGAAAGCATCGAGATCCAGCCACCCAATGCCAAGGATACCAAAGCTACGGACTGTGCCACATTTGCTCCCCGCGGCGGCGGAATGTAATACCAGGCCAGATTAAACCCTGCAAAAGCTGCAGGGTTTAATGTTGCGCCCGTTCTGCCCCGGCCGCCCCACACTGCTGCGATGGGTATTGTGCCTAATTCTGACATTTAGATGCTTGCTTGTCATTTTCTGATTTAATGGTAAAATATTGTTGTTATGTCCTTGCTCAGTATTAATTGACCCCGGAGGTAAAAGGATTATGCTGTTTTCCTCCTACCTGAAGGAAGTCTTGAAAAAGATGCCTTCTGCCCTGGTAGTGGTCAACGCTATAGGCGCCGTGCTCCATCTTAACGGAGCAGCCGAGAAGGCCCTTGACATTTCTGCCAGCCAAGCAAAAGGACACCGTTTCGCTGATCTTTTTTTTGCCGGGGTTGAAAGCGAGGGGCAGGGGCATTATTTCCATCCCCTGCTAGAAACATTGGCCACAGGGAAAGAGTATACCGACGCTTTGTCCTGGCTGATGCTGAACAATAAGATCAGGCACTATTTTTACACCACCCGCCGCCTGTATCACTGGGATGGAAGGGCACGGGGAGCTTTTATCATCTTTCAAGACATTACCGAGGTCACCCAGCGACAAGAAGTAACTATGCCCAGGGGAACCCGCCACCAGGTGGCCTTGCATCTTTTAGAACGCCAGTCGGAATACATTCTGGCCAATATCAACACCGGGGTTTTGGGATGGGACAAGTCGGGCATTATTACCATGCTGAATAAAAACGGCAAAAGCATTTTAAGCATTGACGCCCAGGAAGCCATCGGACAGCCTGTCTCCCTGGTCTTGAAGCATATCGACTGTTTTAACAACGCCCTGATTCAAGCTTTAAATATGCAGCAGCCTCTGATTGCGGAAGAAGCTGAGATTACCGTCCGCGGCCAGGAGAAACACCTGCTCGTAAACGGCCAGCAGTTTGTTGATGAAGAATCCGGGTTGATCAATTATGTTGTCCTCTTTCAGGATATCTCCGAATTGAAGCGAAGCCAGGAAATCACCCGGCGGCAGGATAAGCTGGCCAGCATTGGCCAGTTAGCCGCCGGCATGGCCCATGAAATCAGAAATCCCCTGACATCGATCAAGGGGTTTGTCCAGCTGTTAAACCGCAACTCTGCCCAGGACCTGAGCAAAAAGAGCCAGGAGTACCTGGCCATAATTGCCGAAGAAATTAACCGCACAGATAAAATCATTTCTGACTTTTTATTGTTCGCCAAACCCCGGCGGCCGGAAAGAAGGCTGTGCCACATAAATCAGCTGCTGGTATCTGCTGCGGACCTGACGGAAAACACCTGCTTAATGCGCGGAATTGCCATGAAAAGAGACTTGCAGCCAAACCTGCCGCCGGTTTTTATCGACCAGGACCAGATTACTCAGGTCTTGATCAACCTGTTAAGCAATGCAGTTGATGCAACAGAGGGCTGCCCCAACCCCGTCATCTTTGTTTCTTGCGGCACCACTCCGGGATGGATCTGGATTAATGTCAAGGATACGGGTATTGGCATGTCAGCGGAAAACCTGCGCAAGGTTTGCACCCCATTTTTCTCCACCAAGGACCATGGTACCGGCCTCGGTCTCAGCATTGCCTACAATATTGTTCGAGAGCACGGCGGCACACTTGATTTTGAGAGCCAGGAAGGAACCGGAACCACCGTGACCCTAAAGCTGCCCGTAATAACCCTTGAAACCGGCGCCTTGCTGCAAGGCTAAACCATCTGGCAGGTTAGTTCCAAGCCTGTTTTTATTTACTTTTTTCTACCTGGCTCGGAGACCGCACCACCTGGATCCAGGTATTCCCAGGAGCAAAGGCGATGGAGCGACCCTGTGCATCCAAAAATTCCGTGGGGGCGGACAAGTCTTTTTTCCGCCAGGATCCCTTCAGGTAGCGGCCACCCAGAAAATACTCCGCTTCCCCCTCTCCGATTATTTCAACTTCAACATGCTTCAGTTCGTTATTCAAATTCCGGTGCCTGGCATACTGGATAACTATATTTCGAACGAAGATCTGCTCACCGGTTATCCGGTCAACCATGGGAGAATTGTTTTGCAGCCGCAGGTAAGCTTGCTTTTCAACGGAAAAGGAATAAGTTACCTTGTTCTGCTTGTCGTAGTTCAGTTTGATTTCCACATAATCAGGGCTGCCCACCTCAGGGACTTCGAACTTCCAATTCGGAAAAGTCCCGTTCGGAGACTTGTTTTCCAGAGCCTTTGCCAGGTTCAGATATGTACTATGGGGCCTTTGCCTGGTGTTATCAACGTAAAACCCGGGATGTCCCCTCAGGTCGTTAATGCTTCTGATCTTCCATTCGTCTATCTTACTAATGGCATCATTGGAGCCGCCCACATGAGCATAATAGGCATCCCACTCCTTAGCCAGGGCCATATAATAAGGCCTGGCGCTGCGCACTGGACCCACAATATCCGGCGGATCCCCGTAGAACAGGGCCATAAACCTGGTGACCAGACCTTCAGCTTTAATTTCCCAGACTATATCTGCCTTGGATAAACCCGATTGGGGCCGGGCCCTGGGCTGGTTATCGATCATTACTGCAATCAGATTAGTAGTAGTTTGTACCCTTTGATTGGTCAGAGGGTTTAAAATGCCTGGCTCAGGCGGCTCTTCCTTTACAGGTTGCTCCCTCAACACCTGGTGAGGGTCTGGTGCCGGCGGTTTATCAGCCGGTTTTTGGCCGCATCCGCTAAAGGCCAAAATCAAAAACATGAGACATCCGGCAATAACTATACGCCTCACTTCGGTCTACCCCTTCCCTTTTTCTGCTGTTAAAAGAATTCGGCGCCCGTTCCCCACTCACCTGCCAGGAACACTAACATCAAAGCAATAAATATACCAGTTTTTCTCAGTCGTCGACTTCCTCCTTCTTTAAAAAAACATTGATATTTTTCTCCGGCAACTATTTAGTTACCCTTTGGATTTGCCCTAAGCTGATTTCACTTGGCCAAGGCCTTAAGCCCCGCCCTTTTTTAACCTCCTGGAATAACCGCCTGCATGATGGGAATAATATCCATTAACAAGGGTTTTTGCAGGAGGAGTGCAGAGTGGAAAACCGGGAAGAATTAGCCACTTATATCAGGCAAGGCCAGGCACAGGAGAGACTTTTGCAGCAGACCAACATCCACGGGAAAAACAACCAGCTTATTAATGAGATCCGCAAAAAAATAAAGAAGGCGAGAAAAAAGCTGAAAAATTAGGATCGGGGGCGGCTTAAGCTGCCCCCGATCCTAATTTCAGCTATGTTTGCGAAGTTTGTCCATATCCAGAATAATGATTTGCCCCCGGTTGGCCGTCAGAACGCGGTTTTTTTGCAGGCTGTTCAAGATCTTGCTCATGGTTTCCCGGGAGGTGCCAATCAGGTTTGCCAGTTCCTGCTGGGTGAAAGTAAGGGACAGCTCAACTCCCTCAGTTGTTTTTACCCCGTAATCCCTGGCCAATTTATACAACCGCCCCGCGGTACGGGCATAGGCATCCTTAAAGGTGAGGCTGCGGATCTGGCGGTAGGTTTGCCGCAACCTGAGGGAGGCCACCCGCAAAAATTCCCTGCCGGTCTCCTCAGGGTGCTCCCGCCAGAGCCGGGCCAGATCCTGGTGGGATACGAGCCTGACCCTGGTTTCCTCCATGGTTTCCGCTGTTAACGGGTGTGGCTTCCCATCAAAATAGGGCAACTCCCCGAACACATCGCCGGCTGTGGCAATATGGACCACTTTTTCCTGTCCTTCCGAGGACACCCGGTACAGTTTCACCCTGCCTTCCAGGACAAAACCCACAAAGTCGGCCGGCTCCCCTTCCATGAACAGGAGTTGCCGGGGAAGATACCGCCGGACTGGCATTAATGGTTCCAGCCAATCCAAAGTATCTTTGGGCATGCGGGCAAAAAAACTTAATTTGTGCAAGCTGTCCACTAAAAAGCCCCCTGTAGCGCGTCTATAGTCTATATTCTTCTCCAACAATGAAACTATTCCTCTCGGAAAGCGTCATAAAAATGATTGCTTTTTATAATCAGCCTCGTTTGTTTTGTTTCAGACAGGAAGGGGGCAGACACCGGCCCCCTTGTTTGCTTCCTTGATTCTCTAGGGGATGTAAGATATAATAATGCCATAAAATGGATTAACAAGGGGGTCTGCCGGAAATGGCCAGTCTTGTTCGCATTGATACTGCCATGATTGCCAAGACGGTAATTCCCATTCTCAGGGAATTTCAGGATGTTGCTGGAGCTTTTCATTTCGGCTCCTCCCTGGGGATGTGCCGTCCTGACAGCGATATTGACATCGCTCTGGTATGCATACCCCTGGAACCCTGCCGGGAAAGGGAATACGAGAGGCTAACCAACCAGATTATTAACCGCTTATCGCCTGTAGACGGTCACCCCTTTGACCTGGTGGTGCTGAATTCACTGCCTGATATCATTGCTTTCCGAATCATAAAAAATGGGAACCTGATCTACCGCAACGACCCAGGTACGGTAGGGGATTTTATTGAAAAAGTCAGCCGCCGGTATGGGGAAAACTATCCCAGGTACCAGGAGGCGGTTCGCCTCATCGTGGGGGTGTAGTGGTGGAGCTTGACAGGGAAAGGGTACTGGCCAAAGCAGCATATATTCATGAGCAGCTGGAGTCAAATTGAGTATGAAAAAAGGCTGCCCGTGAAGGCAGCCAAAGCAAGGAGGTTGTATATTTCAGGCTGAGTGACGAAGAAAATGGGCGTAACTGAAACCCTGATCAAGCAAGCAATCCTTAACGGGCTGGACATTGGCCCGCTTTTTGATTAACCCTGCGTAAAGTCCGGCCTTGCTGATATCCCCGACCAGGACCATTCCTACCAGCTTGTCTTTATCCAGTACCAATTTTTTATAGTGATTGCGGACAGGACAATGGTTTATTAATACTTCATACTGCTCTCCCTTGGGGTTTGTGAGACCCACGGCAATGGCGGGCAATGCCCGGAATTCCACCGCGTTTTGCTGGCCGATCAGAGGAGAATATTTTCGCATTACGCCAGCCATGTTAAATCCTGCAATTTTACCCTGGTTGATTGCATTGGGCCAAATTGGACTTAACCCCTCTTGGCCGGTTACCAGGTCTACCGTCTCTGCTACGTCCCCGGCTGCAAAAATGTCCGCGATACTTGTGGCCATATAGGCATTAACCTTGATCCCCCGGTTAACCTGAATGCCGCTTCCCTGCGCCAGATCCACATTACACCTGGTACCGGTTGCCACTACCACCAGTTCTGCCTTCAGCCGCTCTCCATCCTCCAGGACGACTCCCATCCCGCTTTTGCCGAAAAGCCTTTGCCACATAGTTGGCCCGGCAATTTCCTTGATGCCTCGGCCCAGCACAAACCGGATTCCTTCCGCCTGCATTTCCCTGAGGATGATAAAAGCCGCCACAGGATCAAACTGGTTAGGTAAAACTTGAGACATTTTTTCTACAACTGTTACTTCCAAACCCCTACGATAAAGGGCATAGGCTGTTTCCAAACCGACCAGTCCCGCTCCCACAACCACTGCCCGCCGGACTGCCGGAATTCTGGCCAGGATGCCCTGAGCATCTGCCAGGCTCCTTAATCCGAATACTCCCGGACCATCCAGGCCAGGAACAGGAGGCATAGCCGTGCTGGCACCGGTAGCAATCAGCAGTTTGTCATAGGGAATTTTGCGTCCGTCCTGCAAGAAAATGTTTTTTGCACCTGAATCTACTCCGTCTGCTCTTACACCCAGGATAGGCGTGATCCGGTTTTTTCTGTAAAAATCTTTGGATCTGAACAACAACCCGTCCACGCTGCGGCTGCCTGCCAAAAGATTGGGCAGGAGGCAACGGGAATAAACGGGGCCGGCTTCGGCAGAAATCATGGTGATATTATCCGCCGGGGCAAGGCGCCGGATGGTTTCCGCCGCGGCAACCCCGGCCGCGCTGCTGCCAATAATGACATGCTCCATAAATTCACCTCCCCTTTAAGGCTAGCTAAAAGCAATCTATTCTTCACTATGCCACCAGTTCCTTGGCTGCACTTTGGCGCTTGCCGGCTGCACAGGCGTCAACTTCCTCCCATACCAGGGCGAAGTTGGGGCACCCCTCCACACAAGCGGGGACCGGCCGGTCCTTGCATCCGTCACATTTTAAAGCTATCCTCGGCTCACCAGCCTTTGGCACAATTACCCCGTAAGGGCAAGCCATAATACACATCCAACAGCCAACACAAGCCTGTTCGTTGCCCTCGTTGGCAACTATGCCGCTTACCGGGTCCTTTTGCATGGCTCCGGTCATGCAGGCATCTACACAGGCCGGCTCTTCACAGTGACAGCACAATAAAGGCACTGGCCGCCCGTTTACCGCTTCCACATGGATTCGCGCCTGCACTCCCTCGGCCAAAGCCCCCATAATTGTTCCTGAGGCGGAATGGGCTGCCATACAGGCATGAGTGCAGGACAGACATCCATTGCATTTTTCCGCAGCTACCGTAATCCGTTTCACAGAAATCCTCCTTTCTGCAAGCTTAGCCTTTTTGCATCCCCCCTGGGGAGGAGGAACCCGAGTTACCGGGTTCCAGTGGGAACAGATTGAATTTTTCCGTTGATGCTTTATATTTACTGCATGCTTTAGATTCCCAATTTAGCCCTTTTTGCCATGATATGAGCTTCCATGCCGGCCGCCGCCTTTACCGGGTCTTCTTCCACGTACACCTTGCCCCCTAAGAGGGATTCGATATCCTGGGTCAGCACCCTGGTCACCAGCGGGCTGCCGGTTACCGGCGGAACTGGCCCAATATGGGTCAAGAGGCCAAAGGCTACCGCAAATACTCCGTCGACAACGGCCTTTTGCTCCAGATACTCCGGGGCCGAGGCTGCCACCGGCAGATCGCTTGGGTCAACACCTAGCGCGTTAGCGATTACCGTTACGGCTACGCCAATCCTCCCGATATCTACACAAGAACCGAAGTTTAAGACGGGTGGGATGCCCAAAGCCCTGCATACACCCTTTAGATTTTCCCCGGCCAATTCGGCTGCTTTTGGCAGCATCAGGCCATCGATTTCGGCGGCACTGGACATGCAGCCGGCATTAATCACCAGGATATCCCGCTTGATCAGTTCTTTCATGATGGTGAGGCCTTTTGTATCGTGGCCGTTTTTGTTATTGGTGCATCCAACCACCGCCACGATGCCCTTGATAGCTCCAGCCTTAACAGCCTCCAGGAGCGGGTCCAGGCTGCCGCCCAGGGCTCCCAGAATAGTTTCCACTGAAAAACCGGCCACGGCGCCAGACTTGTGTTGGGGGATCAGGATGTCCTCTCCTCTATTCTTGTAGGCCTCAATCGCCATTTTGATCAGGTGTTTAGCCTGTTCTGCCACCTTCTCGGGATGGTAATCCACATTTTCGTCCACGCCGGCCATTCTTAGGATGCGGTCTACCGACACCAGCTTGGTGTGAAAGCGGTCAGCTACTGTCTTCATGCCCGGGATGGAGCAGTTCATATCCATCATCACCAGGTCCACTGCCCCTGTGGCCACGTAGTATTCCTGGGTCAGCCAGTTGCCCAGCTGTCCGGCAAAACCGCTGGCGCTGGAGGCGTTACGCTGCATCAACTCCTGGCCGGTACACATGGAACCGTAAACCTTGATGCCTTTTGCACCGGCTTCCTGGGCAAGGGCCTGCATTTCCCCAGTCTGAGCCGCCTGGATTACGGCAGTCGCTACCAAGGGCACGTGGCCATGGGCCACAATATTCACGGTTTCCGGGTCAATGATCCCCAGATCAGCCTCGCTGGTAGTCAGGCTGGGAGTCCCGAGCAGGATATCCTGTAGGGTGATGGTGCCCACCAGGCCCATATAGCCGGCTGCTATGGACAGTCGCACCACTGTCAACAGGAGATCGATGGGGTCGGTATCGATGTTGCTCATGGACTTGGTCAAGGCATCCCTGACTTCGCTCAATACGCCGCCTGGAATTACCCCAAGTTTGTTCCATGCTTCCAGACGGGTTTTGGGAGCGAAGATATTTACCAGGGCCAAGGGTTCATCGGCGCCCTTACGTAGCTCCGCCAAGATCACGTCGGCCAGGGCATCGGCCAGCTCTGCCGAAGGTTTAGTGGCATCCAGCCCTACTATTCCGGCAATTTCCCGCAGTTTTTGCTCGTCACCAATCTTGAAGGGAGTTTTACCAGCTGCTGTTGCCTTGATGGTTTTAGCTAACTCCTCTAAATGATGGGTGTAGGCAGCCGCGCCGTGGGTTGCCAGGCGGACCAAATTCCTGGCTACAATGGTATCGGCAGTGGCGCCGCAAATGGCTGCCGGAGCTTTGGGGGTAATCCGACACGGACCATGGCTGCACAACTGGCAGCAAACCCCCTGCATACCAAAACCGCATTGGGGCTGCTGGGCCTGGTAGCGGTCGAAGATAGTGCTCAGGCCCATGTTCTTGGTCCGCTGGTACATGGTGTTGACGCTCTGGTGGGCGGAAACACAGGTTGCCGCCGTGCTGCAAGATTGACAGTTGCTCATTTTTTTCTTCCTCCTCTTGATTCATTTTAAAGGGGTTTATGCCTCTTTAGTTAACACTGCTTCTTTGAATGCCTCCCAGCCAACTCTGACAATGTGATTGCCCAGTCTTTCGTTTAGCTCGCCATGTTCCCTGAAATAGCCGACAATGCGCTCGACCAGTCCCAACACCTCTTCCTTGCTTAAACCCTCGGCCAGCATCCTTCCCTGGCGGGGCTTAATACCGCCACACCCGCCAACCAGCAGCATGTAACCGGTGGCAGTCCCCACCACGCCAATATCCACTGAACTGGCATCAGTGCATTTCCGCGGGCAGCCGCTTACGGCCATCTTCATCTTAGCTGGAAGCTCCATGCCATGGTAACGGGCATCCAGGGCCATCCCCAGATTAATCGCGTCCTGTTCTCCCCGGATGCAGAAGGCATCCCCCGGGCAGAATTTAATGTTTCGCACCCGGTTCCCATGCGCCGCTCCTGGCTTCATGCCCAGATCTTCCCATGCCTTGGGAACATCCTCTTTTTTCAGTCCCACCAGAGCCAGGCGCTGGGCAGAGGTTAATTTGATTGCCGCACACCCGTACTTTTCCGCCACTTCGGCTATCCGGCGCAATGTGCCCGGGTCAACCAGCCCGCCGGGCAGGTGTGGCACAATGGCAAAGTGCTCTTTGTCTTTTTGGATAATTGCACCTTCCGGCATTGCTTCTGCCATCGCTTCGGGGGATAATTCCCCATATTCAATGCCATTCAGTTCCTGCAATAAAAGATTAAGGTCCAAATTGTGGGTCCTGGCTGCCCCGGCAACAGTTTCCCCTACAGCCGAAGGGCACCCCAGGCAATGCATCCCCAGTTTGCGAAAAACTTCTGCTGTTTTCGGGTTTAAATCCAGCACCTGTTTTACAGTCATCTCTTTTGTGAAGCTCATCTTTATCCTCTCCTTGCTTTTATTTCGTTTTATTTCTCTAAGGCCATAATAGAAGGAGAGGACATCTTTTTCTGTGACATTTGTTTTGGGTGAACGTGATTTTTATCACAGGACAGTTGAACACTAAGGACTGGTTAGTAATGGGTGCCTTCTATTACCCTAACGCCATTAACCTCGATTGCTCTTTTTATCTGGTCCCGGTGGGGGCAAAAAGGGTGCTCCTTGCCGGCAATCATACAGGAGCTTAAATGCACAGTATCGACCCCATATTTAACCAGCTTTTCCACCAGCCGGGACACCCGCCGGCCGCTGCAACCGCCGCAGGTAAAAAAAGCCAAAAGCTGTGTTTCCCGGTCATACTCTTCAAAAGCCACCCGCCGGTCAGCGAAAGCGCTTAAACAGCCAATCCCGGGGCATACCTCAGAGACAGTCTCGCATCTGACTACAGCTATTTTTTTAACCAGCCGGGAATCACCTGTATTTATTCCCAGGTATTTGGCCTTAGCGACTTCTACCAGCTCTTTGCTAACCTGAACAGATCCCTGCTCCCTGGCCATGTTCTCAATTGCTTTTAAGGCCATCGGCCGGACATGTTCGGGAATAGCTTCCAACTCTGCCAGCGCTTCTGTTGTCCACTGCATAAAAAATTCCTCCCTTAAACACACACATCTACCACAGCCCTCCAAGTTTTAGCCTCTCATTTCCGGCCGTGATTTTCAGGGCTGGTTCTTCAGCATTAACTGGTTTAGCTCAGCTACTACCTCCTCAACATCCTGACCATGGACGCTGGCGCCAAACTCGATGCTTTTGGTCCGGGAGTTTGGGCAGGCAAAGCATCCGGGGCCAAAAAAACGGGCTAACACCTCATCGGCCCTTGGGCAAATTTCTCTGATCTTGCCAATAGTCATGTCTCTATGAATAGCTTGTTCCATTTCTTTTTACCCCCTCTTCTAAATTATTCAGCTTTATTATGAAGCCTCTGGAGCAGCCTATCTGCAAACAGGAACAAAAAAAAATGTGATTAACATCACACATCTTTAAAAGTTAAATCATGACAAAACCCTTCAAGAGTTATTTGCCGGAGTCATACAGATCTGCAAACAAACTGCTGATATCCGCAGCCAAACCGGGAAATATCATGGACTGCACCACTTGACCCGCTGCGAAAAGTTTATAGCGGTCAATTTTATAGTCGGCAAAAGAATATAACATGAAGTTTTCCTGTTTCAGGTCGATGATCCAGTACTCCCGGACTCCTGAGAGCATGTATGTGTTTAGTTTTTCGATCATGTCCTTGTTTCTTGTGCTTTCGGACAAGATTTCAACCACCAGGGTGGGAGTACCCATGTAGCGCCCTTTTTCTGTGACATTATTCTTCAGGTCGCAGGCAACCAGTACGTCCGGCTGCATAACATCCGGTTCTTTAATCTCCTTTTTTTTAAAGTGCACATCAAAGGGAGCCAAAAATACCCTGCATTCTTTCCCTTTGAAATAACCGGCAAATAACAGGTGTAATCTGCCAAGCAGCTCCTGGTGGCCGAGGTTTGGAGAAGAGAGCAAATAAATTTCTCCATTAATAAATTCCATTCTTAAGGTACTTTTTTCGCTGATTTCCATGAACTCTTCATAGGAAACCTTTTTCCCACCGTACTGATAGTCGAGCGCCCTTTCCCGGACGGTAAAATACTGCTCAATGTCCGTGACATAGGGCGTCAATCTGGCAACTTTGCTGCCATTTTTTGTGATCACGACGTCGTTCAGCTCTTCAACAAAATCCAGATACTTGCCGAAATTTTGTTTAAGCTCCGTAGCGGTTATCACAACACCCTCTTTTAAATACACTGGCTTCATAAATAAACACCTCCAGCCACAATATACCATATGCGGGCGATTTATGTCAAATAATTTGTGCGTTATTTTTTATTTTTTCATGTGATTTACATTGATTATTCGCACGTTTAATTTGGCCCTTGCCCAACATTTAAACTTGCGAACGTGATTTTTCTTCAAGGGTTCAGAAAGTGCTATTAAATTAACAAACTGTCGTTGACAATAAGTGGATGGTTCTTTATAATGATAATAGGTCTAGAAGTCTGGTTTCCCGTCACTTACTCCGAGCCCCTTGTCATTTGGCACGAGTAGGTAGATCACGGCGAGTCCAATACTCTGGGGCCAATTCTGACAAGGAAGGGGGTAAACGAATAATGTATCAGGACAAGAACCTAGCCTGCAAGGAGTGCAGCGAAACTTTCGTATTTACCGCCGGTGAACAGGAATTTTACGCGGAAAAAGGTTTTGCCAACGAGCCCGCACGGTGCCCTGCATGTCGCGCTGCCCGCAAGAACCAAATGGGTGGCGGCAACAGAACCGGCGGCAGGAGAGAAATGCACCCGGCTGTTTGCGCAAGCTGTGGGCATACCACCCAGGTTCCGTTTAAACCAACCGGCGAAAAGCCTGTTTACTGCAGCGATTGCTTCAGCGTTCAAAGAGCAGCCAGGTAATTTCGAATAAAAAACCCCGGGGTTTCCCGGGTTTTTTTATTTTCAGAGAGATAAAATGCATTAAAAAAGCCGCAGATCCTTATTCCCCGCAGGAAAGATACTTCCTCTCCTTTTTTAAGATTAATTATCTTCACCCTTCCCCGCAATGAAGCATAAGCTAAGATAGCTATTGGAACCTTTCGCTAGGAGGCCAAAGGGATTGGACAGAACAGCCCCTCTAACAAAAACAGAAATCCTCTCTCTTATTGCCCAGTATTGCCAATTTGCCCAAAACTCAGCTGGACTGCCGCCTGACCGGGGAAAAACCATGGATTATGCCGGATTTAGCTTGGAAGAACGGATGGCTTTAATTGAAAACATGTTGGATTTTTCCGCCGCTGCCGGAGATAGAATCCAACTCTTGGAGGAAAAGCTCAGGACCTACTTTAATGCTGAAGATGTGGTCCTGGTCAGTTCCGGCGCTCAGGCCACCTCTTTATGCCTGACATCTATCCTCGCTGCCTATACCCCAAAAGGTCTCCTGCCCGGCGATGAAGTAATCGTGCCCGCAGTGACTCAGCCATCAACCTATGCCGCTATTCTCCAGTTGGGACTGATTCCGGTTGTAGTTGACTGTAAACCAGGCACCTGCAACCTGGATGACAGCCGGTTGGAAGCAGCTGTAGGGGAAAAAACAAGGGCCCTCTTGCTGCCTCATGCCCTTGGCTATCCCAACAGAATGGATCTGGTGATGGATGTGGTGGCTCGCTACCGTCTCTGGCTGATCGAGGATGGATGCGAGGCCTTCGGGGCTAAGTTTGGCGGGCGTTTAGCAGGCACTTTCGGCGAGCTGGCCGCCATAAATTTAGGCAAGCGCCCGGTTGGGAATGGAGGCTCTGCCGGAGCTGTAGTAGTTAATGACCCTGCCTTGGCGGATACAGTGCGCTGCCTCAGGGATAGCGGCAGAGAACCCCTGCAGAAAGGGGAGGCAGGGTTAAAAGACCATGATGACATCGGGCACATTTACATAAAACGGTCTCTTTTCTGGCGCCCCGCAGAGATTCAGGCCGTAGCTGGGCTGGCTCACCTGCGGCAGGCGGAACAAAGGCTAAAGGACAGGCAGCGGCTGGCAGAGATCCTTCGGCAAGGCATTTTGTCATGCAAAGATACACTCCTCCCCCCATCCTGGCCGGAGAAGAGCGAGCCGTCTTTTGCCGGCTGTCCTCTTTTTCTTTTAAAAGGCCGCCGGGCTCAATTATTTAAGCTACTGCGAAATACCATGTTCAAGCCCGGCTTGATCGCAGCTGGCAATATTCTGCGCCAGCCAGCATTTAAAAACATGCCCTACCGGGCAGGCAGTCCTGATTTTAAAGGCGCCGACCGGATTACAGACCAGGGATTCCTCTTGCCCTTACACGGCCAGATCTCCGATGCGACGGCAGCTCAGTTGACAGAAAAGCTGAAAATTTTTTGCCGGGATTCAACTGGGTCTTAGCTTCAGCCGCAGGATGAAGCTTAGAGCCAGATAAAAGGAACGGGGACACACCTGCTGAAGCTCGGGCCGTTTTTTTGGGACAGGAATGTCCCCAATTTGAGTAGTGTAGCCGCTCTTAGGCCGCCGCTTAAAAAGAAGCGGGGACATTGGGGACATTCCGCGTTCCGCTGTAATATAGAAGGCATATTACTGTAACCATAACTTTAGTTAACTCCTGCGGCAGGAGCGATTTACAAGCGGTGTGTCCCCGTTCCTTAGAGCGGGTAGCTATCTATGATAAATATTTTCCGCGGCAGGCCCACCGGTGCCCTGGCAATTTCACACCCTATGATTGCAAAAGTTTGCCGTAGAGATTAATATTAAGGAATGGGGACACACCATTCAGGACGCAGGAAGCAGGAGGCAAGAGCCAGATGCTTAGGGTCTAAAAGCCGCTTATCCATCCTGTTTCCTGCCTCTTGCTTCTTGCCTCTTGAATAGGCCAGGAATGTCCCCAATTAAAAGAAAGGAGAGGGAACTTGGGAAAAACGGAAACTAGAATTCTGGTAACCGTCCTGGGGCGGGATAAAGTAGGCATTATTGCTGCTGTTACCGGTGTGCTGGCCACTGCGGAGGCAAATATTCTGGATATCAGCCAGACCATCATGCAGGAGTTTTTCGTCATGATCATGCTGGTTGATATGTCGACCTGCAGCATGGACTTCGATTCTCTCAGGCAACTGCTGGTAGAAAAAGGCAAAGAAATCGGCGTTCAGGTCAATACCCAGCGGGAAGATGTCTTTCGCTACATGCACAGGATCTAAACTAGGGATAACAGGAGGAAGTGCTTATGCCCCTTGGGTTTACCACCAGTGAAATCTGGGAAACAATCCGGATGGTACAGCTTGAAAACCTGGACATCCGGACCATCACGATGGGGATCAGCCTGCGGGACTGTGCCGCCGGCCATATCGACACCGTCTGCAGCAAGGCTTACGACAAAATAACTAAAATGGCCCAGAGACTGGTGCCGGCAGGTGAAGAAATAGAACGTGAATACGGTATTCCCATAGTCAACAAACGTATCTCGGTCACGCCTGTTTCATTAATCGCAGATAGCCAAGACCCTGAAGGCTTCCTGCAGTTGGCCCAGACCCTGGACAAGGCAGCAGGTGAAGTTGGGGTGAATTTTATCGGGGGCTTTTCTGCCCTGGTGCACAAGGGTTTTACCAAAGGAGACCTCAGCCTGATCAATGCTATCCCGGCTGCCCTGGCTGCAACAGAACGCCTCTGTTCCTCTGTTAATGTAGCCACAACCAAGGCCGGCATCAACATGGATGCAGTTTTTCTCATGGGCAGGATCATCAAAGAAGCTGCCGCGAGGACAGCTGCTAAAGACGGCATCGGAGCCGCCAAACTGGTGGTCTTTTGCAACGTACCCGAGGATAATCCCTTCATGGCCGGGGCTTTTCACGGAATTGGCGAGCCCGAATGCGTTCTCAATGTGGGGGTAAGCGGCCCCGGCGTAGTCCTTAATGCGGTGAAGAAGGCGCCGGAGGCAGATTTTGGGACCCTGGCCGCAGTCATTAAAAACACGGCCTTTAAGATCACCCGCATGGGGGAACTGGTTGGACGAGCCGCTTCTGCCAAGCTGCAAGTCCCCTTTGGCATTGTGGACCTTTCGCTTGCTCCCACACCGGCCATCGGCGACAGCGTAGCTAATATCCTGGAAGCCATGGGGTTGGAGCGGTGCGGCACCCATGGCTCTACTGCCGCTTTGGCCCTCCTGAACGACGCTGTGAAGAAGGGCGGCGCCATGGCTTCTTCCTATGTTGGGGGTTTAAGCGGCGCTTTTATCCCTGTCAGCGAAGACGCCGGGATGATCGCTGCCGTTTTGGCAGGGGCCTTAACCTTTGACAAATTAGAAGCAATGACCTGTGTATGTTCCGTAGGGCTTGATATGATTGCCATCCCAGGAGATACCCCGGCGGAAACCATTGCCGGGATCATCGCTGATGAAGCAGCCATCGGCATGATTAACCGGAAAACTACCGCTGTCCGGCTGATCCCGGCCCCGGGCAAAAAGGCGGGTGACCGGGTGGAATTCGGCGGCTTACTTGGACATGCCCCGGTGATGCCGGTCAATTCCTTCAGTTCCACAGACTTTATCCGCCGGGGAGGCCGCATCCCGGCCCCGGTTCAGGCTCTGACCAATTAAACCTTAGAGCCGCCAGCCGGTTTTCAGGTGAGGGCAGCACAACTGGGAAAGGAATCTTCTAGCTGGTTTCCCTGGTATAAAACTCCTGGTAAGCCCGGTAGATCCTGCCAAAAGTTTCGCCTGGCTGCCCCTT
>Ga0208242_100417_pt1 | contig 29333 bp, 22 predicted proteins | sample SubbioAug_CSW13A_FD_184825 | JGI IMG/M metagenome (GOLD analysis project Ga0208242, IMG submission 184825) | Serpentinite rock and fluid subsurface biosphere microbial communities from McLaughlin Reserve, California, USA - CR12Aug_CSW13A (SPAdes) | ecosystem: Environmental > Terrestrial > Deep...
GTTTGAAGATGCAACTCCATGGCCTAATACTGTAGCATCAGCAGAGGTTACAGCAACTACTACTAAGGCAAATCAATGGGAAGAATTAACATTTGATTTCTCTGGAATTAGTACGTCAGTAAACTTTACAAACATGGTATTTTTTATTGATTTAGGCACCAATGGTGACGGATCAGCCAATTATACCATTTATGTAGATGATATTAAACAATACTAAAACTGGTTTAAAAAATTATAACATGAAAAATATAAAATATTTATTCAAAACACTCTTCATAGCTTTAGCTTTATTAACAGTTAGTTGTGAAGAAGAAGATTATGACTTCGGAGATTTAATTTATCCTTCTGATGTTAAAATTACAGCTCAAATTGTAGGTAAAGATGCCGCAAATCCATATGGAGATGGAAGTGGAACTGTAAAATTCACTGCTACTGCTAATAATGCAATTACCTATAAATTTGTTCATAGTGGTTCAGAATCTTTAGCTCCTGACGGACTTAAAACCTATAATTTTGGTAAAACAGGAACCCACAAATACACTGTAACTGTGGTAGCTATTGGTACAGGAGGAATGACATCAAGCACTTCAATGGAGGTTGAAGTATTTGCAAAATACGTTCCACCAGCAGATTTAGTGCAAATGCTGCATGCAGGCGGTACCAGAACATGGAGAATTAAGGCAGAAGGCGCTGGACACTTTGGTGTAGGTCCTGCAGATTCAGATGTGCCAATTTGGTGGGCAGCTGGTCCAAATGACAAAGCTGGTAAAGGTGCTTATGATGATCGTTTTATATTCAACGCAAACGGTGATTTTACGCACAAAACTAACAATACCGCATTTGGTAAAAAAGGTCCAATGGATACAGATTTGGGAGTGCCTCCAGCTGGTACAACAGTTAATTCTGATGGAGAATATGAAAATTATCCGTTAGCAGATTATACTGAAAAATGGAGTTTATCTGCACCAGGTGGAGTTGAAACGCTTACATTTTCTAAAAAAGGATACCATGGTTTTTACGTAGGTGGAGATCATTCGTATAAAATTATTAAGAGAACTGCAAACGAAATGTCTCTGAGAACCATTGGTGCTGATGGCATTAGTTGGTTTGTAATTATGATTGCAGAATAACAATTTGTTTAAAAGAGGGTTTCTTTTTGGAACCCTCTTTATTTATTTTTTATTTCAAAACAACAATAATGATATCTATTATTACAAATTTAAGAGTAGCTAAATACTTGGTTTTTGCCTTTTTATTATCATGTGGCGGTGGGAGTGATAATCCAAATCCAAATCCGGAACCTGAAGTAATTATACCTTCAAATTTAACATTAACTGTTAATGTTGTAGGTGCAAATACCTCTAATCCAAATGGTGATGGATCTGGTAAAATTATTTGTACAGCTTCTGCTACTGGAGCAGTAAAATACGGTTACAGATTTGGCACCGGTGGAGAAATAGAAAGTGTAACTGGAACGCAAGATTTTACATACACTCAAAAAGGAACTAATAATTATACAGTTTATGTTGTGGCGTATTCTAAAACTGGTCATTCAATTACAGTGAGTAAAGAAATATCGGTTTTTGTAACAACAAGTCTAATATTTTCTGATGAATTTGATACTCCTGGTAGTCCGTCAAACAGTAAATGGGCTTATGATATTGGAAGAGGTAGTAATGGATGGGGAAATAATGAATCACAATATTATACTAGCAGACCAGAAAATGTTAAAATAGAAAATGGATTATTAAAAATTACAGCCAAAAAAGAGAGTTATGACGGTGCACAGTATACTTCTGCACGATTAAAAACTCAAGGCTTGTTTGATTTCCAATATGGAAAAGTTGAAGTTCGAGCTAAATTACCAATTGGTAGTGGAACTTGGCCTGCAATTTGGATGTTAGGATCAAATATTACATCTGTTGGTTGGCCAAAATGTGGCGAGATTGACATTATGGAACATGTTGGAAGAGATCATGGTAATGTTCACAGTACCATTCATACCCAATCCAGTTATGGTGCATCTATTAATTCTGCTAAGAAGTTTGTGTCAGATGTATCTACAAATTTCCATGTTTATGCAGCAGAATGGACTAAAGATAGAATCGATTTTTCAATTGATGGAGTAATTTTTTACACCTATAATCCAGCTATTAAAAATGTTGATACTTGGCCATTTGATGCTAAACAATTTATCATATTAAATGTTGCAATGGGAGGTACTTTTGGAGGATCAATTGATCCTGCATTTACACAATCTACTATGGAAATTGATTACGTAAGAGTTTACCAATAGTAACAATATTTAAAACCATGAATTTTTATAATCTTATTAAGAATACTACAATATTTAGTAGTACAGTGCTCATTATGTTTTTAAGCAGCTGTAAACAAGCTGAAACAGACGATATTTCATTAAACATTGATATTGCCTCTATGAACAACATTGTATACACGACAGCGCATCAAACTAATCTAAGATTAACTGTTACTGATACCTTAGTATTTAGTGATTTGGTGCAACCCTTGGAAACGGAGGCTAACATTGTAGTTAATCCTAAGAAAGAATTTCAAAATTTTTTAGGAATTGGCGCAGCTTTAACTGATGCAGCTGCAGAAACGTATTACAAGCTGCCAAAAGAACAACAGGATCGATTTATGGAAGCTTATTATAGTATCGATAAAGGTATAGGATATTCTTTAGCAAGAACCATCATTCACAGTTGTGATTTTTCATCGGCAAGTTATACGTATATCGATGAAGGTGATAATGAATTAAAAACATTTAATATCGATCACGATAGACAATTCAGGCTTCCATTTACTAAAAAAGCAATTGAAGCTGCTGGCGGTAAATTAACTATGTATGCTAGTCCTTGGAGTCCGCCTGCTTTTATGAAATCGAATAATAATATGTTGCAAGGAGGTAAATTATTAAAAGAGTTTTATCAACCATGGGCAAACTACTATGTAAAGTTTATTGAGGCCTATGAAAAAGAAGGAGTTCCAATATGGGGATTAACCATACAAAACGAACCGATGGCTGTACAGCGTTGGGAATCGTGTATTTATACTGCTGAAGAGGAACGCGATTTTTTAAAGAATTTCTTAGGTCCAACACTTGAAAAGGCAGGTATGGGAGATAAAAAAATTATTGTTTGGGATCATAACCGCGATTTATTGTATCAACGTGCAAACACTATTTTAGATGATCCTGAAGCAGCTAAATACGTTTGGGGAACAGGTTTTCATTGGTATGAAGATTGGAAAGATGGTAAACCAATGTTTGATGCTGTAAAGCGTGTTCAAGAGGCTTATCCAGATAAGAATTTAATTTTTACTGAAGGATGTAATGAAGGTTACAATATTGAAAGATTAAAAGCCGAAGACCCTAAACTAGCAGAACGTTATGGCCGTGCTATGATAAACGATTTTAACAATGGAACAGTTGCTTGGACGGATTGGAATATTCTATTAGATGAAACTGGTGGACCAAATCATGTTGGGAATTTATGTTTTGCTCCAGTTCATGGTGATACCAAAACAGGTGAGTTAAATTTTACCAATACCTATTATTATATTGGTCATTTTTCTAAATTCATTCGTCCAGAGGCTAAGAGAATTAGCAGTGCATCAACCTCAAACAATTTATTGACAACCTCATTTAAAAATATAGACGGAAGTATCATTGTTGTTGTAATGAATCAAAGCGATACAGAAATTTCATATACTATTTCAATAGGAGCCAAGAGTGCTGCAAGTAAAGCTTTGCCTCGCTCAATTCAAACTATTGTTTTTAAAAATAAATAAACTCATATAAAAGATATTCAATGAATAAACTTTTTTCCATCAGAATTAGCTTAATTGTTGCCTTAGGAGGTTTTCTGTTAGGTTTTGACAGTGCTGTAATTTCAGGAACTATAAACGGAATTACGAACTATTTTCAGATGACAGATTTAGAGTTAGGCTTTGCTGTGGGATGTGTAATTTTTGGTGCCATGTTTGGTAACATATCAGCAGGCCCAGCCAGTGATAGATTTGGGCGAAAACCCATTTTAATTATTACAGCCTTACTGTTTGCCGTATCTGCCGCATGGTCTGCTTTAGCTACTTCATATGTTGAATTTGTAGTTGCCCGTATTATTGGTGGAGTTGGTATTGGTGCGGCTATTTTAATAGCACCTATTTATATTGCAGAAATTGCACCACCAAAATTAAGAGGAAGTTTAGTGTCGTTGAATCAGTTAAATATTGTAATTGGTATTTCTGTAGCTTATTTTTCTAATTACTTCTTAAAAGATATAGAAGTAGATAGTTGGCGATGGATGTTAGGAATTGAAGTAATTCCGGCTATATTTTATTTTGTTGCATTATTTACAGTTCCAAGAAGTCCTAGATGGCTAATTAACCAATTAAATAAAACCTTGGATGCACATCAAATATTACAAAAAATAGGTGGAAAAGAATATGCCGACACTACCCTGGAAGAAATTGTTAGGCATAAAGATTTAAAAGTTAAAAAAGGTTCCTACGCTGATTTCTTTAGTAAAAAAATGAGCTTAATTTTAATAATTGCTTTCGGATTAGCTTTCTTTCAACAAATAACAGGAATCAACGCAATATTTTATTATGCACCTACCATTTTTGAACAGGCTGGTGGCAGTACAGATTCATCATTTTTACAAGCTATTGTTGTAGGGTTAACAAACCTCATGTTTACGTTTGTAGCAATCTATTTAATTGATAAACTGGGTAGAAAACCTTTATTGATAATAGGAACTGCAAGTATGACTGTTGCATTATTTTTAGCAACCTTGGCTTTTAACAATGCTAATTATCAATTTAGTTCAGAAAATATTGAAAAAGTAACTCAACTCGAAATACAACAAGCACTAAAGCAATTAGAAGGAGCTACCTTCAATTCACAATCAGAATTATTTGAGGGTGTTGCTAGTGTTACAACTAGTGATCAGCTTCAAGATTTTAAAAGACATTACGTTAAAAATTTTATCAACATCAATGCTGTTCAGGTATTGATGGCAATTTTGCTGTATGTAGCAGCATTTGCTATTTCGTTAGGTCCGGTTATGTGGACCATGTTATCAGAAATATTTCCAAATAATGTTAAAGGTTTAGCAATTTCAGTTGTTGGATTTTTTAATTCATTGGTTAGTTTTTCTGTTACCCAATTATTTCCATGGGAATTATCAAATCTTGGACCAACCATAACATTTGCAATTTATACCGTATTGGCCATGCTTTCTTTAGTATTTGTCATGAAATACGTTGTAGAAACCAAAGGAAAATCATTAGAAGAATTAGAAGATATATTGTTATCCAAATAAATTGAAAGAGAAAAGTAAGTGTTAATTAACTAAAATCAATTGTAAAAAAGTAAGAATTAAGAGTAAAAAATGAATAGAAAAAATCCAATTTATATAGGAGATAAGAAAGCTTCATTTAATAAAAATGTAGTAAAAGGTGAGTTCGTAAAAGTTGGTGATGAAAGCTTTTACAAAATAGCTAATGTTGATGAAATGCGTCCATTTTTTATGAGTATTGTAAGTAACTCAAATCATTGGATGTTTTTAGCAAGTAATGGAGGATTATCTGCAGGAAGAAAAAATAGTGACTTTGCATTATTTCCATATTATACTGATGATAAAATTACAGAAGGTGCTGAAATTACAGGCAGCAAAACCATAATTCAGCTTCATTTAGATGACAAAATATTTTTATGGGAACCTTTTTCAAATCTTTACAAGGGAGTTTATAAAATTTCAAGAAATTTATATAAAAACACCTTTGGTAATAAGGTCATTTTTGAAGAAATCAACCACGATTTAAATGTTGCTTTTACCTATGAATGGAATTCAAGTGATTTATTCGGATTTGTAAAAAAGTCAACACTAATTAATAACTCAAATCGGGTTTTAGATTTTACAATTTTAGATGGAATCCAAAATTTAATTCCGTATGGTGTTGGTGAAGAATTGCAAGCAACCAAAAGTAATTTGGTTGATGCTTACAAACGATGTGAATTAGAAACAGATTACGGTTTAGGTATTTTTGAGTTAAGTGCAATAATCGTAGATAAAGCAGAGCCTAGCGAAGCATTAAAAGCCAATATTGCATGGTCTGTGGGGATAGAAAACCCAACTTATTTGCTTTCATCGCTACAGTTAGATGATTTTAGAAGGGGTACTCAACTAAATCAAGAAACAGACATTAAAGCAGAAAAAGGAGCTTACTTTATTTCATCAGATGTTAAAATAGACGCATCAGCAAGCAAAAGCTGGATGATTTTAGCCGATGTAAATCAAACAATCAGCACTATTAATGCGCTAAAACATCAAATTGCAAACAACGCTAATTTAACCAACGCAATTCTGGCTGATATCGAAGAAGGAACCCGTAAATTAGTAGAATTAACAGCTGCTTCCGATGGATTACAGTTAACAGCTGATAACCAACGCGATTCTAGACATTACTCAAATACCTTATTTAACATTATGCGTGGAGGTATTTTTGATGAAAATTACAACATAGAAAAAGCAGATTTTATAATTTATTTAAGCAAAGCAAACAAACAAATTTTTAAACAAAAAGAAAGTTTTCTAGAACAACTTCCAGAGGTATTTTCGCATAGCTTCTTAATCAATATCGCAGATAATGACGATGAATACAATTTTAAACGATTGTGTTATGAGTATATGCCGTTGAAATTTAGTAGAAGGCATGGAGATCCAAGTCGTCCTTGGAATCGATTTTCAATCAATACCCGAAACGAAGTAGATGGATCTAAAATACTAGATTATGAAGGTAACTGGCGCGATATTTTCCAAAACTGGGAAGCTTTAGCACAATCGTACCCAGAGTTTATTGTAAGTATGATTCATAAGTTTTTGAACGCCACTACATTTGATGGATATAATCCGTACCGTGTAACAAAAGGCGGTTTTGATTGGGAGACTATTGAACCACATGATCCATGGTCGTATATTGGGTATTGGGGAGACCATCAAATTATTTATTTATTGAAGTTTTTAGAGTTTATCGAAAAACATTATCCGAAACAGTTAGAAAATTACTTTGATAAAAATGTATTTGTTTATGCCAATGTGCCGTATAAGATAAAGTCGTACGAAAAGCTACTTAAAAATCCGAAAGATACTATTGATTTTGATGCTGATTTAGATCGAAAAATTAATCAATGGAAAGCAGAACTAGGAGCAGACGGTGCTATTTTAAAAGATATGCATTTCTCTAAATACAAAGTTAATCTAATTGAAAAATTACTGGCTACAGTATTGGCCAAGGTATCAAACTTTATTCCAGAAGGAGGCATTTGGTTAAACACACAACGCCCAGAATGGAATGATGCTAACAATGCATTGGTAGGTAACGGTGTTTCAATGGTAACATTGTATTACTTGCGCCGATTTTTGAAATTCTTTGAAACCATTCTACAAAGTTCAAAATTAGCTGCTGTTGATATTTCAAGTGAATTAGCCTTATTTCTAGATGATGTTGTAAAAACTTTAGAAAATAACTTAGAACTATTAAATAACAGAATTTCTGACAGCGATAAAAAAAGAGTGCTCGATGGCGTTGGAATAGCCGGTAGTAATTTTAGAAATCAGATTTATAAAAATGGATTTTCAAACACTAGAAAATCTATTTCAAAAGATGATTTATTAAGTTTTATAAATTATTCACTTCAGTTTATAGACCATTCTATCAATGCAAATAAGAGACCTGATAATTTGTACCATGCCTATAATTTAATGACCGTTGTAAATGATAAAGAAATTTCAATTTCTCATTTACCGGAAATGTTAGAAGGTCAAGTTGCAATTTTAAGCGCAGGATATTTAACAACTACAGAAAGTCTAGATTTATTAAATAGTTTAAGAACCAGCGCTCTATTTAGGCCTGATCAATACAGTTATCTGTTGTATCCAAATAAAGAATTAAAAAGTTTTAGCGAGAAAAATAATATACCGGCAAAACTTGTAAATAGTTCTGAACTACTTAAACAACTTTTAAAGGATAATAACAAGGAAATTGTTGAACAAGACACTTTTGGCAATTATCACTTCAACGGCAACTTTAATAATGCTGATACCCTTAAAAAGGCACTAAAAAATTTACCAGCTAAAAAGTATGGATCACTCTTAGAAAAAGATATTAAACTGGTGCTGGATATTTATGAAAAAATCTTTGACCACAAATCGTTTACTGGTAGGTCGGGAACATTTTTTGGTTACGAAGGATTAGGATCAATATATTGGCACATGGTTTCTAAATTGGTTTTATCAATTCAGGAAACAGCAGTTAAAGCCATTGTTGATGGAGAAAGTGAAGTTGTAATTGGCCGATTGTTAGATCACTATTACGAAGCAAACGAAGGTTTGGGTGTTCATAAATCACCAGAATTATATGGTGCTTTTCCAACCGACCCATATTCACATACACCGGCTGGAAAAGGTGCTCAACAACCTGGGATGACGGGGCAAGTTAAAGAAGATATCATTTCAAGATTTGGCGAATTGGGAATCTTTGTTAAAGACGGAAAACTGCGATTTAATACGCGTTTGTTAAGAAGTAATGAGTTTTTAACTGCATCTAAAACCTTTACCTACCCAGGATTAAATAAAGAAATAAAAACATTAGAAATCGAAAAAGATTCGCTTTGTTTTACGTATTGTCAAGTACCTTTTATTTACACGTTGGCCAATGAAACCGGAGTTAAACTGTTTTTAAAAGATGGTAAAGAAGTTTATTTTGATACTTTAAGTTTAGACCAAACTTACAGTGCTAAAATATTTAGTAGAACAGATGAGGTTTCTCATGTAATTGTGTCACTAAAGAAACAATAATTTAGATGATAAGAAACCTTCATATAAGCTTCATTGTAATTGTTTCCATATTTGCAAGTGCTTGCGCTCAAAATCAAACATATGATTTAATTGCCGTAAAAGGCAGGAATTTAATGGTTAATAATAAGACCTTTACTATTAAAGGTGTTTGTTATCATCCGGTTCCTAAGGGTAGCAATCAGCGAGATTTTAGCAATTTAACTCAAGATTTAGCGCTAATGAAAGAGTTAGGCGTAAATACCATTCGAGTTTATGTGCCAATTGATGATATAGCTGTTTTAGATGAAATAAATGAAGCGGGTATTAAAATTATAATGGGAATAGGATACAATCAAGAGGGTAATTTCGATATACTTTCGGGTACCTATTTAGATTACATCAACAAATATAAAAACCATAATGCTATACTCTTATGGGAGTTGGGTAATGAGTATAATTACCATCCAGAATGGTTTGAGGGTGATATCAAAAACTGGTACATGGCGCTTAACAAAGCAGCTAAAAACATTAAAGAAGTTGATAAAAATCATCCTATAACAACTGCACATGGAGAATTGCCCGATGATTTAGCATTTTCTATGGCTACAGAAATAGATGTTTGGGGCATTAACATATATCGTTGGGATAATCCAGGAACTTTCTTTGAACAATGGAAAAATGTAAGCGATAAACCAATGTATTTTTCAGAAGCTGGAGCAGACAGTTATATGACTATTGCAAAAGATCAATACACGCAAGGAAGTAATGAGTTGGCACAGGCAGATGCAGTAAAAAATATATTAGAAGCAACCTTAAAATCAACTGATATTTGTTCTGGTGTTACACTTTATGCTTTTGTTGATGAATGGTGGAAAGCAGGAGATAATAATAAACAAGATCCGGGAGGTTGGGCACCAAACAGTAGCGGAGTGCCTTATGATGGGACACCTAATGAAGAATACTGGGGAGTTTTAACAATTGAGCGAAATAAGAAAAAAGTGTTTGATGTAGTTAAACACTTTTACACAAAACTAAATTAACAAAATAGACAACTAACAAACCTACATCATGAAACATTATATAACTGCAAAAGAAGATATAGTTCCTATCGGACAAAAGGTGGCATTTGGAGCAGGGCACTTAGCCAATCAATTATTTCCAGCTGCCCTTGGAGTCTTTATGATAATTTTAGTGTTGGCACTTAAAATGGATCCATTTTTAGCAGGTGTTTTAGCAGCTTTACCACGTTTTATTGATGCATTAACAGATCCAATTATGGGTTATATTTCCGATAATACAAACTCAAGATGGGGTAGAAGAAAACCGTATATTTTTATAGGAAGTATTATTACAGGTATATCTTTTATGGTGATGTGGCAACTTTATCCAGAAAATGGGCAGGTATATAATTTCTTTTTCTTTTTAAGTATGTCTATTGTGTTTTATATTGGTTATACCATTTTTGCAACTCCTCTTATTGGTTTGGGATATGAAATGACCCCAGATTATAATGAACGTACTCGCTTAATGGGTTCTTCACAATTAATGGGTCAAATAGCATGGATGATTGCCCCTTGGTTTTGGTACATCATTTATTTGCCATCTTTTGCAGAAAATGCACCCGAAGGCGCCAGAATACTTTCTATTTGGGTTGGTGCATTTTGTATGATTTTAGGTATAATGCCAGCGTTGTTTTGTAAAGAAATAATTCAACCTGAAATAAAAGATAAAACAAGATTATCGTTTAAACAGTTTGCTAAAAACATGAAAGAGTTTTTTAAAGGAATAAAGCAAACGGTTTCTAATAAACCATTTTTAAAACTATGTGGAGCTACATTTTTAGTCTTTAACGGATTTCAAACCATTGCACAGTTTGCTTTTTTTATCATTATCTATTATTTATTTAATGGCGATTCTGTTGGAGCTGGTCAGTGGCCGGCATGGTTTGGAACTATTAGTGCAATTGCAACTGCATTTTTGGTAATTCCTATAATTACCCTTATGTCTACCAAGATTGGAAAAAAGAGAGCATTTATAGTCGCTACCTTAATATCAATGGTTGGTTATGCCTTAAAATGGTGGGGGTTCAATCCAGAAAACCCATGGTTAATGTTTTTACCTATCCCTCTTATGTCATTTGGAATTGGAGGTTTATTTACCTTAATGATGTCAATGACAGCAGATGTTTGTGATTTGGATGAATTAAAAAATGGCTTACCAAGAAAAGAAGGAACATTTGGAGCTGTATACTGGTGGATGGTTAAATTAGGTACCGCAGTAGCTTTATTAACAAGTGGCGCTGTATTAAAGTGGGTAGGATTTGATGAAAATGCAGCTACCCAAACAGCTGAAACTATGACAAACCTTCGTATTGCTGATATCATAATTCCTATTGTAGCTGGTTTATTAGCAATTATAGTAATGTGGAATTATGACATTACAGAAGAAAGAGCGCATGAAATTAGAGTAACTTTAGAAAAAACTAGAGGTAAACTGAATTAAAATATATAATTTAAGATTTGATGGTATGTCTGTAAGATTAAAAAAAATTAAATCATTAGTTGGACTTGATTTTAACAATAAAAGCACTGCTGAATTACAAGCTCTTTTTGCAAAAACATTAAAAAATGGTATTCACGGACTTTGTTTTAGTCCTTATGAAGAAGGTCAAAAGCCAGGGGATACACTTTCTGAAGAACAAATAAGAAGAAGAATGAAAATTATTCAACCATATACCAAATGGATACGATCTTTTTCTTGTACCGATGGCAACGAGCTAATACCAAAAATTGCCCATGAGTTTGGTATAAAAACAATGGTTGGCGCTTGGTTGGGTAGCGATGCTGAAATCAACAAAAATGAAATTGCAGGCTTAATTAAACTTGCCAAAGAGGGTTATGTTGAATTAGCAGCAGTTGGTAATGAAGTAATGTATCGCAAAGATTTAACTGAAGATGAATTACTAAATTTTATATATCAAGTTAAAAATGCAATTCCAGGTATTCCGGTAGGATATGTCGATGCTTATTACGAATTTGAACACAAACCTAGAATTACCGAAGCCTGTGATGTAATTTTTGCTAACTGTTATCCGTATTGGGAAGGATGTAGCTTAGAGTACTCATTGTTATACATGAAAGATATGTATAACCGCGCTTTAAGAGCCGGAAAAGGAAAAAAAGTTATCATTTCTGAAACAGGTTGGACAAACAAAGGACAAACATTTTACGGTGCTGTTCCTTCGTTTGAAAATGCCATAAAATATTTTTTAAATGCACAGCAATGGTCTGAAGAAGATGATATTGAAATGTTCTATTTTTCGTCTTTTGATGAGCCATGGAAAGTAGGAGCAGAAGGAGATGTAGGAGCATTTTGGGGACTTTGGGATAAAGATGAAAACCTTAAATTTTAATAAGGTTTATCAAAAAAGAGTATTAACATAAGATTATCAGATGAAGTATACTGAAGGGTTAAATATAGTAAAAGGAAGAGCTGTTTGTTATTCAGGATTTAGAGAAGGACAAAGTCCAGATTTGGGAATTTTTCCAACATATGAAGAAGTAAAAGAAGATTTATATATCATAAAAGATCAGTGGGATTATATAAGAATGTATGATTGCGATATGCATTCTAAAACCGTGCTGCAAATAATTCGTGAAGAAAATCTACCCATAAAAGTACTTTTAGGTGCTTATATACACGCAGAGAAAAATAATTTTGGTTGCCCATGGGGAGGTGTTTATTCTGAAGAAATACTTGAAAATAATAAAAAAAGAAATCTTACTCAGATAAAAACTTTAATTGCTTGGGCAAATGATTACCCAGATATTGTATTTGCTTTGTCTGCAGGTAATGAAGCAACAGTTGATTGGTCTGGAAATTATGTACCGGTTTCAAAAGTTATTGAATATGTTAAAATGATAAAAGCAGGAGTTCAGCAACCAGTTACCTTTTGCGAAAATTACGTCCCATGGCTCGATAAATTAAAACCATTGGTAGATGTAGTTGACTTTATTTCAATTCATACCTACCCAGTGTGGGAGTACAAAAATATTCATGATGCCTTAATTTATACTAAGGAAAATTATTATGCTATTGCAAACAAGTATCCAAACAAACCGGTGGTAATTACTGAAGCAGGTTGGGCTACTAACTCAAATGGAAGAGGAATTTGCCAATCAAACGTAAGCGAAGAATTCCAAGCAATTTATTACAATGAATTAGTTAATTGGAGCGATGAAGATGAAATTTTAACCTTTGTATTTGAAGCTTTTGATGAACCTTGGAAAGGTTCAAATGAAGCTTTGGAACCAGAAAAGCATTGGGGACTGTACAAGGTTGATAGAACGCCTAAATTAGTTATTAAAGAACGTTGTCTAATTATATCATAATAAAATTATAAAATGAAAATCTTTACAAAATTTACCGCTTCATTATTAATATTACTTATAGTTTTTAGCTGTAAACAAGAAAATAAAATACTCGATAAAACGGCTGCTGAAATACTTGGAAATCCAGATTATTTAGCCATGTCTTATGGCGGCTATCGCCAAAACACTAGAGATATTCAACCTACTATTGAGGAGCTAAAAGAAGATATGAAAATTTTAAATGCCATGGGCGTTAAAATTATTAGAACCTATAATACGAAGTTAGCGGAAGCTCCAAATTTGTTAAAGGCTATTAGTGAGTTAAAAAAAGAAAATCCTCAATTTGAAATGTATGTAATGTTGGGTGTCTGGATTGATTGTGAAAATGCTTGGACAGACAGCCCTAATCACGAAGCCGAAGATACAGAAGCTAATACGGGAGAAATTGAAAGAGCTATTGCTTTAACCAATCAATATCCTGATATCGTTAAAGTTATAGCAGTTGGTAATGAGGCAATGGTACATTGGGCATCAGCTTATTTTGTGCAACCAGGAATAATTTTAAAATGGGTTAACCATTTACAAAATCTTAAACAAGAAGGAAAATTACCAAAAGAGTTGTGGATAACAAGTTCAGACAATTTTGCTTCTTGGGGAGGCGGAGATGCCAGTTACCACAAAGAAGATTTAACAAAGCTATTGAATGCCGTAGATTATGTTTCGTTGCATACGTATCCGTTTCATGACACTCATTACAATCCAGAATATTGGTATACATTAGAAACAGATGATAGCCTTTCTACTGTTGATAAAGTTGATAAAGCCATGGAGCGTGCTAAGAATTATGCCATAATGCAATACCAACAGACTGCAAATTATATTGCTAGTTTAGGAATAAAAAAACCTATTCACATTGGAGAAACAGGTTGGGCTAGTTACACAAATTCTATGTATGGCGATGAAGGTTCAAAAGCAACCGATGAATACAAAGAAAAACTATATTATGATGCTATGCGCGATTGGACTAATAAAGCAGGAATGGCATGTTTTTATTTTGAAGCGTTTGATGAGCAATGGAAGGATGCTAATAATCCTAGTGGTTCAGAAAATCATTTTGGATTGTTTACCATTGATGGCAAAGCAAAATATGCACTATGGGATTTGGTTGATAAAGGAGTATTTAATGGCTTAACAAGAAACGGAAATCCTATCACAAAAACATTTAACGGTAATAAAACAGAACTTATGAATACTGTTTTAGCTCCAAATAAAAAGCCATTAGTTGTAGAAAAATAATAGAAATAGAATAAAAGATTTTTCTAAATGAAAAGAATAATTCCAATCATATTAATAATAATTTTGATGTTAAGCTGTCAGAATGCTGATAAGAATAATGCAAATACTATGAAAGTAAGTCAACTAGAAAATCAAGAAACAGAGCAAAAGATTAAAGATTTGTTGTCTCAAATGACTTTAAGAGAAAAGGTTGGGCAAATGTTAAACATAGGGTTACCTGCCATATTAAAAGGTGATTATTGGGACATTAGAGACAGTGCAGCATTTGATACAGTACGGTTTAGAAAAATGATAATAGATAATGCAGTAGGATCTATTCACAATACGCCAAGTTATCCGGCACAAAAAGAAGACTGGTATCGCATTGTAAAAGAAATACAAGATTCTGCCATGCAAAAAACGCGTCTAAAGATTCCTGTTTTATATGGTATAGACAACATCCATGGGGCTAATTATGTAAATGGATCTATTTTGTTTCCACACCAAATTGCGTTAGCAGCAACCTGGAATCCAACGTTAACAAAACAAAGTGCAGAAATAACCTCGTATGAATCAAGAGCGGCGTCTTTACCTTGGAATTTTAATCCCAATGCTGATGTGGCATCGAGTCCATTATGGGGCCGAATAGCAGAAAGTTTTGGAGAAGATCCATACTTGATATCCGAAATGACTGCAGCCTACATTCAAGGGTCACAAGGGACAGATTTAGCAAATGAACAAAAATCAGCTGTTTGTTTAAAACATTACTTAGGATACGGTGCAGGTGCTAATGGAAAAGACCGTGCTAATGCCATCATCCCAGAGATGAATTTAAGACAGTATTTTTTACCGCCTTTTGAAAGAGCTGTAAAAGAAGGAGCTATGAGTATTATGATTAGTTCCAATGCAGTTAATGGGATACCATGTCATGCCAACAGTTATTACATAAATGATATTTTAAAAGGCGAATTAGGTTTTAAAGGTGTCGTAGTTTCAGACTTTAATGATGTTGAGTTTTTGGTTGGAGCCCACGAGGTTGCTAAAGATAAAAGAGAAGCTACAAAAATGGCTGTAAATGCTGGATTAGATATTTTAATGAATCCGTTTGATGCGGATATTATTGACATGATAGTTGAGTTGGTAGAAAGTGGAGAAATTAAAATGAGTAGAATTGACGATGCGGTTACACGTGTATTGCGTTTAAAATTTTACTTGAATTTATTCGAAGTGCCGTATTCAAATCCTAGTGAATTTCCCGAATTTGCTAGCCAAAAGCATATAGATGTAAATTATCAATCAGCAAGCGAAGCAATTACATTATTAAAAAATGAAAAGGCTATATTGCCAATACCAATTGATAAGAAAGTATTGGTAACCGGATATGCTGCAAATTCTGTTAATATTTTAAATGGAGCATGGTCGCGTTCATTTTTAGGTAGAGATACGCAATTTAACGACCCGTCAAAACAGTCTGTTTATGAGGCAATAAAGCAACATATAGGTGCTAAAAACATTGAATTTGTTGAGGGTACTGATTATGTTGATGATATAAATACAGAAAAAGCTGTAGAAAAAGCTAAAAAAGTTGATTATATAGTTGTTTGTGTAGGTGAGATTCCGGCTACTGAAAAACCATCCGATATAAATGAATTAGATTTACCAAAGGTGCAACAAGAGTTGGTTAAAAAACTAGCAAAAACAGGTAAGCCAATAGTTTTAGTTATGGTTCAAGGTCGCCCTCGAATCATTAGGGAAATTGAACCGCTTTCAAACGCTATCGTTATGGCATATTTGCCAGGTGAAGAAGGTGGTAGAGCAATAGCAGATGTGCTTTTTGGAAAAATTAATCCAAGTGGGAAATTACCATATACCTATCCAAAATATACCGGAAATGCACTAACGTACTATCACAAAAAGACAGATATCAGGGATGTAAATTGGAACTTTGACGGATTTTATCCACAGTTTGAATTTGGATTCGGACTTTCCTACACTACTTTTGAGTATTCAAACTTAAAAATTAGCAATGAGATAATTAACGAACATGATGAACTCAAAATATCTGTAGATGTTAGCAATACTGGAAAAATAACGGGTAAAGAAACAGTTCAAGTGTATATAAAAGATATAGTAGCTACAGTTGCTCCGGATGCTAAAAAATTAGTTCGTTTTTCTAAAATTGAATTAAATCCTGGAGAAAAAAAGAAAGTTGAGTTTACGATAAATGCTAAAGACTTATCAAGTGTAGGTATGAAAAATAAATGGATTTTAGAAGATGGAGAATTTGAAGTTCATGTAGGAGGAAGCTCATTGAAATTTATTAAAAATACATTTGAATATAAATCTAAAGCAGTTAAGTAAGATTTTAGTTAATTAATATAATTTATTTGTTATTAATTAAATAAAGGGGTGATATAGTTAATTACCCCTTTTTCTTTTGTATAAAATTAAAAGTAAACTTTACCTTTGTCTTAAGCTTAAATTAAGACTTTAGAGCTAAAACATTGAATTTTTCAGTTAAAAATGAACAAGATAAAATATTGTAATATACCCATTTTTATTCCACAGCTGGCTTGCCCGCATCAATGTGTATTTTGCAATCAGGAAAAAATTAGCAATACTTTTGTTATTCCAACCTCTGATGATATAACAAATACAATTGAAAATTACTTAACAACACTTTCTAAAGACACCTTTATAAATATTGCATTTTTTGGCGGAAGTTTTACAGCTATCCCTAAAAATGACATGATTAATTACCTTAAAATTGGACATTCATTTATTAAAAGTGGTAAGGTTAACGGTATCAGAATTTCAACCAAACCTGATTATATAAACGATGCCATATTGGATATTTTAGAACAATATGGAGTAACAGCAATTGAACTTGGAGCACAGTCTACAAACGATAAAGTACTGGTTAAGTCGGGTAGGGGGCATAAGTTTGATGCTATTGAAAATGCTGCAAAGCTAATTAAGGCTCGTAATTTTGAATTAGGCTTGCAAATGATGTTAGGATTACCTCATGATACGTTAGAATTATCGTTACAGACTGCAAAAGATATCGTGCGTTTAAAAGCCGACACAACCCGAATTTACCCTACAATAGTAGTACAGGGAACTGTGTTAGAAAAAATGTATAAAAACAATCAATACCAGCCATTATCGTTAGATGATGCTGTATTTTGGAGTAAAGAAGTGTTAAAAATTTTTCTCGAAGCCGGCGTAAAAGTATTGCGTGTTGGTTTGCATCCTTCGGATGAATTGGAAATTGGTAAATCATTAATTTCAGGGCCTATTCATCCGTCATTTAAAGAAATGGTATTAACCGAGATTTGGAATGATATTTTAAAAAATCAAGAGTTAAAAAAAGAAAAAACGACTATTTATGTAGCTGAAAAACAGCTAAATTATGCCATAGGGTATAAGGCTAAAAACAGAAAAGAATTTCAAAAAAATGGATTTGATATTAATTTTTTAGCTGATAATTCTCTTAAAGATTTTAACTTTCATGTTAGCTATAATTGATAAAAGAGCACCAAATGCAGTAAAGAAAAATCTTTCATTATACATTGATGAAGTTTTTGAATTTGAATCGGATGCTATTACATATAATTCAATAGCTGGGCACCCCGACATCTTTATGTATCAAGATGAAAATAATCTTGTATTGGCACCAAATACACCAATTCAATTAACAAGTTTTTTAACCGAAAATAAAGTTGTTTTTTCAACCGGAAAAAACCCAGTTGGTAAGTCATTAAAAGAGTGTGTATTGTATAATTGCATAAGCACAAATCACTATTTTTTTTGTAAAAAAGACCATGCAGATGTAAGTATTCAAAACTTAAACAGTACTAAAATTCAGCTTAATATTCCGCAAGCATTTGCCCGTTGCAACATGTTTGCTGTAGAAAATTCTTTTGTTACTTCGGATAAAGGAATTGTAAAGGTGCTAAAAAATAACAAGTTAGGTTATTTATATTTTGATCCTTCTGAGATTAACATAATAGACCATAAAAATGGATTTATTGGCGGTACCATGGGTGTGTATAATGATAAAGTTTTTTTTATGGGAAATATCTTAAAGCATGCTGATGGTAAGGTCTTAGAAAAATTTATAACTAATTTAAATATGGAAATTATTTGCCTTGGGAATGATTTTTTATACGATGGAGGAAGTATATTTTTTGTTAAATAATTAAAATTTTCAACCATAAATTTTATACTAGTTAAAACTTTAAATTAAGCTTAAAATGCCAAACATACTTAAGAATAACATAATTGAGTTGATAATTGATTTTCCACTTGAACATTATAATTTTTCTCGATTTGATTGGAGTGGGAAAATACGGTCTGTTAAGTTTAAAGATGTGTTAGTATCAAGTATTGAACGTACAGATGATGTAAATGAACGTCATGTTGGAAAAGGGTTTTACAATGAGTTTGGAATAGATTCACCACTAGGTTTTGAGGAGACCAAAATAGGTGAATGGTTTCATAAAATTGGAGTTGGTTTGTTAAAGAAAGATAGTCATCAATATGATTTTTGTAAACTATATGAAATAATTCCGGCAGCTTTTACAACAAAGTTTAGCAAAGAAAGTTTTGAAATTTGTTGCAAATCAGAAGAAGTTAATGGTTATGCATATGAATTAACAAAAGAGATTAAGTTGATAGAAAATAAGTTTGTAATAACTTATCATCTTAAAAATACTGGATATAAAAACATCATTACTGATGAATACGTGCATAATTTTATTGCATTTGACAATGAATTAATCAGTGAGAATTATAAACTAAATTTTTCATTTAAATTAATACCAGCTGGGTTTATAGAAACAGTAAATCCGGAAAATAAAATGGTAATTGAATCAAATTTTATATCGTTTAAAAGTACTCCAATTCAACAATTCTTTCTTAGTAATTTATCTGGAGGTAATTTTGTAAATGCAGGTTGGGAGCTGCAAAATAAGACGAAACGAATTAGAATTTCTGAAACAGTTAATTTTGAAACCAATAAAATTAATCTGTGGGGATGGCAACATGTAATTAGTCCGGAGGTGTTTTTTAAAATTAAAATTAAACCCGGAGAATCAGTTGAATGGATGAGAATTTTTGAAATAAATCAGATTTAAAATTGCACTTTAATAATCTAAATCAGATTTATTATCAGTATACCTTATCTTTGCAGTGAATTAATCTAAAATACAAGCAATGCAGTTTGCCGACTTACAATTAAATAAATCCATTTTAAAAGCAATAGCAAAGAAAAACTACGAAACTCCAACACCCATTCAAATTGAAACGATTCCGTTGGTTTTAGCTAAAAAAGATATCATTGCTTCTGCACAAACAGGAACCGGAAAAACTGCTGCATTTGCCCTTCCAATCATTGAGCAATTAATTGATAAACAAGATGCTCCTAAAAAAGGAAAAAAAATAAGAGCACTAGTCATTAGCCCTACACGTGAATTGGCCATACAGTTAGAAGAAAGTTTTAGAGCGTACAGCAGTTATACCAATTTAAGAACTACTGTGGTTTACGGAGGTGTTTCCATTGAGCCACAAAATGACATACTTCAAAAAGGTGTTGATATATTGATTGCAACACCGGGTCGCTTACTCGATTTGCACAAACAAGAAATGTTAAATTTATCATCAGTAGAAACCTTGGTAGTAGATGAAGCCGATTTATTATTGGATATGGGATTTATTGAAGATATTTTTAAAATAAACAAACTATGTCCAGACCCAAAGCAAACCTTAATGTTTTCTGCCACTATGCCCGATAAAGTTGTTTTTTTAGCAAAATCAATTTTAAATAATCCCGAGAAAGTATCAGTAAGTCCTGCATCATCAGCATCAAAAACAGTTAATCAATTACTGTATTATGTTCCTAAGCCAAAAAAGATTGAACTATGTTTACATCTGTTAAGAAATACAATTAAAGGTGAAATAATCATATTTAGACGCACCAAATTTGGTGTTGATAAATTAGAAAAAACCTTATTATCTAACGGGTATAAAGTTGATACTATTCACGGTGATAAAACTCAAAATGCTAGAGAAGAAGCGTTAAACCGATTTAAAAATAAAGAAGTTTCAATTTTAATAGCAACCGATTTAGCTTCGCGCGGATTGGACATTAAAAACTTAGACGCTGTAATAAATTTCGACATTCCCAATGTGGCTGAAACATACGTACATCGTATTGGTAGAACAGGAAGGGCAGGAGAAGTTGGCAATGCATATTCATTTTGTTCAGCAGATGAGAAATCATACATCATTACGATCCAAAAAACGATGGATAAAGTAATAACTGTTGAAGAAAATCATCCCTATCCATTAGATCCAAAAGCCAAACCTGAAGTTCATAAAAAAGCGGGTTCTAAACATCAGAAAGGTAGAAAATCAGAAGCTTCTAAAAAGAAAAAGAAACGTTGGTATTAATATAACATTGTTTACATAGGTTTTTTTGGTAAAGCCTCTTCAGGGAATGGAAAAACTATGGTCGAGTTCTTTTCGGCTGCAATATTTGCTAAAGTTTGATACAAGCGTAACTTAATGGCAGATGGTGATTGGTCTATTAATTTTCCTGCCTCCAACAATTTTCCGGCTGCTTGTTCTTCAGCCACAGCTAAAATAATTCGGGCGCGTCTAGAACGTTCTGCTTCTGCCTGATTGGCCATCATGCGACGCATGTTTTCGGGTAATTGAATGTCTTTAATTTTTACATCAATAATGTCAATTCCCCAATCGGCAGTTTCCTTTTCTACAATTTGCTTGATGTTTTTACCCATTTCTTCACGTTTAGATAATATCGTATCTAATTCAACTTTACCACACACATCACGTAATGCTGCTTGCGAAAGCTGAGTAATAGCAAAATGGTATTCTTCAACTTCTAAAACTGCTTTTTCTGGGTTGTTAATTTTAAAAAATATTACGCCATCAATACTACAAGGAACGTTGTCTTCGGTCATAACCTCCTGAGAAATAATGTTTATCGTAATAACACGTATATCAACAATTTGAATAGTTTCTACAATTGGAATAATCCATCTAAAACCAGGTTTAAGCGTTTCAATGTATTTTTCGAATCTAAATTTAAGCGCTCTTTTATATTCAAAAATGATGCGAATACCACTAAGAACTAACACAAATAAGAAAATGATTATAATTAAAAAAGGATTCATAATTAGAGATTTATGAGTTAAATAATGACTAATATTAGCATGGTGTATTCTTAAAGTTACGATAAACCCGATTATTTTCAAAACTTTTTAATGATGATAGCCAGTTTAGAAGTCAAAAGTTTTTCATTAAATTAAGTTTATTGACACCTAAACCTTAAATTTGAACAAATTTTATGGCTTGAAAGATATTTTATTAATAACGCCTCCATTTACACAATTAAATACACCTTATCCTGCAACTGCTTATTTAAAAGGATTTTTAAATACTAAAAATATTGATGCATTTCAAATAGATTTAGGCATAGAGGTTATTCTTGAATTATTTTCCAAAAACGGACTTACCAAGCTCTTTAAATTTGCTGCTTTGCAATCAAAAACAGTCTCAAAAAATTCGAAAAGAATAGCTAGTTTACAGCAAGACTATGTTAAAACTGTTGATGATGTTATGTTGTTTTTACAAGGTCAAAATCAAACATTGGCTTATCAAATTTGCAATACAGATTTTTTGCCAAAAGCCAGTAGATTTAAAAATTTGGATGATATTGACTGGGCTTTTGGTGTAATGGGTTTTCAGGATAAAGCAAAACATTTAGCAACGCTGTACCTCGAAGATTTATCAGATTTTATTGTAGAATGTGTTGATGAAAACTTTGGGTTTAGCAGATATGCCGAAAAATTGGGCAGAAGTGCAAATTCTTTTGAAGAACTCAATAAAAAGCTATCAGAGAAGTTATCCTATATTGATACAGTTTCAATTGCGTTATTAAAAGATAAAATAGAATCAAAAAATCCAAAGATTATAGGTTTTTCTGTTCCGTTTCCTGGAAATTTATTTAGTGCTTTTAGATGTGCTCAATTTATAAAAGCAAATTATCCATCAATTAAAATTGTTATGGGTGGTGGTTTTCCCAATACAGAGTTGCGATCTGTAAGTGATACACGCGTTTTTGATTTTTTTGATTTCATTACGTTGGATGATGGTGAACTGCCATTGGAATTATTGTATAAAAAGTTTATTAATAACAGTGATGTTGATTTAAAAAGGACCTTTTATCTAAAAAACACTAAAGTTTTTTATGAAAATACTTCAAAATTAAATGATTACTCGTTTGCAAAAGTTGGCACTCCAGATTATTCTGATTTACCATTGAATAAATACATTTCTGTAATTGAAGTAGCCAATCCGATGCACAGTTTATGGAGTGATGGACGATGGAATAAACTAACCATGGCGCATGGATGTTATTGGGGTAAATGTACTTTTTGCGATATTTCTCTCGATTATATCAAAAACTACGATCCCATTGCAGCTAGTTTAATTGTTGACCGAATGGAACAATTAATTGCGCAAACTGGAGAAACCGGATTTCATTTTGTTGATGAAGCAGCACCACCTGCTTTGATGAAGGAAGTTGCCATGGAAATCATAAAAAGAAAATTAATTGTTACTTGGTGGACAAACATTCGGTTTGAGAAAAGCTTTACATCAGATTTATGTAAATTGCTACAAGCCTCAGGTTGTATAGCTGTTTCAGGCGGTTTGGAAGTTGCATCGGATAGGTTGTTGAAACTTATAAATAAAGGAGTAACGGTAGAGCAGGTTGCTAAGGTTACTCATCATTTTACCGATGCCGGAATCATGGTTCATGCGTATTTAATGTACGGTTTTCCTACACAAACTATTCAGGAAACGGTAGATAGTTTAGAAATGGTTCGTCAGTTATTTGAAGCCGGAGTAATACAGTCTGGTTATTGGCATCAATTTGCCTTAACAGCTCACAGTCCTCTTGGATTAAATCCAAATAAATTTCATATTGTACCAACTTATTCCGAAATCAGTTTTGCAAATAATGATGTATTGTTTACTGATAAAACTGGAATTAAGCATGACAAATTTAGTTTTGGGCTCAAAAAATCGCTTTACAATTATATGCATGCTTGTTGTTTTGAATTTGATTTACAAGAATGGTTCGATTTTAAAATTCCTAAAACCAAAATCCCAAAAAACTTTATTGAAAATTGCATCAAAAATGACGAAGATTTTAAACTAAAACCATCAGCTCGATTAATTTGGTTAGGAAATGAGCCTGAAATAGCGCAGTATATAACAATAAAAAAAGGGCAGTCATATAATATGATTAAACTTAACTTTATAACTAAAACAACCGATTTTGAAATTAAGTTAGATGCAGATAAAGCTAAGTGGTTGTTAAAAATATTAGCTAAAATGCAATTAGATTCAGATTCATCATTTATGTTAAAAGATCTAAAAGCAGATTTTGAAAATCAGTTTGATAATTTTGAATTGTTTTGGTTTTCAAAACAAATGCTTCAAGTAAGGCAAAATGGCTTATTAACGCTATAACTAAAAGAATATGTTTAACAAAATGCTACAAGAACAACCCAATAACCCATTACATGGAATTAAATTAGCAGAGATTTTAGAGTTTTTAGTTGCAAAATACGGCTGGGAAAAGTTGGGTTATATGATTAAAATTAGATGTTTTACAAATAACCCTTCAATAAAATCTAGCTTGACATTTTTAAGAAAAACACCTTGGGCTAGAGAAAAAGTAGAACAATTGTATTTGAAATCGATAAAAAAATAGCGAAGTCAAAACTTACTTTTTAGAAGAAATGTCTTTCTTTTCCATCGGTCCTCTTTTATGAATAATAAGTCCGTTTAAAAAATTACGTAAAATTTGATCTTCCAATTTTCTGTAGTTAGGGTGATCTTCTTTTCTAAAAAAAGCACTCAACTCTGTCTTTGATATTTTAAAATCAACCAGTTTTAAAATTTCAATAATTTCATCATCTCTTAACTGAAGTGCTACGCGTAATTTTTTAATAATATCATTATTGTTTAATCCCATGGTATTTTTTTTGGCAAGTTACACTTTTTAGATAGATTTTATTGTATAACCACTATTCAATGACATAAGTCTTATAAAAACCAACAACATAGAGAACCAAATTAAAACTGTACTTTTGTAAAAAAATTAAAAATGATCACTTTTGAAGATTTTAATGTTTCTAAGCAATTAACAAACGCAATTTCCGATTTAAATTTCATCCAACCTACACCTATTCAGGTTGAGTCATTTCCTGTGATTTTATCTGGAAGTGATATGGTTGGAATTGCACAAACCGGTACCGGAAAAACGCTGGCTTATATGTTGCCTTTATTGCATGAGTTAAAATTTTCTAAGCAAACAAATCCAAGAATATTAATACTTGTACCAACCAGGGAGCTGGTTTTACAAGTAGTATCGCAAACTGAGTTGTTTTCTAAATATCAGAATGTGAGAGTTTTGGGAGTTTATGGGGGTGTAAATATCAATTCCCAAAAGCAACAAATTGTAGAAGGAACAGATATTTTAGTGGCAACTCCCGGAAGATTGTATGATTTAGCTATAAGCGGTGTGCTTCAATTAAAATCGATTAATAAATTAGTAATTGATGAAGTTGATGTAATGCTCGATCTGGGTTTTAGATTTCAGCTGACTAATATTTTTGATTTGCTCCCATCAAGACGGCAAAACATTATGTTCTCTGCAACCATGACTGATGAGATTGAAGCCTTAATTGATGATTTTTTTATAGTTCCTGCAAAAGTGTCTATCGCAGTTAGCGGCACTCCTTTGGAGAATATTGAACAAGTGTGTTATAAAGTTGCAAATTTTTATACAAAAATAAATCTGTTAAAGCACCTTTTAAATAATGCTGAAGAATATAATAAAGTACTCATTTTTGTGTCCGATAAAAAAAGTGCAGATCTAACTTTTGAACTGTTAGACCAAGAGTTTCCAGGAGAAATTTGTGTTATACATTCAAATAAAACACAGAATTACAGAATTAGATCTATAGAACAATTTAATCAAGGTAAAAACAGGGTTATAGTGGCTACTGATGTTATGGCTCGTGGTCTTGATTTAGACAATATATCGCACGTTATAAATATAGACACACCTCGGTTCCCTGAAAATTATATGCATAGAATTGGAAGAACAGGTAGAGCAACCCAATTTGGTAAATCAATATTATTCTATACAGCAAAAGAAGAACCGTTTAAAACATCAATAGAAGACTTGATGAATTTCCAAATTCCGATTTGTAATTTACCTTCAGATGTGATTATATCTTCTGAGTTAACAGTTGATGAACGTCCAAAGAATATTGAAATCAATTCAAATAAAAATAAAACAGAGTACGTTTCAAAAGCATTTCATGAAAAAAGCGATAAAAATAAAAAAACCAACCAAGGTCCTTCATACCGCAGAGAATTAGCAAAAAAATATAAAAAGCCTAAAACCAGGGGTGATAAAAATTTCAATAAAAACTTAAAAAAGAAGTAAATAGTATAAAATATTTATAACTTTTCTTGTTGAATATTAAAAAGTTGTATCTTTAAATAGCCATTTAGTCTATTTGAAACTCCTTTATAAGTATATACTTATTAATTCCCTTTATTTATTGTAACTAATTATTAGAAAATTATTTATTGATTTTATTAATAACGTATTGAATGCAAATAAGAGTAGGAATAGTTGAAGATGATTTTATAATATGTGAAAATTTAAAAACACTCATTAATGAAAGTGATGGATATATTTGTAATCATTCTTTTAATACCGCAGAAAGAGCAATTAAAGAAATTCCTGAGTTAAATTTAAATGTTGTTTTAATGGATATTAATTTACCAGGGAAAAATGGTATTGAATGTGTAAATGAACTTAAATCTAGATGTGAGGTTCAGTTTATAATGTGTACAGCTTTTGATGATAAAGAAACTATACTTAGTTCTATAAGGGCAGGAGCAAAAGGATTTATATCTAAAACAGCTAAATCAACTGAAATTATAAAAGCTATTGATGAAATCTACCACGGTGGATCGCCATTAAGTAGAGAGGTATCACGTAAATTGATTGAATCAATTCAGGCTAATAATAATACAACAAAGTACTTTTATCTTTTATCAGAACGTGAACAAGAAGTTATACAACTACTAGCTAAAGGACTTCGTTATATAGAAATTGCAAAGCATCTATTTCTTAGTGTTGAAACCGTTCGAACGCATGTCAGAAATATTTATGAGAAATTAAATGTACATTCCAGAACAGCTGCACTTAATAAAATTTTTATAAAATAAGTTAAAATATTACTACTTTTTGGGGATTTTATAATTTTTAATAATTTATTATATTTAACACTATATACTCCCGAATTGCATGTCATTTGCAATAAAATTGCTGTATTAGTTAACACATTATTGGTCACAGTATTATTAAAACACATTAATAATGATTTTTACAGTTGTTAGCAAAGGCGATTTTTGAAAATAATTTTAATTCCTTTTAGTATAACGAATAAGGAATTAACTCCTTGGTTTTAACTCCTTTATTGATAATATAATACTAACCTTTTAATTAATAGTTAAACATGATAATTATTGACATTTTTAGGGTTTAGTGCGTTTTAAACATAATTTTTAAGTAAAGAAAAACGCAACATAAAGCCCAGTTTTAAATTCAAATTAAAGAATTTAATATAAAAGGATTACTACTTTTAGATATGCTTAAAAAGTAGTAAAAACATCAGTACAATAAGATTACTGATGATAATGAAAGTGAGTTCCCCTTTTTATACTCATTAAATAATATAGAAATAATATTGGTAGCAGTTTACTTTTCTTAGTAGATGAATTAGCAATAGGTTTCTTATACTCGAATAAATTTTTTAAACAAATTTCTAATTATTATAATTATGAAATCAGAAAAATTATCAGATTCTGGTGATTCTCATTGTATTCGATATATAAAGGGCATAACCAGTTTTATAACAAGTCTAAAAAATTGGAATCAAATATTAGTGCTATTAATTACAGGTTGTATTTTGCTCACATCTCATATTTCCTATAGTCAGGTTGTTAGTGAAGGTGCAGCTGTTAAAGCTAATTTTGGGATTGATGCTGATTTATATGCCAATCGTCAACAAGTTGGTAATATGATTGCACCAAATGTAGATGATTGGTTTTTTAGTAGCACCTGGCCTGGAACTGGTGAAGGTGTTATAGATCAAACCAATTCAGCGTCATTAAAATCATCCATTCAAGGAAATAATAATTATTCTTTTGTAAAACGAATGTCAAAACCTCGAAATACCATTGTCAATGGAATTACTTGGATTGATGCTGTATATGTAAGAGATAATAATTCCATCGGAGGTAATAAAGACGCCACAGTTTTTACAGGAACAAAAGATAAAAACGGAGATAATCCTTCTTCTTGGAATTTAGGAAGTGGAGGAACACCTCCAAAAAATGATATTATTGATGCTTTTGGTCATATGAGGATGGATTCCGATGGAGTATGGGGTATCGGAGCCTTAACAAAAATATCGGAAGATGGAACATCGCATGCCGATTTTGAGTTTTTTTCCGGACAGTTAACATTAAACGGAGGAGGAACTTTAACAGGTATTGGTCCTGATGCAGGTCATACTGCTTGGAAGTTTAACGCTGATGGAAGCATTATATCTGCTGGAGATTTAATTGTTATTATAAATTTTACTAATGGAGGTACCGTACCTAATTTTAGTGTTAGAGTATGGATATCAGAAACTGATAGAATTAATTTTAATGCCAGACCGAACCGCACTTTTGACTTAACAGGAGAATTTAATAGTGGCTTAAATGCTGCAGGTTTTGGATATGCAGAAATTACCGGTAAAAATGGGGCTGTTGATCCATCTGTTTGGGCAATTGTAAATGTTGGGACTTCTACTATTGGCGCCCCATGGGGTACTTTGGTTGGTTCTCAAGCTTCCTATGCAGAAAACATTATTGCACTTCAGTATATGGAGTTTGCAATAAATTTAACCAAATTAGGATTGGAAGGATTTGGCGGAGTAGGTTGTAATAAAGTATTGGGATCCTTAATGGTTAAAACTAGATCATCTGCTGAGTTTACTGCTGAATTAAAAGATTTTGTGGGTCCATTTTTATTTGGATTTGAATTAATTACAGATTTAAATTTAACTCCTACTCATGCTACATGTAATGGAGGAACTGGTTCTATTTCAACAGAAATTGTTGGTGCTCCATTAAATGATTTTCAAATTCAGTTAGATAGTGGTGCTTGGGTTAATGTTACTTCAAGTCCATATGTGTTTAACAATGTGAGTGCTGGTTCACATACAGTTTCTGTTAGAAGAATTTCTGACAACACCTGTATGGCAACAAAAAGTACTAATATAAACGAGCCAGATGCATTAGGTTTGGTATTAACCCCAACCCATGCAACTTGTTTTGGTGGAGCTAAGTCGATATCAGCAGCGGTAACCGGAACTCCGTTAAGTGATTTAGAAATCCGATTGGATGATGGAACGTGGGCAGCAGTAACAGCGAGTCCGGTAGTGTTTAATGGAGTTGCTTCAGGCGCACATACCGTAGCGTTACGCAGAATATCTGATAATAGTTGTATGACCAGTCAACAGACTACAGTAAACGAGCCAGATGCATTAGGTTTGGTATTAACCCCAACCCATGCAACTTGTTTTGGTGGAGCTAAGTCGATATCAGCAGCGGTAACCGGAACTCCGTTAAGTGATTTAGAAATCCGATTGGATGA
>Ga0208242_100418_pt1 | contig 29245 bp, 26 predicted proteins | sample SubbioAug_CSW13A_FD_184825 | JGI IMG/M metagenome (GOLD analysis project Ga0208242, IMG submission 184825) | Serpentinite rock and fluid subsurface biosphere microbial communities from McLaughlin Reserve, California, USA - CR12Aug_CSW13A (SPAdes) | ecosystem: Environmental > Terrestrial > Deep...
AACAAGGACCCCGAGGCGCCGATCTTCAGCGTGGCCGACTACGGCCTGGAGGCCGACCTCTTCACGGCGGTGCCGGAAATGGTCAAGGCGGCGTAACGGGGGGTACGGACGCATGCGCGGTGCGTGCAAAGGCGACCAAATCGTTGTAAAGTGATACAGCGATTTGCAGAACGGAGTTCCATTTTGACCGCAGCCCCACTGTCCGACCCAGCCTCACTGTCTGACGGCCCACTGCACGCGCCCAAGCGCCGCACAGCAGGGATGCGCAAACCCAAAGAGGACCGGCATTTTGTCACGGCCCTGGCCCGGGGTCTGGAGGTGCTGTCGTGCTTTCGACATGGTGAGGTCACGCTCAGCAACCAGGAGCTGGCCCAACGCTGCGGACTGCCCAAATCCACCGTTTCGCGGCTGACGATGACGCTCACCAAGCTGGGCTACCTCATCCACGTGCAGGAAAGCGGCCGCTACCGGCTGGGCACGGCCTGCCTGGCGTTGGGCAGCGCCCTGCTCACCCGGCTGGACGTGCGCAAGATCGCACGGCCCATGCTGCAGGAACTCGCCAACTTCTGCGGCGGCTCGGTGGCACTGGGGGTGCGCGACAAGCTCTCCATGATCTATGTGGAAAACTGCCGCAGCAGCGCCGCGCTCACACTGACGCTGGATGTGGGCTCGCGCATGCCGGTGGCCACTTCCGCCATGGGGCGGGCCTGGCTGGCGGCCGTGTCCGACAGTGAGCGTCAGAGCCTGCTCGACCAGGTACGCGACCTGGACCACCTGGCGTGGCCGGGCATCCAGGCCGGCATCGCCCAGGCGATGGACGATTACCGCCGCCTCGGTGTGACCTGCTCCTTTGGCGATTGGAACAAAGAGGTCAATGGCATTGCGCGCGCTTTCGATCCGGGCAATGGACTGCCGATGATGGCCGTCAACGTCGGCGGGCCGTCCTACAGCCTGTCGCCCGAGTTCCTGCTCGACGAGGTGCGCCCCCGACTGATCGAGACCGTTCGCGCCATCGAGGACGCGCTGCCGCGCTGACGCGGGATCAGCCGTCCATGGCCGCGGGATGGGGGCCACCCTCCACCACGGCAAACACCCCGCTGGCCCGCAGCACCTCTTTGCTGCCCACCCGCAAAGTGCAGTCGCCGAAGGAGAGCTGGCGCGTCGTGCGTCGCACCACAGGATGAGCCTCCAACCAGTCGCCCACCGCAGCCGCGGCCAGAAAATCGGTGTGCAGGCTCACGGTGACCATGCCACGTGGGGGCTGGCGGGCCCGCATCAGGTGGATGCCAAGGGCTGCATCGGCCAGCGTGACCAACATGCCGCCGTGGGGAATGCCGCGCACATTGGTGTGGCCAGACACCAACCGCAGCCCAAACACCCAGGTCCCATCGGCGCTGGGCCGCTGGTACACCGGGCCCAGGGCGCGAAAGTAAGGCCCCAGCGGGGCATCCAGCGGGACAAAACCGGCCGGTACGGTCAGCGCCTCTTGGCACTTGGTTGACACCTCCGCGTCACTCATAGGGGCTTCTCCGCCTTGTGGTGGACTGTGTTTGACACTATTATGGACAAACTGGAATTTAATTCTGCATAGCAGATTTTAAGTTCAATATACCAAACAAACAGGAGACCCTGGATGCCCACCGTGCACTATGACACCCGCGGACCTGTTGCCGTGCTCACCCTGCAGAACCCGCCCGTCAACGGTCTGGGCCACGCGCTGCGCAGCGGCATCGTGGCGGCGCTCGACCGCGCCCTGGCCGACCCGGCGGTCACCGCCGTCGTGCTCACTGGCGGCGAGCAGCAGTTTTCCGGCGGCGCCGACGTGCGCGAATTCGGCACGCCCAAGTCGTCGATGTCACCGCACCTGCCGGACGTCATCCGCGCCCTCGAAAACGCCAGCAAGCCCGTGGTGGCCGCCATCGCGGGGCATGCCCTGGGCGGCGGCCTGGAGCTGGCGCTGGGCTGCCACTTCCGCGTCGCTCTCAAGACGGCGACCCTGGGCCTGCCGGAAGTCAAGCTTGGCCTGCTGCCGGGTGCCGGAGGCACGCAGCGCCTGCCCCGCGCCATCGGCCTGGAAGCGGCGCTGAACATGATCGTCTCGGGCGCGCCGCAAAAGGCCGCCGCGTTCGAGGGCACCGGCTTGCTGGACCAGGTGGCGGACAGCGACGTGGTGGGCGCCGCTGTCGCCTTCGCACAGAAAGCCGCCGCCGAGAAGGCCCCGCTCAAACGCCTGCGCGACGTGACACTGCCCACCGCCGGCACCGACGCCTTCCTGCAGTTCGCGCGCACCAGCGTCAAGGCGGCGGCCAAGGGCCTGCCGGCCCCGCTGGCCTGCGTCGAGGCGGTGGCCGACAGCGTGACCCAGCCCTTCGACGAGGGCCTGCGCCGCGAACGGGCCGCCTTCTTCGCGCTGATGAACACGCCCGAATCGCGTGCCGCGCGCCACGTGTTCGCGGCCGAGCGCGCCGCCGGCAAGCTGCCCGACATCCCGGCCAACACGCCGCTGCGACCCATTCGCCGGGTGGGCGTGATCGGTGCCGGCACCATGGGCGGCGGCATCACCATGAATTTCCTGAACGTGGGCCTGCCCGTGGTGCTGCTGGAGACCAGCCAGGAGGCCCTCGACCGGGGCCTGGCCACCATCCGCCGCAACTACGAAAGCAGCGCCAAAAAGGGCAAGCTCACCGCCGAACAAGTGGAACAACGGCTGGCCCTGGTCACGCCCACGCTGAGCTACGCCGACCTGGCCGACGTGGACCTGGTGATCGAGGCGGTGTTCGAGCAGATGGACGTGAAGGAGCGGGTCTTCCGCCAGCTCGACAGCGTCTGCAAACCCGGCGCCATCCTGGCCTCCAACACCTCCTACCTCGACATCAACCGCATCGCCGGCTTCACCCAACGCCCGCAAGACGTGCTGGGCCTGCACTTCTTCAGCCCGGCCAACGTGATGAAGCTGCTGGAAATCGTGCGCGGCGAGAAAACCGCCCCCGACGTCATGGCCACGGCGCTGGCCCTGGGCAAGAAAATCCATAAGATTTCCGTCGTGTCGGGCGTGTGTGATGGCTTCATCGGCAACCGCATGGTGGCGCGCTACGGCGCAGCCGCCAACGCGCTGGTCGTGGCCGGGGCATCGCCGCAACAGATCGACAAGGCGCTGGAGCGCTTTGGCTTTGCCATGGGCCCCTTCCGCATGGGCGACCTGGCGGGCCTGGACATCGGCTGGGCCACGCGCAAGCGCAAGGCCGCCGAAGCCGGCGTGCCGCATGAACCCACCGTGGCCGACAAGCTGTGCGAGCTCGGCCGCTTCGGCCAGAAGACCGGTGCGGGCTGGTACCGCTACCCACCCGGCGTGCGCGACGCCCTGCCCGATCCGGTGGTTGATGAGCTGCTGACCCAGTACCGCGCCGAGCACGGTGTCACGCCGCGCCGGGTCAGCGACGAAGAGATCGTGCAGCGCTGCGTGTTCGCCCTGGTCAATGAGGCCGCACGCATCCTGGACGAGGGCATTGCCGTGCGCGCCTCCGACGTGGACTTGGTCTACCTCAACGGCTATGGCTTCCCGGCGCACCGCGGCGGCCCCATGTGCTACGCCAACGAGGTCGGCCTGTTCAACGTGGTGCGCACGCTGAGCGCCTTCGCCGCCGAACCCGGCGCTTTCGACTGGTGGGAGCCCGCGCCGCTGCTGCGCAAGTTGGCCGAAGAAGGCCAGAGCTTCGCCTGAACACCCCACAACGAGGAACGCACACATGATCGACGCTGTCATCGTCTCCACCGCGCGCACCGGCCTGGCCAAGAGCTGGAAGGGCGCTTTCAACATGACCTATGGGGCCACCCTGGGCGGCCACGCCGTGCAGCACGCCGTGGCCCGTGCCGGCATCGACCCGGCCGAGGTCGAAGACTGCATCATGGGCGGCACCTTCGGTGAAGGCACCACCGGAGGCAACATCGCGCGCGCCATCGCGCTGCGCGCCGGGCTGCCCGTCACCACCGCCGGCCTGAGCATCAACCGCTTCTGTTCCTCGGGGCTGCAGGCCATTGCGCTGGCCGCACAACGCGTCCAGACGGAGGGCTGTTCCGCCATCGTGGCCGGCGGGGTGGAGAGCATATCCTGCGTGCAAAACGAGGCCAACACCCACATGCGCCGCGACCCCTGGCTGGTGGCACACAAGCCCGAGCTGTACTGGAGCATGCTGCAGACGGCCGAGACCGTGGCCCAGCGCTACAACATCTCCAAGCTGGCGCAGGACGAGTACGGCGTGCGCAGCCAGCAGCGCGCCGCTGCCGCACAGGCGGCCGGCAAGTTCAAGGACGAGATCGTGCCCATGACCACCACCATGGGCGTGGTGGACAAGGCCACCGGGCGCATCACCACCCGCGAGGTCACGATCGACAGCGACGAGGGCATCCGCCCTGACACGACACTCGAAGCCGTGCAGAAGATCCGTGCCGCCCTGCCCGGTGGCGTGGTCACCGCCGGCAACGCCAGCCAGTTCTCCGACGGTGCCTCGGCCTGCGTGGTCATGAACGGCAAGCGCGCGGAGCAACTGGGCATCCAGCCGCTGGGCATCTTCCGCGGCTTTGCGGTCGCCGGCTGCGAGCCCGACGAAATGGGCATCGGCCCGGTGTTCGCGGTGCCGCGCCTGCTGCAGCGCGCGGGCTTGAAGGTCGAGGACATCGGCCTGTGGGAACTCAACGAAGCCTTCGCCTGCCAAGTGCTCTATTGCCGCGACAAGCTGGGCATTCCCGACGATTTGCTCAACGTCAACGGTGGCGCCATCGCGGTGGGCCATCCGTACGGCGTCTCGGGCGCGCGCCTGACCGGCCACGCGTTGATCGAAGGCAAACGCCGCGGTGCCAAGTACGTGGTGGTGACCATGTGCATCGGCGGTGGCCAGGGTGCCGCCGGTCTGTTCGAAGTGTGCTGAAGGAAACCGAACCATGGGTGTGAAACAACTGTTCCAGCTTGACGGGCAGGTGGCGCTGATCACGGGCGGCTCGCGGGGGCTGGGCCTGCAGATGGCACAGGCCCTGGGCGAGATGGGCTGCAAAGTGGCCATCAGCGCCCGCAAGGCCGATGAGCTGGCCGAGGCCCGCCAGCACCTGGAGGCCATGGGCATCAGGGTGCAGACTGTGGTCAGCGACCTGCAAAAGACCGACCGCATTCCCGCGCTGGTGGACGAGGTGGTCAACGGCCTCGGGCCGATCGACATCCTGGTCAACAACGCCGGTGCCACCTGGGGTGCCCCGGCCGAGGACTATCCGGACGAAGCCTGGCACAAGGTCATGAACCTCAACGTCAACGCCCCCTTCTTCCTGACCCGGGAGGTAGGCCGCCGCTGCATGATCCCGCGCCAGCGCGGCAAGGTTATCACCATCGCCTCGGTGGCCGGCCTCAAGGGCATGGGGCCGGGTGTTCACACCATTGCCTACAACACCTCCAAGGCGGCGGCCATCAATTTCACGCGGGCCCTGGCCAGCGAATGGGGCGGCTACAACATCAACGTCAACGCCATCTGCCCGGGCTTCTTCCCGACCAAGATGTCCGAAGGCCTGCTCGACCGGATCGGCGAGACCATGACCGCGCGCACCCCGCTCAAACGCCTGGGCGGCGACGAGGACCTGATGGGCACGGTGGTCTTCCTGGCCAGCGAAGCCTCGCGCCACATCACCGGCCAGTACGTCGCCGTGGATGGTGGGGCCTCCGCCATATGAAACCGCGACTGCCATGAATCTCTCCCCTCCCCATCTGGCGCACTGGCCCAAGGGCCTGCCACACCACCTCACGCTGCCCGCCACCAGCCTGGTCTACAACGCCGAAGTGTCGGCCCGGCGCTATCCCGACAAGCCTTTCATTGTTTATTACGACTCGGCGCTGACCTTTGCCGAGTTCCATGAGGAAGTCAACCGCCTGGCCGGCTACCTGCAGCACGACTGTGGCGTACAGGCGGGTGACCGGGTACTGCTGTACCTCCAGAACAGCCCGCAATGGGTGGTGGGTTACTACGCCATCCTGCGCGCCAACGCGGTGGTGGTGCCCGTCAACCCGATGAACCTGACCGAGGAACTGGCACACTACGTCAGCGACAGCGAAGCCCAGGTGGCCATCGTGGCCCAGGATCTGCTGCCCCAGTTGCAGCCCTTGCACCGCCCGGCTGGCGCCTCGCAGGCGGCCGGGCTGGCGCACCTGATCGTGGCCACCTACAGCGACTACCTGCACCAGCCCACCGACCTGCGGTTGCCCGATTTCGTCAGCGCCCCCCGACAGGCCGTGTCTGGCACCGGGGTCCACGCCTGGCACCAGGCACTGGCAGCCTGCCGCACCCCGGGCCCGCACACAGCCGGGCCCGACGACCTCTGCGTCATGCCCTACACCTCGGGCACCACCGGCCACCCCAAAGGCTGCATGCACACGCACCGCAGCGCGGCCTGCACCGCGGTCGGCGGCATGCTGTGGTTCGGCCGCACCCAAGACGCCGTGATGCTGTCGGTGCTGCCCTTCTTCCACGTCACCGGCATGGCCGGCGGCATGAACGGCCCGCTCTACATCGGCGCCACCATCGTCGTGATGTCCCGCTGGGACCGCGAGACCGCCGCACGGCTCATGGAGCGCCACCGCGTCACCAGCTGGCAAGCCATTTCCACCATGGTGGTGGACTTCCTGGCCAACCCCGAGATCGACCGCCACGACCTGTCATCCCTCAACGGCATCCGAGGGGGAGGCGCAGCCATGCCAGCGGCCGTGGCCCACAAGCTCAAGGCACTCACCGGACTCGACTACGTGGAAGGCTACGGCATGTCGGAAACCATGGCGGCCACCCACATCAACCCACCCCATCGCCCCAAGCCCCAGTGCCTGGGCATCCCGGTGTTCGATGTGGACGCGCGCGTCATCGACCCCGCCACGCTGCAGGAACTGCCACCCGGCGAAACCGGCGAGGTCGTCGTCCACGCGCCGCAGGTGATGCAGGGCTACTGGCGCAACGAAACGGCCACCCGCGAGGCGTTCATCGAACTCGACGGGCGGCGCTTCCTGCGCACCGGCGACCTGGCTCGGGTGGACGAGGACGGCTACTTTTTCATGATGGACCGGCTCAAACGCATGATCAACGCCAGCGGCTTCAAGGTCTGGCCGGCCGAGGTCGAAGCGCTCATGTACCACCACCCGGCCATCCACGAAGTGTGTGTCATTGGCGCACGCGACGCCAAGCGCGGCGAAACCGTGAAGGCCGTGGTGGTGCTCAAACCCGACCAGCAAGGCCATGTGACCGAGCAAGACATCATCGACTGGTCGCACCAGCACATGGCCGCCTACAAAAGCCCGCGCCTGGTGGAATTTGCCACCCACTTGCCCAAATCCGGTTCCGGCAAGATCATGTGGCGCACACTGCAAGAAGCCCAGGACCGGCTGGACCAGACCCACTGACCTTTTTCAACCCACTGGAGACACACATGCATCAACGTCTGACCCGCCGCGCCCTCGTCGGGCTGGCCGCCGCGGCCACCCTGGCGCCCCTCACATCGGCACCGGCGCTGGCCCAATCGCAGGCCGCCTACCCCAACCGGCCCATCACGCTCATCGTGCCCTGGCCGGCCGGGGGCTCCACCGACCGCCACCTGCGCACCCTGGCCGAGATCGCGAGCACGCACCTTGGCCAACCCATCGTGGTCGAAAACAAACCCGGCGCTGGCGGCACGCTCGGCCCAGGCACGATGGCCATGCAGGCCAAACCCGACGGCTACACCATCGCGCAGTTCCCGCTCGGCATGCTGCGCTACCCGCACATGCAGCGCACCAACTGGCACCCCATCAACGACTTCAGCTTCATCCTGGGCGTGTCAGGCTACACCTTCGGTTTCGTGGTGAAGGCCGACTCACCGTACAAATCGTTCAAGGAGTATGTGGATGCCGCACGCAAGACCCCTGGGCGCATCGACTACGGCTCCACAGGCATCGGCACCAGCCCCCACCTGCTGATCGAAGAGATCGCGGATGCGGCCAAGGTGCAACTCAACCATGTGCCGTTCCGCGGCAATGCCGACCTGATGCAGGCGGTCATGGGTGGGCACGTGAGTGCCGGCAGCGATGCCACCGGCTGGGACAAGTTCGTGGACGCCGGCCAGATGCGGCTGCTGCTGACCTTTGGCGAGCAGCGTACCAAACGCTGGCCCCAGGTGCCCACCGCCAAGGAACTGGGCTACAACGTCGTTTCGCAGTCACCCTATGGCCTGGTGGGCCCCAAGGGCATGGACCCGGCGATCGTGCGCACGCTGCACGACGCCTTCAAAAAAGCAATGGACGATCCGAAACACCTGGAGGTGCTGGGCCAACTGAACCAGGAAGCCTGGTACCGCAACAGCGCCGACTACCGCACCTGGGCACAGCAGACGTTCGAGAAAGACCGCGCACTGATCGAACGCCTGGGCCTGTCGGCCAAGTAAATTCACCACGCACCCCACCGCCCCGGTGGGGTGCGACAAGGGTGCTTCAGCCCTCGCGGCGCAGCGCCGGGAACAGGATCACGTCGCGGATACTGGGGCTGTCGGTCAGCAGCATGATCAGGCGGTCGATGCCGATGCCGCAGCCACCGGCCGGCGGCATGCCGTATTCCAGCGCGCGTACGTAGTCGGCGTCAAAGAACATGGCTTCATCGTCACCGGCGTCCTTGCTGGCCACCTGGGCGTGGAAGCGCGCCGCCTGGTCTTCGGCGTCGTTGAGCTCGCTGAAGCCGTTGCCCACTTCGCGGCCCGTGATGTAGAGCTCGAACCGCTCGGTGATGGTCGGGTCGTTGTCGTTGGCGCGTGCCAGCGGTGAAATCTCGGTCGGGTGGTTGCAGATGAAGGTCGGGTTCCAGAGCTTGTCTTCCACCGTCTCTTCAAAGTACATCACCTGCAAGCTGGACAGGCTGCGGCTGTCCAGGCGCTCCTTCACCGGATCGAGGCCCAGCTTCTTAAGCTGCTGCACCAGCCAGTCGCGGTTGTCCACGTGGTCACCGGCTTCGGTGTGCTTGAGGATGGCCTCGCGGATGGTCAGGCGCTCGAACGGTGCTTCCAGGTCCACGTCGCGGCCCTGGTAGGTGAGCTTGGCCGTACCGCAGACGCGCTGCGCCACGTGGCGGATCAGCTCTTCGGTGAACACCATCAGGTCCAGGTAATTCCAGTACCCCGCGTAGAACTCCATCATGGTGAACTCGGGGTTGTGGCGGACGCTGATGCCTTCGTTGCGGAAGTTGCGGTTGATCTCGAACACCCGCTCGAAGCCACCGACCAGCAGGCGCTTGAGAAACAGCTCCGGCGCAATGCGCAGGTACATGTCCTGCTCCAGCGCGTTGTGGTGCGTCACGAAGGGTTTGGCATTGGCCCCACCCGGGATCGGATGCAGCATGGGCGTCTCGACTTCCAGGAAGTCGTTGCCCACCATGAATTCGCGGATGCTGGTGACGGCCAGACTGCGCGCCATGAAGCGCTTGCGGGCCTGCTCGTCGGTCATCAGGTCCACGTAGCGCTGGCGGTACTTGATTTCCTGGTCGTGGATGCCGTGGAATTTGTCGGGCAGCGGGCGCAGGCTCTTGGTCACCAGACGGATCTTGTCGACGTGGACCGTCAGCTCACCCATCTTGGTCTTGAACAGCACGCCCTCGGCCGCCACGATGTCGCCCAGGTCCCAGTGCTTGAACGCCTCCAGCACCTCGGCGCCCACGCTTTCCAGGTTCAGGTAGATCTGGATGCGCCCACCCGTCGGCCCAAAGGACGAGTCCTGCAGCGTAGCAAAGCTGGCCTTGCCCATCACGCGCTTGAGCATCATGCGCCCGGCCACGCTCGCGCGCACCTTCAGCGGCTCCAGCATCTCCTTGCTCATGCCGTCGTACTCGGCGAACAGGTCGGCCGCCTTGTGCTGGGGCTTCACGTCGTTCGGGAACGCCGGGCCGTGCCCGGCCGCCTGGGCCTCGCGCAAGGCGCGCAGCTTCTCGCGGCGCTCGGCGATGATGTGGTTCTCGTCGACGTGCGCGTCGGCAGCGGAGGCGGGATGCTGTTCTGGCGTCATGGGGCAACAAAAAAGAGGGCGGCGGTCAGGCCGCAAAACCCTCTATTGTAGTTTCCGGCAGCCCGGGCCGGCGAAACCGTCAGGCGTCGACCACTTCGCCCAGGTAGGCGGCGCGCACCTTCGGGTCGTCCAGCATGGCACTGGCCTCGCCGGTCATGGTGATCTCGCCCGAATCCATGACGTAGCCGCGGTCGGCAATCTGCAGCGCCCGGCGGGCGTTCTGCTCCACCAAGACCACCGTCATGCCCTGGCTGTAGACGTCTCTCACCACCTCGAAGATCTTGTCCACCATGATGGGCGACAGCCCCATGGACGGCTCGTCGAGCAGCAGCACCTTGGGCTGGCTCATCAGCGCGCGGGCCATGGCCAGCATCTGCTGCTCGCCGCCCGACATGGTGCCGGCCAACTGGTCCTTGCGCTCTTTCAGGCGCGGGAAGATGGTGAACATGCGCTCGATGTCGCGCTCAATGCCTGCCTTGTCGGTGCGGATGTAGGCACCCATCAGCAGGTTTTCGGTGATGGTCATGCGGGTGAAGATGCCCCGGCCCTCCGGCACCATGACCAGCCCTTCCTTGAGCAGGTCCCACGAGCCCTTGCCCTTGATCGGTTTGCCCAGGTACTCGATGCTGCCAGCCTCGACGCCCAGCATGCCCGTGATGGCCTTCATGGTGGTGGTCTTGCCGGCCCCGTTGGAGCCGATGAGGGTGACCAGTTCGCCTTCGCGCACCTCGAGGTCGATGCCCTTGACCGCCTTGATGCCGCCGTACGACACCTTCAGGCCCGTTACTTTCAACAGGGTTTGTGCCATGTCAGTCTCCGCCGAGCCGCCTCAAGGAGGCTGAAACCCCCTTGGGGGGCAGTGAACAAAGTGAGCGTGAGGGCTGTCGCATTCAGTGTCCTCCGGTGCCCAGGTAGGCTTCGATGACTTTTTCGTTCTTCTGGATCTCGGCCGGCGTGCCCTGGGCGAGCTGCTTGCCGTAGTCCAGCACCGTCACACGGTCGCACAGGCCCATCACCAGCTTCACGTCGTGCTCAATCAAGAGCACAGTGCGCTGGTCGTTGCGGATGCGGTCGATCAGCTCACGCAGCTGCACCTTTTCGGTCGCGTTCATGCCAGCGGCCGGCTCGTCCAGCGCGATCAGCTTGGGGTCGGTGGCCAGGGCACGGGCGATCTCCAGGCGGCGCTGGTCGCCGTAGCTCAGGGTGCGCGACTTGTAGTCGGCGTACTTGGCAATGCCCACGTACTCCAGCAGCTCCATTGCGCGGTCGGCGATCTCCCGCTCTTCGCGCTTGAAGGCGGGCGGACGGAACACCGCCCCCAACAGCCCCGACTTGGTGCGCACGTGGCGCCCCACCATCACGTTTTCGAGCACCGTCATCTCGGCGAACAGGCGGATGTTCTGGAACGTGCGGGCAATGCCGGCCCTGGCCACCTCGTGCACCGCCGTGGGGGTGTACGGCTGCCCCGCCAGTTCAAAGGTGCCGCTGTCGGGCGTGTACAGCCCGGTCAGCACGTTGAAGAAGGTGGTCTTGCCGGCACCGTTGGGGCCGATCAGCCCATAGACCTGGCCGCGCTGGATCTCGATGCCCACGTCGCTCAGCGCCTGCAGGCCACCGAAGCGCTTGGAGACGCCGGCCACTTTCAGAATGGTGTCTGTCATGCTGCTCTCCGCCTCACTTGCTCAGGGACTTGCCGTGCTCGGGCGCCGGCCACAAGCCGCGCGGACGCAGCAGCATGATGACGATCATGGCCAGCGCAATCAGCAGCTGGCGCAGGATCTCGGGGCCCAGGCGGCCGTCGGTCATCGCCGTCAGCGGGTGCGCCACGTGGCGCAGCAGCTCGGGCAGGCCAGCCAGCACCAGCGCGCCCAGGATGACACCGGGGATGTGGCCCAGGCCGCCCAGCACCACCATGGCCACGATCATCACCGACTCCATCAGGATGAACGACTCGGGGTACACACCGCGCATGAAGGAGGCGAACAACACGCCGGCCACGCCGCCGAAGGTGGCACTCATGCCGAAGGCGGCCAGCTTGAGGTTGCGGGTGTTCAGGCCCATGGCCTTGGCGGCGATCTCGTCTTCGCGAATGGCCATCCAGGCGCGGCCGATGCGCGAGTCCTGCAGGCGGTAGCTGATGACGATCGCGGCCACCACGAAGAACAGGATCAGGTAGTAGTACAGCGTGACCGACTGGAAGGTGTAGCTCCAGTCGCCCAGGCTGACCGTGAGTCGCTGGCTCATGTCGTGGCCAAACACCTTGACCGCGTCCACGTTGGTGATGCCCTTGGGGCCGTTGGTGATGTTGATCGGGCGGTCGAGGTTGAGCATGAAGATGCGCACGATCTCGCCGAAGCCCAAGGTCACGATGGCCAGGTAGTCACCGCGCAGCTTGAGCACCGGAAAACCCAGGATCAGCCCGGTGATGCCCGCCAGTACGCCCGCCATCACCATGACGAGCCAGAAGTTCATGTGCAGGCCGTTCGGGAAGGTCTCCTTGAGGTACACGAAGGTGTCGGTCAGGTGCGGCGAGGCGAGCAAGCCGTACATGTAGGCACCCACCGCAAAGAAGGCGATGAAGCCCAGGTCGAGCAGGCCGGCATGGCCCACCACGATGTTCAAACCCAGCGCCAGCAGCACGTACAGCAGGGCGACATCGACGATGCGCACCCAGGAGTTGCTGCCGGTGGCCTGCAGCAGCAGCGGCAGCGCCGCCAGCGCCACAGCCGCGATCAGGAACACGACCAGTTTGGCAAACTTGGAATTCGTCATGGTGTCGTCTCCCGCAGGTCAGGCCCGGTCGGCCACGCGTTCGCCCAGCAGGCCCGAGGGGCGCAGCGTCAGCACCAGCGCCAGCACGATGAAGGCGAAGATGTCGGCGTACTGGCTGCCCAGGAAACCACCCGTCAGCGGGCCCAGGTAGCCGGCGCCCAGTGCCTCGATCAGGCCGAGCGCAATGCCGCCGATCACCGCACCCGCCAGGTTGCCGATGCCGCCCATCACCGCCGCCACGAAGGCCTTCAAGCCGGGCATGAAGCCCATGGCGTGCTGCACTGTGCCGTAGTTCGACGCCCACATGATGCCGGCGATGGCCGCCAGCATGGCGCCGATGATGAAGGTGGCCGAAATCACCACGTCGGGCTTGATACCCATGAGGCCGGCCACCTTGGGGTTCTCGGCAGTGGCGCGCATCGCACGGCCGAGGTTGGTCTTGTTGACGATGTACATCAGCAGCGACAGCACCACCGCCGTGGTCGCCAGGATGGTGACCTGCGTGGGGGAAATCACCGCCCCGCCGAGGTGGATGGGCTCCTGCGACAGCAGCGTCGGGGAGGACTTGGGGTTGGGCTTCCAGATGATCATGGCCAGCGTCTGCAGCAAGATGCTCATCCCGATGGCAGTGATGAGGGGTGCTAGCCGTGGCGAGTTGCGCAGCGGCCGGTAAGCCAGTTTCTCGATGGTGAAGTTGAGCACCGCACACACCACCATGGCAATCAGGGCCGATACGATCAGCAGCATCCACCCGGGCAGGCCCGGCATGGCGTCACGCGCCTGCATGATGATGGTCCAACTGGTGAGCGCACCGACCATGAGCACATCACCGTGGGCGAAGTTGATCAGCCCGATGATGCCGTACACCATGGTGTAGCCCAAGGCCACCAAGGCATACATGCTGCCCAGGACCAGACCGTTGATGATCTGCTGTAGCAAGATGTCCATGAAAGATAACTCCGTTGTGAGGGTCTCACCGGCCCTTCCGCGGTGTGCGCTCGGGCCAGCAAAAAACCCGCCAGTCAGAACCGGGGTACCGGCCGGCGGCGGGTTGGTGCGCGGATTGTAGCCACGCGCATCCGAGGTCCGCCAGGGTGTTTGCCCGGGGCGTTACGGGTTTACCCTGCAATTTCCAGGCCATTTCCACCACTTTGTCGCTTCATCGACAAGTCGCCTCAATCATTAGCCGAACTGATGTTGCGTTCGCGCAAGGCCCGCAGCTTATCGGCGATGCGGATTTCCAGTCCGCGCTCCACCGGCCGGTAAAACGGCGGCAGCGCGAGCCCGTCGGGGAAGTAACGCTCGCCGGCGGCAAAAGCGTCGGGCTCGTCGTGGGCGTAACGGTAACCTTTGCCATAGTCCAGCTTCTTCATCAGCTTGGTGGGCGCATTGCGCAAGTGCAGCGGCACGGGGCGGGTGCCGTCTTTTTTCACGAAGGCGCGCATTTCGTTGTAAGCCTTGTACACCGCATTGCTCTTCGCCGCCACCGCCAGGTACACCACGGCCTCGGCCAGTGCCAGTTCGCCTTCCGGGCTGCCCAGGCGCTCGTACACCTCGGCGGCGTCGAGCGCCAGCCGCAGGGCACGCGGGTCGGCCAGGCCCACATCCTCGGCCGCCATGCGGATGAGGCGGCGCGCCAGGTAGCGCGGATCGGCCCCACCGTCGAGCATGCGCACGAACCAGTAGAGCGCGGCGTCGGGGTCGGAGCCGCGCACGCTCTTGTGGAGGGCCGAAATGGTGTCGTAGAACTGTTCACCGCCCTTGTCGTAGCGGCGCATGCGCTCACCCAGCACCTTGAGCAGCCAGTCATCCGCGATCTGGGTGAGGCCCTGTGCCTCGGCCGTCACCGTCAGGGTTTCCAGCGTGTTGAGCAGGCGCCGCGCGTCGCCATCGGCATAGGCCAGCAGCCGCTGGCGCGCAGCCGGCTCCAGCGGGGGCACCCCGCTCACGGCGTGGGCACGGTCGACGAGTTCGCCCAGATCGTCTTCGCTCAGGGGCTGCAGCACGTACACCGCCGCGCGCGAGAGCAAGGCCGAGTTGACCTCGAAACTGGGGTTTTCGGTGGTGGCACCCACGAAGGTGAACAGGCCGCTTTCCACGTGCGGCAAAAAGGCGTCCTGCTGGCTTTTGTTGAAGCGGTGCACCTCGTCCACGAAGACGATGGTCGGCTGCGGGTGCAGGCCATCGCGGGCCAGCTCCGCTTTGTCCACCGCCTCGCGGATGTCCTTCACCCCGCCAAGCACGGCGCTGATGGCGATGAACTGCGCGTCGAACGCCTGCGCCATCAACCGCGCAATGGTCGTCTTGCCCACGCCCGGCGGCCCCCAGAAGATGCAGCTGTGCGGCCGGCCCGATTCGAACGCCGTGCGCAGCGGCATGCCCACGCCCAGCAGGTGTTGCTGGCCAATGACCTCGCCCAGTGTGCGCGGGCGCAGCCGTTCAGCCAGGGGCAAAGAGAGGGCTTGGGCGGCGCTCATGGCGCGGTCACGGTACAGCGGGACATGCGCCATTGTGGCGCATCTGCACGGGCATTCGGGGTACATTTCAGCACCCCAACCGACACCAGAAGATGACCGCCTCGTCCCCCTACGCCGGCCAACGCATGGCCTTGCTGACCCAGCACGGCAAAGAACAGGTCATTGCGCCAGTGCTGGCCCCTGCGCTCGGCTGCACCGTCGAGCGCATCGACGGCTTCGACACCGACACCCTGGGCACGTTCACGCGCGACATCCCCCGCACCGGCTCCCAGCTCGACGCTGCCCGCCGCAAGGCCCGCATCGGCATGGAGCTGTCGGGGCTGCACATTGGCCTGGGCAGCGAAGGCGCGTTCGGCAACGACCCAATGACCGGTCTGTTCCCCTGGAACGTGGAGTGCCTGGTGCTGGTGGACGACATCCGCGGGATCGAGGTCGTGGGCCTGGCGCAGGGCGCAACAGGCGCTGGCCACCAGACCGCTTCCGACTGGCCCACCGCCGAGGCATTTGCCCGCCGGGTGGGCTTTCCCGCGCAGCACCTGGTGGTGCGGCCGGACCACGACGCACACCCCCAGCTGCGCAAAGGCCTGGCGGGATGGACCGCCCTGCGCGAAGCGTTTGACTGGGCCCTGGACCAGTCGACCCAGGGCCGGGTGTTCATCGAAACCGACCTGCGCGCCCACTGCAACCCGGCCCGCATGCAGATGATCGAACGGGCGGCCCAAGACCTGCTGCAGCGGCTGCAGTCCCACTGCCCGGCCTGCGACTCCCCGGGGTTTGCGCTGATCGAGCGTGTGCCAGGGCTGCCGTGTGGCGTGTGTCACACGCCCACCCAGGAATGCCAGGGCGAGGTCTGGGGTTGCGTCAAATGCCAGCACCGCCGCATGGAGCGGCGCACCACACCGCCCTACGCCGATCCTGGGCGCTGCCCCTCCTGCAACCCCTGAACGTGCCTCGGCACGCCACCCTTCTCCAACGTGAAAGTCCGACCATGATCCTCGAACACGCCGACCTCCGCATAGACCCCACCCGCGCCGCCGACTTCGAAGCCGCCATCGAGCGCGGCGTCACCACCGCCATCGCCCCGGCCCAGGGCTTTCAGGGCTACAAGGTCAACCGCAGCCAGGAAACCCCGGGCCGCTACGTGCTGATGATCTACTGGGCCACGCTGGAAGACCACACGGTGGGCTTCCGCCAGTCGCCCGCGTTCACCGAATGGCGGGGCATCGTGGGCCCCTACTTCCTGCAGCCGCCGGTGGTGGAGCACTTCGAGCTGGTCTGCAAATCGGCCTGACCGCATCCACTGCAGCACCGAAGCCCCTGCCACCTTCGATGGTTTCGGCACCGGGTGGACAAAACGCCGAGGCAGGTCCATAGTCTCCCCCTTGACCCACCGGGTCTTCTGCAGGAGACGCGCCATGCCCAGGCACCGCCATGACCTGCCGCAGCTGAGACCAACCCTCTTCCTCACCGACGGGGGCCTGGAAACCACGCTGCTGTTCCACGACGGGCTGGAGTTGCCGGACTTTGCGGCCTTCACCCTGCTGGCCTCGCCCGAACAGCGCGAGGCACTGAAGCGGTACTTCCTGAGTTACATCGACTTGGCACAGGCGCATGGCATTGGCCTGGTGCTGGAGACGCCCACATGGCGCGCCAACCCCGACTGGGGCTGGCGCCTGGGCTACACGCTCGACGCACTGGCCCAAGCCAACCAGCAGGCGGTGCAGTTATTGGCAGGGCTCAGGCCCCACCTTGGCCCCCCCGAAATCCCCATGGTGGTGAGTGGCTGCATCGGCCCGCGCGGCGACGGCTACGTGGCCGACCGGGCCATGAGCGCCCAGCAAGCCCGGGCCTACCACCACTGGCAGATCGACGTGCTGGCCCGCACCGACGTGGACATGCTGTGCGCCATGACCATGACGACCGCCGAAGAGGCCACCGGCGTGGTGCTCGCCGCACGGGACGAAGACATGCCGGTCGCGATCTCGTTCACCGTGGAAACCGACGGCGCCCTACCGAGCGGACAGGCCCTGGGCGCGGCCATCGAGCAGATCGACCAGGCCACGGGCGGGCATGCGGCCTATTTCATGATCAACTGCGCGCACCCTGCCCACTTTGAACACACCCTGACCCCGGGCAGCCCCTGGCTCGACCGCCTGCGTGGCATTCGCGCCAATGCGTCGCAGATGAGCCACGCCGAACTCGACGCCGCGAGCGAGCTCGACGACGGCGACCCGGTGGCCTTGGGGCAGGCTTACGCCCTGCTGCACGAACGGCTGCCGCGCTTCAACGTGATGGGCGGCTGTTGCGGCACCGACCTGCGCCACGTCGACCAGATGGCCCGCCATTGCAAGCCCCTGTTCAGCCGGTGGATCGATGCCTAGAGTCGCCGCCCTGCCGGGCTTCACTGCTGCACGATGCTGGCCCCGGCGGGCGGCGTGAAACGGAAATGCCCGGCCTTGAAACCGGGCTGGGCGTCGATGGCGCCAAAGGTCATGAGCGAGCGCTGACCGAAGCTGTCCAGGATGTCTAGGGCGGCCAGCTGGCCGCTCTTGAAGCCGATGCGCACCTGTTGCAGTTGCCCGTCGCGCTGGCGCGGCACCGCCTGCACCCAGTTCGTGCCGTCCTGGCTGGCCACGCTGGTCAATTCGAACACCTTGCCCAGCGCCTTCAGGTCGGCCGCAGCGGCCAGCAACGCTGCCGGTGTGTTGCCCAGCACCTCCTGCTGCCGGCGCGAGCTGGCCTGGTTCAGGTCCACGTCGTAGAGCCACAGGGTCTGGCCGTCGGCCACGATGGTCTGCTCGAACGGCTTGGTGTACTCGAAGCGGAAGCGGTCGGGGCGCTGGAACTCGAAGGTGCCGCTGCTGGTCTTGGCGCGGGCCTGGGCCTGCCCGTCCTTTTTGGGTGGGGTCACCACCTGGGTGAAGGTGGTGCGTCCCTGCTGGGTCTGCTTCAGGAAGGCTTCCAGGTCGCTCAGGCCGTCGGCCTGTGCGGGCACGGCCCAAACCATCAATGCTGCCGCCAGGGCCGGGAGGTGAGTGAGGTAGCGCATGGGTGGTCAGAACGGGAACGACCGGGCAGGGTTCCTACCCGCCACGGCCAAGGTGTAAGGCCCTGTAAATGCCGGCGCCATGGGTCAGTCGCCGCGTTGCGCCACCAAGATGTCGCGCTGGCCGCTGGCGGTGAGGGCGCTCACCAGGCCGGCGTTCTCCATGTCTTCCAGCAGGCGGGCGGCGCGGTTGTAGCCGATCTTGAGCTTGCGCTGCACGTAGCTGATGCTGGCCTTGCGGTCCTGCAGCACGATGGCCACGGCCTGGTCGTACAACGGGTCTTTCTCCCCGCCGGCGTCGCCGTCGCCAAACACGTCACCCCCACCACCCTCACCGTCGCCCATGCCTTCGAGCACGCCGTCCAGGTAGTCGGGCTCGCCGAACTGTTCCTTCAGGTAGGCGACCACGCGGTGCACCTCATCGTCGCTCACGAAGGCGCCGTGCACCCGGGTCGGGAAGCCGGTGCCGCTGGGCATGTAGAGCATGTCGCCCATGCCCAGCAGGGCTTCGGCGCCCATCTGGTCGAGGATGGTGCGGCTGTCGATCTTGCTGCTGACCTGGAAGCTGATGCGCGTGGGGATGTTGGCCTTGATGAGGCCGGTGATCACGTCCACGCTGGGGCGTTGGGTGGCCAGGATCAGGTGGATGCCCGCCGCGCGCGCCTTCTGCGCCAGGCGGGCGATCAGCTCCTCGATCTTCTTGCCCACCACCATCATCAGGTCGGCCAGTTCGTCGATCACCACCACGATGTAGGGCAGCCGCTCCAGCGGTTCGGGCTGCTCGGGCGTGAGGCTGAACGGGTTGCCGATGGACTCGCCGCGCGCCGCGGCCTCGTCGATCTTGGCGTTGTAGCCGGCCAGGTTGCGCACGCCCACCTTGCTCATCAGGCGGTAGCGTTTCTCCATTTCGCCCACGCACCAGTTCAGGCCATTGGCCGCCTGCTTCATATCGGTCACCACCGGGGCCAGCAGGTGCGGAATGCCTTCGTACACGCTCAGCTCCAGCATCTTGGGGTCGATCAACAGCAGGCGCACGTCCTTGGCGTCGGCCTTGTAGAGCAGGCTCAGGATCATGGCGTTGATGCCTACCGACTTGCCCGAGCCGGTGGTGCCCGCCACCAGGCAGTGCGGCATCTTGGCCAGGTCGGCCACGATGGGGTGGCCGGCGATGTCCTTGCCCAGGCCCATGGTCAGCAGGCTCTTGGCGTCGTGGTACACCTGTGAGCCCAGGATCTCGCTGAGCTTGATGGTCTGGCGCTTGGCGTTGGGCAGTTCCAGCGCCATCAGGTTCTTGCCGGGGATGGTCTCGATGACGCGGATGCTCACCAGCGACAGCGAGCGCGCCAGGTCCTTGGCGAGGTTGACGATCTGCGAGCCCTTCACACCCGTGGCCGGTTCGATCTCGTAGCGGGTGATCACCGGCCCGGGCTGTGCCGCCACCACCTGCACCTCCACGCCAAAGTCGCGCAGCTTTTTCTCGATCAGGCGGCTCGTCATCTCGAGCGTTTCGGGCGCCACGGTGGCCTGCTGCTTGCCGGCCGCGTCCAGCAGGTCGATCTGCGGCAGCTTGGAGTCGGGCATTTCGGCGAACAGCGGCTTCTGCCGTTCCTTGACGACGCGGGTGCTCGGCGGCACCTCGGCCAGCGTCGGCTCGATCTGCACCGCCTTGGCCGCCGCGGCACGCGGCGCACGGGGCCGCGGCGCACGGGGCCGCGGCGCCTCGGCATCGCCCGCCGGGTACTCGTCGGCCGGTGCCTGCGCCAAGAAAGGCTCATGGGCCGGGTGATCGTGGGTATAGGCCGCCTCGTCGCGCTCGCGTTCGCGCGCCGCCTGCTGGCCGATGCGCACGTCTTCGTCGGCCTCCCGGCGCTCGCGCCGGCTCTCGAACCACAGGTCGAGCGTGCGACCGCAGGCCTCGGCCAGTTCACCCCAGCGGAAGCGGAACACCCCAGCCAGGGCCAGCACCAGCAGGGTCAAGGCCACCAGCGCCGAGCCGGTGAACCCCAGCCAACGCACCGCCCAGGGACCGAGCATGGCCCCCAGCACGCCGCCGGCCCCGCCGGGCAGCAACGCGTCCCACCGGTGCAAGCGGCCCCACTCCAGCACGGTACTGGCACACAGCAGCACCACCAGCCCCGCCCAGAACCAGACCCGCTGCCGCGCCGACGTCTGCCACCAAGGCACCACGTCGGCCTCTGCCGCAGCGCCACCGCGCAGCCAGCGGGCCAGCGCCGCCAGCCAGGCCCGGCCAGCGCCCAGCACCACCCACCAGACAGACATGCCAAACAGGTAATACGACAGATCGGACACCCAGGCACCGACCACCCCGCCCCAGTTGGCGCGCGCTGCACCCGCGCCCGTGGTGGACCAAGCCGCGTCGGACAGGTCGTGGCTGACCATCGCGATCAACCAGAACAGCAGCAGCGCGGCCCCCACCACCAGCGAGATTTCCTGGGCAAACCGCCGTAGCCCGCTCGGGGCGGCATGGGCCGCGTCGTGATTGAGGGTATTGAGGGAATACGTCATGGCAACAACGCCTAGCTTAACCGACCACCCAACGGGGGCGCGGGGGCCTTTCTACAATACGCCCCAGCCGCCACTCCTTCCCAACCCACACAATGAAACACGCCAAAGTCCTGATCCTTGGTTCCGGCCCGGCCGGCTACACCGCTGCCGTCTACGCCGCCCGCGCCAACCTGAACCCGCTGCTGATCACCGGCATGGCCCAGGGCGGCCAGCTCATGACCACCACCGACGTGGACAACTGGCCCGCCGACGTGCACGGCGTGCAAGGCCCCGACCTGATGCAGCGCTTTCTGGAACATGCCGAGCGCTTCAAGACCGAAATCGTGTTTGACCACATCCACACGGTGGACCTGTCCAAGCGCCCGTTCACACTCACCGGTGACAGCGGCACCTACACCTGCGACAGCCTCATCATCGCCACGGGCGCCTCGGCACGCTACCTGGGCCTGCCGTCGGAAGAAGCCTTCATGGGCAAGGGCGTGAGCGCCTGCGCCACCTGCGACGGCTTCTTCTATCGGGGCCAGGAGGTCTGCGTGATCGGCGGCGGCAACACCGCCGTGGAAGAGGCGTTGTACCTGAGCAACATTGCCAGCAAGGTGACCCTGGTGCACCGCCGCGACACCTTCCGCGCCGAGGCCATCCTGATCGACAAGCTGATGGACAAGGTCAAAGAGGGCAAGATCGAGCTCAAGCTGTTCCACGTGCTCGACGAGGTGCTGGGCGACCAGACCGGCGTCACGGGCATCCGCGTGAAAAATGTCCAGACGGGCGCCACCGAGGACATCAAACTGCAGGGCTGCTTCATCGCCATAGGCCACAGCCCCAACACCGAGATCTTCAAGGGCCAGCTGGAGATGAAGGACGGCTACCTGATCACCCAGGGCGGCCAGAACGGCTTCGCGACACAGACCACCGTACCGGGCGTGTTCGCCGCCGGCGACGTGCAGGACCACATCTACCGCCAGGCGATCACCAGCGCCGGCACCGGCTGCATGGCCGCGCTCGATGCCCAGCGCTTCCTGGAGCAGCAGGCGGGTTGACCCTGCCATTCCCGCAAAGCTATAATGCTAGATTGCATGGCGTGTGCTTGCATGCGCTTGGCAATATCACCGCCCCCGAGCCGGAGCCGTCCACACCGCCTGAGAAGGTCGTGGGGCAGGCGGCACAACACAGGACAGGGGCGAGGTGCGGCGAACAGCCGTTAATTTTTACTGGAGTGTCCTCATGGCACGCGTATGTGAAGTCACGGGCAAGAAGCCCATGGTCGGGAACAATGTGTCCCACGCCAACAACAAAACCAAGCGCCGGTTCCTGCCGAACCTGCAATCCCGCCGTTTCTGGGTCGAGAGCGAGAACCGCTGGGTTCGTCTGCGCGTCTCCGGCGCCGCTCTGCGCCTGATCGACAAGAACGGTATCGACGCTGTGCTCGCCGACCTGCGCGCACGTGGTCAGGCTGAATGAGTTAAAGGAGCTGCACCATGGCAACCAAAGGCGGACGCGAAAAGATCAAGCTGGAATCCACTGCCGGCACCGGTCACTTCTACACCACGACCAAGAACAAGAAGACGATGCCCGAGAAAATGGCGATCATGAAGTTTGATCCCAAGGCTCGCAAGCACGTCGAGTACAAGGAAATCAAGCTCAAGTGAGCGACGGCCTGGCCGTTTCCTGTCCCGAAGAACCGCTGGCCTCCAGCGGTTTTTTTATGGCTGGGGCGATCGCATAGAATCCGCCCAACCGGCGCCACACCCCCATGAAAACCCTGCTGCACCCGACGCGCACCGTGGCGCTCGCTTTCCTGCTGGCGATCATGGTGGGCACCGGGCTGCTCATGCTGCCCGAGGCGCGTGCCGAGGGCGCATCGGCCTCGGCACCGGCGCTGGTGGCATTCTTCACCGCGGTCTCGGCGGTCTGTGTGACCGGCCTGGTGGTGGTGGACACGGGCACCTACTGGAGCCCGCTCGGCCAGGGCATCATCCTCGGTCTGTTCCAGCTCGGCGGCTTTGGCATGATGACGGCAGCCACCTTGCTGGGGCTGCTGGTCAACCGGTCGCTGCGGCTGCGCACCCGGCTCATCACCCAGGCAGAAACCCACGTCATCGGACTGGGCGACGTGACCAGCGTGGCCAAACTGGTGTTCACCGTCACACTGGTCTGCCAGACCGCCATCGCGACCTGGCTGACCTTGCGCCTGCACACCGGACACGGCCTGCCGCTGGACGACGCGATGTGGTCGGGGGTGTTCCATGCCGTGTCAGCGTTCAACAACGCCGGCTTCGCTCTGCACGCCGACGGACTCACGGGCTACCAGACCGATGGCTGGATCCTCACACCGGTCATGTTCGCCATCGTCATCGGCGGGCTGGGGTTCCCGGTGATCCACGACATCCGCACCCGCCTGAACGACCCCCACCACTGGTCGCTGCACACCAAACTGACCCTGTCGGGCACGGCCTTGTTGCTCACCATGGGCTTTGTCTGCACCCTCTGGTTCGAATGGAGCAACCCCGGCACACTGGGGCCACTGGCCTGGGCGGACAAGGCGCTGAACGCGGCGTTCGTCTCGGTATCGGCCCGCACGGCCGGCTTCAACAGCCTCGACATCGGGGCCTTGAGCCATGAAAGCTGGGCGCTGCACTACTTCCTGATGTTCATCGGCGGCGGCAGTGCAGGTACCGCCGGCGGCGTGAAGGTCGGCACCTTCCTGGTGCTGGCGCTGCTGGTGGTGGCCGAGGTCCGCGGGCGTCCCGACACCGAGGCCTTCGGTCGGCGGATCTCCAGCGCTGCACAACGCCAGGCCATCACCGTGCTGGTGCTGGGCAGCAGCATGGTGGTGCTGGGCACGCTCGTCTTGCTGCGGGGCACCAGCCTGCCCACCGACCAGGTGATTTTCGAAGTGGTGTCGGCTTTCGGCACGGTGGGGCTGTCGACTGGCATCACCGCCGATCTGCCCCCATCGGGTCAGCTGATGCTGACACTGCTGATGTACGTGGGCCGGGTGGGCACCATCACCCTGGCCGCTTCACTGGCGCTCGGCGAGCGCCGCATGCCCTACCGCTACCCCGAGGAGCATCCAATTGTTGGGTAAATTGTTCACCGAGCAGTTCGCGTTTTCCCAGAGCGACAGCGTGATCGTGATCGGCCTGGGCCGCTTCGGCGGTGCCGTGGCGCAATCGCTCATGCGGCTGGGCCACGATGTCATGGGGATCGACGCCGAGGAGGACCCGGTGCAGCTCTGGGCCGACCGGCTCACGCACGCGGTACAGGCCGACGGCACCAATGTCCAGATCCTGCGTCAGCTGGGCGCCGCCGACTTCACGCACGCCATCGTCGGCATCGGCACCGATTTGGCCGCCAGCCTCATGACGGTGATGGCGCTGTCGGAACTCGGGATCAAGGACATCTGGGTGAAGGCGCTCACCACCGAACACGGCCAGATCGCCCAGCGCATCGGCGCCCACCACGTGGTCTACCCGGAGGCCGACATGGGCGAACGCGTCGCTCACCTGATCACCGGGCGGATGATGGATTACATCGAGTTCGACGACGGCTTTGCCATCGCCAAGATCCGCGCACCGTTGCCAGCCCAGAACCGGTCCCTGGCCGAGTCATCGGTGCGCGAGCGCTTCGGGGTGACGGTCGTCGGCGTCAAACGCGCCAACGAGGATTTCCGCCACGCCAAACCCGACACCGTGATCCTGCCCGGCGACCTGCTGATCGTTTCGGGCCCGACACGCAAGGTGGAGAAGTTCGCGGCCTTTTCGTCCAGCCGCTGAACCCCAAGCCGCCGCGACTCAGGCGGCGCGCAGGGCGCGCAGGCGCACCGAGTAGTCGCGCAACGCGGCGATGCCGCTTTCTTCTGCACGGTGACACCAGGCCTGCAGGTCCTTGGCGAGCTGCTCGCGCGTGAGCGAGGTGTTGGACCAGAGCTGACGCAACTCTTCGCGCATCGCGTGCATCTTGGCCAGCGTGGGGTGCTGAGCCCGGGCCTGCTCGACCTTGGCCTTGTACTTGGCGGGCACCTTGTCGTCGTCGCGGTGCAGCCAGCGGCGCGCGGCCTCCAGCAAAGACACGTCGGCCCGCTTGGCCTTCAAGGCCTCGACCTCGGCCTGGACGGTCGCGCGCATCTGGCGCGCGTAGCCGGCCATCACTTCGTAGCGGTTGGCAATGATGGCTTCGAGCGTCTTCTCGTCGGCCACCGGCTTCACGTCACCAAACGCCAGCTTGGGCGGTGTCTTCTTGGGTTTGGCCAGACCGAATTTGGCCAGTACGCTGATGTACACCCAGCCGATGTCGAACTCGTAGGGCTTGACCGAGAACTTGGCCGACGTGGGGTAGGTGTGGTGGTTGTTGTGCAACTCCTCGCCGCCCACGATGATGCCCCAGGGGAACACGTTGGTGCTGGCGTCGGTGGCCTCGAAGTTGCGGTAGCCCCAGTAGTGGCCGATGCCGTTGATGACGCCGGCGGCCCAGAACGGGATCCAGACCATCTGCAGCGCCCACACCGCCAGGCCCAGGGCACCAAACAGCGCCACGTCGAGGATGAGCATCAGGCTCACGCCCAGGCGGGAGTGCTTGGTGTAGAGGTTGCGCTCGATCCAGTCGTCCGGGGTACCATGGCCAAAGCGTTCGATCGTTTCGCGGTTCTTGGCCTCGGCGCGGTACAGCTCAGCGCCTTCCCAGAACACCTTCTTGATGCCGAACACCTGCGGGCTGTGAGGGTCGCCGTCTTGCTCGCACTTGGCGTGGTGTTTGCGGTGGATGGCGGCCCACTCCTTGGTGAGCATGCCGGTGGTCATCCACAGCCAGAAGCGGAAGAAGTGAGACACCGCCGGGTGCAGGTCCAGCGCGCGGTGCGCCTGGTGGCGGTGCAAAAAGAGGGTGACACTGACGATGGTGATGTGGGTCATCACCAGGGCCACGATGAGCACCTGCCACCACGCGGCACCGGTCAGTCCGTCGGACAGGAGGGTCAGCAGGCCGTTCAAGCCCGATTCAAGCAATGCCATACACACTTTCACAAAAGGCACATCCACCCCGTCCCGGAGCCTGGGCGCGGGCCGGGGGAAAACCTTCGGATTTTAGGTGGGGGGCGCCAAATCGCCAAATCTTTTCCGAGCACCCCGGTCGGACGGCAGGCGCGTCAAGCGCGCCGCTGCCAGACTGCCGCAAAAAAACCGTCGGTCTGGTGCAGATGGGGCCACAGGCGCAAATATCCAGCCCGGCAGAGCGAATTCGCGCCGTGTACCCCGGCATGGGTGAGCACCTCGGCCGCATCGAGCGGCACGAAATCACGGTGGCCGGCCCCGAAGGCTTCGGCCACCGTCTCGTCTTCTTCGCGCAACAGGCTGCAGGTGGCATAGACCAGCCGGCCGCCGGGTTTCACCAGCTTGGCCGCCTCGACAAGGATGCTGCGCTGCACCTCGCCCATGGCCGCCACGGTTTTGGGCGTCTGCCGCCATTTGAGGTCGGGGCTGCGGCGCAGCGTGCCCAGGCCGGAGCACGGCGCATCCACCAGCACCCGGTCCACCTTGCCCGCCATGCGTTGCAGCCGGGCGTCGCGCTCGTGCGCCAGCGCCAGGGTCTGCACCTCGGTGATGCCGCTGCGCGCCAGCCGGGGCTTGAGCGCGTCCAGCCGGTGGGCCGAGGTGTCGAAGGCGTACAGCCGGCCCTGATTGCGCATCATGGCGCCCAGGGCCAGCGTCTTGCCGCCGGCGCCGGCGCAGAAGTCCACCACAGTGTCGTTGCGGCGCGGCTCCAGCAGCAGGGCGAGCAGTTGCGAGCCTTCGTCCTGCACTTCCAGCCAGCCGTCTTTGAAGGCCGGCAGGGCGTGCAGCGAAGGCTTGCCTTCGAGCCGCAGGCCCCACGGGGAGTACGGGGTTTCTGTGGCGGCCAGGCCCGCCTCACGCAGCTGCTGCAGCACCGCGGGCCGCTTGGCCTTGAGCAGGTTCACCCGCACGTCCAGCGGGGCGGGTTGCTGAAGCGCCAGTGTCAGATCACGGGCGCCATCGCCCAGTTCGTCCTGCAGCTGGTGGGCCAGCCAGTCGGGCAAGGGCTCGGCACGCAAGGCGGTGAACACCTGTTCCGACAGCTGGTGGCGGTCGCGCGCGCCCAGTTTGGGATGCTCACGGAAAAACTGCGCCACGGTGGCGTCGGCGGGGTGTTCAAAGGTTTTGACGCGCGCCATCAGGGTGGCGCCGAGTTCCTGCAGGGCGTTGGGGTGCATGGTGCGATTGTCGGTGATCGGGTGGCGGGTGCGGGATAATCCCGGCCCATGTCTGACATCGTTTCCGAAGTGCGGCGCCGCCGCACTTTTGCCATCATCTCCCACCCCGACGCGGGCAAAACCACCCTGACCGAAAAGCTGCTGCTGTTTTCGGGCGCCATCAACATCGCCGGCTCGGTCAAGGCGCGCAAGGCCGCGCGTCACGCCACCTCCGACTGGATGGAGATCGAGAAGCAGCGCGGCATTTCGGTGGCCTCGTCGGTGATGCAGATGGAGTACCGCGACTGCGTGATCAACCTGCTGGACACGCCCGGCCACCAGGACTTCTCGGAAGACACCTACCGTGTGCTGACCGCCGTGGACGCGGCGCTCATGGTGATCGACGCGGCCAACGGCGTGGAGCCGCAGACCCGCCGCCTGCTGCAGGTGTGCCGCGCCCGCAACACGCCCATCCTGACCTTCGTCAACAAGATGGACCGCGAGGTGCAGGCCCCGCTGGACGTGATGGACGAGATTGAGCGCGAGCTGGGCATGACGGTGGTGCCCTTCACCTGGCCGGTGGGCATGGGCAAGCTGTTCCACGGCGTGTACGACCGCCGCTCCGACCAGATGCGGGTGTTCGACGCCGGTGCCGACCGCGTGGGCGGCGACGAGGAGGTGCTGGCCGGGCAGGACAACCCCGAAACCGCCAAGCGCTTTGGCCTGGAATGGCAGCAGGCCAAGGACGAGCTGGAACTGGTGGAAGGCGCCAGCCCGGCGTTTGACGAATCGGAATTCCTCGCCGGCAAGCAGACCCCGATGCTGTTCGGCTCGGCCATCAACAACTTTGGCGTGCGCGAGGTGCTGGACGCGCTGGTCGATCTGGCGCCCCCGCCGGGCCCCAAACCCGCCATCCAGCGGGTGGTGGAGCCCACCGAACCCAAGTTCAGTGGCGTGGTATTCAAGATCCAGGCCAACATGGACCCGGCGCACCGTGACCGCATTGCCTTCGTGCGCTGCGCCTCGGGCCACTTCGAGCGCGGCATGAAGCTGAAGGTGGTGCGCAGCGGCAAGGAGCTGCGGCCCAACACGGTGGTGAGCTTCCTGAGCCAACGCCGCGAGCTGCTGGACGAGGCCTATGCCGGCGACATCATCGGTATCCCCAACCACGGCGTGCTACAACTGGGCGACACGCTGACCGAAGGCGAGGCGCTGCAGTTCACCGGCCTGCCCTTCTTCGCGCCGGAAATCATCCGCAGCGTGGAAGTGGCCGACCCGCTGCGCACCAAGCAGCTCAAGGCCGGCCTGACGCAGCTGGGCGAAGAAGGCGCGATCCAGGTGTTCCGCCCCATGGCCGGCAGCGTGCTGATGCTGGGCGCCGTGGGACAGCTGCAGTTCGAGGTGGTGCAGCACCGGCTGGAAACGGAATACGGCGTGAAGGCGCGCATCACCCACAGCCCCTACCAGGTGGCCCGCTGGGTGACCTGCCCGCCCGAGAACGGCGGCGAGGTGGAACTCAAGCGCTTCATCGACGCCAACATTCACCGCATGGCGTGGGACGCGGTGGACGCACCGACCATTCTGGTGGACCACAACGCCACCCTGCGCGCGGTAGAGGCCAACTGGCCCAAGATCCAGTTCCATGCCATGCGCGAGCACGCGGGGCTGGTGTTCCACAAGGCGGTGTGAGCCCATGAAGCTGTTTGCGCCCCTGTACGAACGCGCCATGCGCTGGGCGAGACACCGCCACGCGCCGTGGTACCTCGGCGGCATGAGCTTTGCCGAATCGTCGTTCTTCCCCATCCCGCCCGACGTGATGCTGGCGCCCATGTGCCTGGCCCAGCCGCAACGGGCGTGGCGCTTCGCGTGGATCACCACGCTCACCTCGGTGCTGGGCGGTTTGCTCGGCTATGCGATTGGCGCCTACGCCTTCGGCATGGTGGAGCCGTGGCTGATGGAGCAACCTCGCTACTGGTCGGGTTACCAGCAAGCGCTGGCCTGGTTTGGCCAGTGGGGCGTGCTGGCGGTGTTCATCGCGGGTTTTTCGCCCATTCCCTACAAGGTGTTCACCGTTGCGGCGGGGGTGCTGTCGATGGCGCTGCTGCCCTTTGCACTGGCCTCGCTGGTGGGGCGCGGGGCGCGCTTCTTCCTGGTGGCAGCCCTCATGCGCTGGGGCG
>Ga0208242_100419_pt1 | contig 29231 bp, 28 predicted proteins | sample SubbioAug_CSW13A_FD_184825 | JGI IMG/M metagenome (GOLD analysis project Ga0208242, IMG submission 184825) | Serpentinite rock and fluid subsurface biosphere microbial communities from McLaughlin Reserve, California, USA - CR12Aug_CSW13A (SPAdes) | ecosystem: Environmental > Terrestrial > Deep...
CCGCCGCGAGTTCCTCACCTTCAAGGCCTGGGGCGGCTGAGCCCACCGCCTGGAGGCGCTCCTACAGGGGGAGCGCCGTGGGGTCAGAGGCTGTCCCAGCCGGGGCGGGGTTTGAAGCGATCGCCGTGCTTGGCCGCGAGTTCTTCGAGGCGGGCCTTGAGCTTGGCGGCGCCGGCGCTGCGGATGTGCTGGATCGGGCCGCCGCGGAAGGGCGCGAAGCCGGTGCCGAAGATCACGCCGGCGTCGAGCAGGTCGGCATCGGAGACCACGCCGTCGTGCAGGCAGCTCACCGCCTCGTTGAGCAGCGGCAGCACCAGCCGGTCCTCGAGGTCCTCGGGCGCCTGGTAGCCCTTTGGCACCTCCGGTTTCACCGGCTTGCCGTTCTCCCACTTGTACAGGCCCTGGCCGTCCTTCTTGCCGCGTTTGCCCGGCTCGACCTTGAACGCCTCGGGCAGGGACTGGCCGTGGAAGTCGGCCATGATCTTGCCCACGCTCGCGGCCACGTCCAGTCCGACGGTGTCGACCAGCTCGATCGGCCCCATCGGCATGCCGAACTTCAGCGCCGCCTTGTCGATCACCGGGCCCGGGATGCCCTCGGCGAAGGCCAGGATCGCCTCCTGCATGTAGGGCGCCAGGATGCGGTTGACCAGGAAGCCCGGCGTGCCCGCCACCGGCACCGGCAGTTTGTCGATGGCCTTGCAGAAGGCCGCCAGGCGGCGCTCGGTTTCGGCGTCCATGCCGTCGTGGCGGACGATTTCCACCAGCGGCATCAGCGCCACCGGGTTGAAGTAGTGCAGGCCGGCGAAGCGAGCCGGGTCCCTGCGGCCCTCGCGCAGCTTCTCGAGCGCGATCGAGGAGGTGTTCGACACCAGCAGCGCGCCCGGCTTGAGCGTTTCCTCGACCTTGGCGAACAGCGCCTGCTTGGCCTCGAGGTTCTCGAAGATCGCCTCGATCACCAGGTCGGCCCCGGCCACGCCCGCGCCTTCGACGTCGGCCTTCAGGCGCGCGGCGGTGGCGGCGCGCCTGCCTTCGTCCCGGACCTTCTTCTCGAACAGCTTGGCCGCGCGGTCCAGCGCCGGCTGGATGTATTGCATCCCGCGGTCCTGCAGCGTCACCTCGAAGCCGCGCAGCGCGCACCAGGCGGCGATGTCGCCGCCCATCACGCCGGCGCCGATGACGTGCACCCTCTGGATGCCATGATCCTTCCCGCCCAGCGACTTGAGCCGGTCCATCAGGAAGAACACCCGCACCAGGTTGTAGGCGGTGGGGCCGCCGGCGAGCTTCACCACGGCCTTCGCCTCGGCCTTGAGCGCCGCATGCACCGGCAGGCCGCCGCTGCGGCGCCAGGTGTCGATCAGCGCGAACGGGGCGGGGTAGTGCTCCTTGCGCGCCTTGCGGGCGACCTGCTTGGTCATCTGCGGGGCGAGCAGGGCGCGGGCGGGGCCGGTATTGGTGGCCCAGGCCAGGAAGCGCTGCTTGAACGGGCGCTTGGCGCCGCGCTGGGCCAGTTTCACGGCCTCGTCGAGCAGCACGGCCGGCTCCACCACGCGGTCGACCAGGCCCATGGCCTTGGCCGCCGAAGCCGACAGGCTGCGGCCGGTGAGCATCAGGTCCATGGCCGCCGGCGCGCCCAGCAGGCGCGGCGCGCGTACGCTGCCACCCCAGCCGGGGAAGATGCCCAGCTTCACTTCGGGCAGGCCGATGCGGGTCTTGTCGTCGCGGCTGGCCACGCGGTAGCGGCAGGCCAGGGCCAGCTCGGTGCCGCCGCCCATGCAGTGGCCGTGGATGGCGGCCACGGTGGGGCAGCGCAGTTCGGCCAGCTTCTGGAACACCAGCTGGCCGTGGCGGATCCAGGCCTCGGTCTGGCCCTTGGCGGCGATGTCGCCGAAGCCCTTGATGTCGGCGCCCGGGATGAATCCGGCGGCCTTGCCGGAGATGATCACCAGGCCCTTGGGCAGTTCCAGCGCGATGCGCTCGAGCATCGACTCGAGCTCGTCGAGCACGGCGCGCGAGAGCGCGTTCACGCCCTGGTCGGCGCGGTTGAGGGTGAGCACCAGGATGCGGTCGGCGCGCAGGTCGGCCTGCCAGTGGGCGAGGCGAAGTCCGTCGAACATGGCGGGCTCCATACGTCAGGGTAGGGAAGGAAGTCCGTATCATCCCGGGCAGGCCCCGGGGGGTCAACGCCGGCGGCGCGCCGGCCGGAACTTTTCCCGGCCCTGGATGTCCATGCAGCGGCCCGGATGGCCGCAGGAGCAGCGGCCCGGATGGGCGACGATCAACTGGACCTGGCCCTCGTCAAGCGTGTGCAGGCAGGCGACAACTCGGCCTTCGACCTGCTGGTGCGCAAGTACCAGCACCGGATCGGCGCCGTGGTGTACCGGTTCGTGCCCGACCACGCCGAGGCCCAGGACATCGTCCAGGAAGCCTTCATCCGTGCCTACCGGGCGCTGGCGAACTTCCGTGGCGACGCCCAGTTCTATACCTGGCTCTACCGGATCGCCGTGAACACCGCCAAGAACCACCTCGTCGCCGCCAAGCGCCGCCCCCCGACCGCCGACATCGCGGCCGAGGACGCCGAGCACCACGCCGGCGCCGGCCGCCTGCACGACCACGACACGCCCGAGAACCACCTGTTGCGGGGGGAAATCGAACAGGCCGTCACCGACACGGTGGCCGGCCTGCCCGAGGAACTGCGCCAGGCCATCACCCTGCGCGAGGTGGACGGCCTGAGTTACGAGGAGATCGCGCAGCTGATGCAGTGCCCGATCGGTACCGTCCGTTCGCGCATCTTCCGCGCCCGCGAGGCCATCGACGCCCGCCTGCGCCCCCTGATGGACAAGGAGCGAGTGCGCCCATGAGCCAGCCCGACCCGAACCTGCTCGAGGACCTGAGCGCCTGGATGGACGGCGAGTTGCCGCCCGACCAGGCCCGGTTCCTCGAACGCCGACTGGCCGGCGATCCGGTGCTGCGGGCCCGCCTCGAGCGCTGGCAGCTGGCCTCGGCGGGGCTGCGCGGCCAGCCGCTGCGGCTGATGCCCGAGTCCTTGGCCGGCGACATCGCCGCGGCGGTCGCCGACCAGTCGCGGCCGTCGCGCCGTCGCTGGCCCTGGGCCGCGGGCGCGGTGGCGGCGGCGCTGTCGCTGGCGCTGCTGCCCGGCCTGCTCGAGTTCGACGCCGCGCCCGCCCTGCCGCCGGCCAACCCCGGGCTGGTGGCGCGGCCGTCGCCGCCGCCGCTGGAGGTCTCGCCAGTGGCCCCGGTCTCGCCGCTGCCGCTGCCGGTCGAGGGCCTCGCCCTGGGGCGGGAGCCGGTGGCGCGCCCGTGGCCGCGCTCGCCGGTGGCTCGCGACCCGCGGGCGATCGAGTCCTACCTGGTCCGCCACAATGCCCTGATCGGCGGCGACGGCGTCGGCGGCTTCATGCCCTATGTCGACGTCGTCGCCCACGACGAGCGCGCGGAGGCGGCGCCCTCGCCGGAGCGCGACGAGCGGTGACTGCCCGCCGCCTCAGCGCGCCATTGCTGTTGCTGCTTTGGCTGCCGCTCGCGGCCCTGGCCGACGAGGCCGGCGACTGGCTGGCGCGCGTCGGTCCGGCCCTGCGCGGGCTCGATTACCAGGGCACGCTGGTGGTGGTGGCCGAAGGTCGCGTCGAGACCCTGCGCATCTTCCATGCCGCGGGCGGCGACCGCGAGCGCCTGGTGGCGCTGAGCGGCCCGCCGCGCGAAGTCATCCGCGACGGCCAGCGGGTGATGTCCCTCGGTGCCGGCGAGCCCGCGGTGGCCTACGACCTTGACCAGGCCGGGCGCTGGAGCGCGGCGCTGGCGGTCTCCGAGGCCGCCGGGCTCACCGGCTATCGCGCCCGCCTGGCCGGCGAGGGCCGCGTGGCCGGCCACGCCGCGGTGCGCGTGGAGGTGTTGGCCGAGGATGCCTGGCGCTATGGCTACCGGCTCTGGCTCGAGCGCGGGAGCGCGCTGCCGCTGCGCGTGGACCTGCTCGACCGCGGCGGACGCGTCGTGGAACAGGTGGCCTTCACCGAACTGCAGCTGGGCGTGACGCCCGACGAAAACGACCTGCGGCCATCGTCCGGTGCGCCGCCCAGGCGCGTGCCCGGGCCACCGCCGGCCAGCGCCGGCGCCGTGGCCTGGCAGGTGCCGGTCCCGCCGCCGGGCTTCCGCCTGCGCGCCGCGCGGCCGCTGCCGGGCGGCGGCGCACACCTGCTTTACGGCGATGGCCTGGCCAGCGTGTCGGTCTATGTCGAGCCGGCCACCGAGGCCCTGCGCGGCAGCCTGAGCCAGCAGCGCGGCGCGGTGCACGCACGCTCGTTCTGGCTCGATGGCTGGCAGGTGCTGGCGCTGGGCAAGGTGCCGCCAGCCACGGTGGAACATTTCGCGCGCACGGTGCGCCCGGTGCCCTCCGGTGGCTGAGCGCGAAGCCGAGGTCGTGGCCTGCGCCGACGGGCGCCTGAGCCTGCGCCTGCTGGGCAAGGCCTGCCAGGGCTGCGTCGGCGGCTGCGGCGGACGCTGCAACCTCTTCGCCGGCAACGACGGCGTGGTCGAACTCGAGGTGCCGTCCGATGCGGCGCACCGCCCCGGCCAACGGCTGCGGCTGGCGATGGACGATGCCGCGCTGCGCCGTGCCGCGTGGCGCGGTTATGGCCGCGTGCTGCTGGGGCTGCTCGCGGGCGCGGCGGCGGGGCAGGCGCTGGGGCATGCACTGGACTTTCATGCCGACGCGCTCAGCCTCGCCGGACTGGTGCTGGGAACTTTCCTGGCGGCGCGGTTCTCAAAGCCGCGCCTGCCCGGACCGGTGCTGACGCCGGCCGGTGCGGACCAAACCCGAGAGAACACGACGGAGTCCTGAACCCATGAAGTCACTGTTCCCCCGCGCGCTGCTCCTGGCCCTGGCGCTGGCGTCGCCGGGCCTGATGGCGCAAACCCCGGCGGCCGAGCCGGCGCCGATGGTCAACCTTCCCGATTTCACACGCCTGGTCGAGGCCACCGGCCCGGCCGTGGTCAACATCGAGGCCACCATCCCGCGCCCGTCGCGCGATGCCGCGGCGCAGGCCGGCCCGCAGTTGCCCGAGGACATGCCCGAGGAGCTGCAGGAATACTTCCGCCGCCACTTCGGCCTGCCCGGCATGCCGGGCATGCCCGGCGCGCCCGATCGCGCGCCGCGCCGCGGCACCTCCCAGGGCAGCGGCTTCGTCATTTCAGCCGATGGCTACGTGCTCACCAACCACCACGTCGTCAACGGCGCCGACCGGATCATCGTGCGCCTGAGCGACCGCCGCGAGTTCGAGGCCACGCTGGTCGGCAGCGACCCGCTGTCCGACGTGGCCCTGCTCAAGGTCGGTGCGCGCGGCCTGCCGGTGCTGCGGGTCGGCGACTCGCGCCGGCTCAAGCCGGGCCAGTGGGTGCTGGCCATCGGCTCGCCGTTCGGCTTCGAGCACTCGGTCACCGCCGGCGTGGTCAGCGGCGTCGGCCGCCGCTCGGCCGACCCCAGCCAGCAATACGTGCCCTTCATCCAGACCGACGTGGCGATCAACCGGGGCAATTCCGGTGGCCCGCTGCTCAACACCCGCGGCGAAGTGGTGGGCATCAACTCACAGATCTTCTCCAACTCGGGCGGCTACATGGGCGTGAGCTTCGCCATCCCGATCGAGGTGGCCATGAACGCCGTGCGCCAGCTGCGCGAGACCGGGCGGGTCGAGCGCGGCCAGCTCGGCGTGCGCATCCGCGACGTCAGCCGCGACCAGCTCGCCGAGCTGGGCCTGGACCGCCCGGCCGGCGCCTTCGTCGAGTCCGTGGACAACGGTTCGGCGGCGGCGAAGGCGGGCATCCGCCCGGGCGACGTGATCACCGCCTTCAACGGCCGCGAGATCGGCGGCTCGTCCGAGCTGCCGCCGATCGTCGGCGCGCTGCCGCCCGGCACCCGGGCCACGGTGACGGTGCAGCGCGACCGCAGGTCGCGCGACATCGTGGTCACCCTGATGGCGCTGGCCATGGCGCAGGCGCCGGCACCGGCCGAGGCGCCGGCCGAGGTCCCGGCCGCCAACCCGATCGGCCTGGAGGTCGAGGCGCTCGACGCCGCCGCCCGTTCGGCCATGGGCCTGGAGGCGGGCGAGGGCGTGCTGGTGGCCCGGGTCTCGGGTCTGGCGGCCCGCCAGGCCGGGCTGTCGCCGGGCGACGTGGTGCTCAGGGTGGGGCGCCAGGACGTGGGCTCGGTGGCCGACTTCCGGGCCGCCACCCAGGGGCTCAAGGCCGGCGACGAGGTCCGGCTGCTGGTGCGCAACGCCCGCTCGACCGGCTTCGTGAGCTTCGTGCTGCGCTGAGTCCGTCCCGCGGCCGGCCCCGGCGGGCCGGCCCGCGGGGGCTGTGCGATAATAGCCCGTTTACGACCACGAACCGGTAATCCGACCGCCCCCGCATGCAGCACATCCGCAATTTCTCCATCATCGCCCACGTGGACCACGGCAAGTCCACGCTCGCCGACCGCATCATCCAGATCTGCGGCGGCCTGCAGGCGCGCGAGATGGAAGCCCAGGTGCTCGACTCGAACCCGATCGAGCGCGAGCGCGGCATCACCATCAAGGCCCAGTCGGTCACGCTGCCCTACACCGCGAAGGACGGGGTCACCTACCAGTTCAACTTCATCGACACCCCCGGCCACGTCGACTTCAGCTACGAGGTCAGCCGTTCGCTGGCCGCCTGCGAAGGCGCGCTGCTGGTGGTCGACGCCGCCCAGGGCGTCGAGGCGCAGTCGGTGGCCAATTGCTACACCGCGGTCGAGCAGGGCCTGGAAGTGGTGCCGGTGCTCAACAAGATCGACCTGCCCACGGCCGACATCGAGCGCGCCAAGGCCGAGATCGAGGCCGTCATCGGCATCGACGCCACCGACGCCATCCCGATCAGCGCCAAGACCGGCCTGAACGTGCAGGACGTGCTAGAGGCCATCGTCGCGCGCATCCCGCCGCCCAAGCCGGGCGACACGGACAAGCTGCAGGCGCTGATCATCGACTCGTGGTTCGACAACTACCTGGGCGTGGTCTCGCTGGTGCGCATCGTCCAGGGCGAGATCAAGCCCGGCGACAAGCTGCTGGTGATGTCCACCGGCCGTACCCACCAGGTCGACCAGGTCGGCGTGTTCACGCCCAAGCGCAAGGTGCTGGGCAAGCTCGGCGCCGGCGAGGTGGGCTGGGTGACCGCGTCGATCAAGGACGTGCACGGCGCGCCGGTGGGCGACACGCTCACCCAGGCCGGCGACCCGGCCCCGAACCCGCTGCCGGGTTTCCAGGAGATGCAGCCGCGCGTGTTCGCCGGCCTGTTCCCGGTGGACGCCGAGGACTACCCGGCGCTGCGCGAGGCGCTCGAGAAGCTGCGCCTGAACGATGCCGCGCTGCGCTTCGAGCCCGAAAGCTCCGAGGCCATGGGCTTCGGCTTCCGCTGCGGCTTCCTGGGCATGCTGCACATGGAGATCGTGCAGGAGCGCCTCGAGCGCGAGTACGACCTCAACCTCATCTCGACCGCGCCGACGGTGGTGTACGAGGTCCTCAAGACCGACGGCACGACGATGGCCCTGGACAACCCGGCCAAGCTGCCGCCGGTGAACCACATCGACCAGATCCGCGAGCCGATCATCCGCGCCAACATCCTCACCCCCGAGGACTACATCGGCAGCATCATCAAGCTGTGCGAGGAGAAGCGCGGCAGCCAGATCGGCATCACCTACCTCGGCTCGCAGGTGCAGATCAGCTACGAACTGCCCATGGCCGAGGTGGTGCTTGACTTCTTCGACAAGCTCAAGTCGGTCTCGCGTGGCTATGCCTCGCTCGACTACCACTTCGAGCGCTTCGAGGCCGGTCCGTTCGTGCGCGTGGACACCCTGATCAACGGCGACAAGGTCGATGCGCTCAGCCTGATCGTGCACCGCAGCCACGCCGACCGCCGCGGCCGCGACCTGTGCGAGAAAATGAAGGACCTGATCCCGCGCCAGATGTTCGACGTGGCCATCCAGGCCGCCATCGGTTCGCAGGTGATCGCCCGCACCACCGTCAAGGCGCTGCGCAAGAACGTGCTGGCCAAGTGCTACGGCGGCGACGCCACCCGCAAGAAGAAGCTCCTGGAGAAGCAGAAGGAAGGCAAGAAGCGCATGAAGCAGGTCGGCCGGGTGGAGATCCCGCAGGAGGCCTTCCTCGCCGTGCTCCAGGTGGACAACAAGTAAGCGGCCCCCGCCGCGAGGACCCACGACGCGTGAAAATCGACCTTGCCCTGATCCTGACCGTCCTCTCGGCCGTCACCGGCCTCGTCTGGCTGGTCGACCGCCTGGCCTTCGCCCCCAGGCGCAAACTCATGCAGGCCGAAGGCGAGGAAGTCGCCGAGCCGGTGCTGGTGGACTACGCCCGCCAGCTGTTCCCGATCATCTTCATCGTGCTGGTGCTGCGCAGCTTCCTGGCCGAGCCCTTCCGCATCCCCTCGAGCTCGATGATGCCGACCCTGCTGGTGGGCGACTTCATCCTGGTCAACAAGTTCACCTACGGCATCCGCCTGCCGGTGGCCAACAAGAAGATCATCGAGGTGGGCTCGCCGGCCCGCGGCGACGTGGTGGTGTTCCGCTACCCGGGTTACAGCCCGGAGGACGAGCGCGCCGGCACCGACTACATCAAGCGCATAGTTGGCCTGCCGGGCGACCGCATCGCGTTTCGCGACCAGACCTTGCTGATCAACGGCCAGCCGGTGGCCAAGCAGGCCGCCGGGGTCTACATCGGCAGCGGCCAGGGCCGGGCCATGACCGGCGCCACCCAGTACGAGGTGGACCTGGGCGAGGGCCGCAAGCACCTGATCCTCGAGGAAAGCCGCTTCTCCAACCCCCGCGCCGAGGGCGAGTGGGTGGTGCCCGAGGGCCAGTACTTCGCCATGGGCGACAACCGCGACCGCAGCGAGGACAGCCGCTGGTGGGGTTTCGTACCCGAGGAGAACCTGGTGGGCAAGGCCTTCGTGGTCTGGCTCAACTGCGAGGGCTGGTTCTGTTCCGGGGCGTTTGACTACACCCGGATTGGCGATACCATCCGCTGAACTGGCCACCCGGGGGAGAGGACATGGTTCGCAAGCCGCACGGCATGACGCTGATGAGTTTCGTGATGGTGCTGATCGTCGTGGGCTTCTTCGCCCTCGTCGTGATGAAACTGTTCCCGATGTACAGCGAGAATTTCAACCTCAAGGGCGTGATGAAGGAGTACGCGGCCCAGCCGAACTCCGCCTCCATCCCGCCGGCGCAGATGCACACCGACCTCAACCGTCGCTTCGGCATCGCCTACGTCTCGTCGGTGAAGAAGGAGCACATCAAGATCGTGCGCGAGGGCGGCGTGAGCAAGCTCAACATCGCCTACGAGGTGCGCGTGCCGCTGTTCGGCAACCTCGACGTGGTGGGCAAGTTCGACAATACCGTCGACCTCACGGGTCGCCCGGCCGAGTGACGGATCGGATCGGCCACCGCTTCCGATCCCCCGAACTGCTGCAACAGGCCCTCCGGCACCGCAGCGCGGGTTCGCCGCACAACGAGCGCCTGGAGTTCCTCGGCGATGCCCTGGTCAACCTGGTCATCGCCGAAGCCCTTTACGAGCGCTGGCCCAAGGCCGACGAGGGCACGCTCACGCGCGCGCGCGCCAGCCTGGTGCGCGAGTCCTCGCTGGCCGAGATCGCCCGTTCGCTGGAACTGGGCGACCGGCTCGAGCTGGGGCCGGGCGAGATGAAAAGCGGCGGCCACCGCCGCGACTCCATCCTTGCCGACGCCGTCGAGGCCATCGTCGGCGCCATCCATCTCGACGCCGGCTTCGAGGCCTGCCGCGCCGCCGTGCTGCCCTGGTTCGAGCCCGGGCTGGCCGAGCTGCCCGCCGGCAAGGCCGAGAAGGACCCCAAGACCCGCCTGCAGGAGTGGCTGCAGGCGCGCCAGCGCGCGCGCCCGGCCTACCGCCTGGTCGAGACCCTGGGCGACGAACATGCCCGGGTGTTCCGCGTGGCCTGTGAAACCACCGATCCGGCGCACGAGGCCTTCGCCGAAGGCAGCTCGCTGCGCGCCGCCGAACAACTCGCCGCCGAACGCGTGCTGGCGATGCTGGAGAGCAAGTGAGCCACGACGCCACCCCCGACACCCCGTTCCGCGCCGGCACCGTCGCCGTGCTCGGCCGCCCGAACGTGGGCAAGTCCACCCTGGTCAACGCCCTGGTGGGCGCCAAGGTGAGCATCGTTTCGCCGCGCCCGCAGACAACGCGCCATCGCCTGCTGGGCATCGCCACCTTCGGGCATGGCCAGCTGCTGCTGGTGGACACGCCCGGCATCCACCGCGAACAAAAGCGCGCCATGAACCGCATGATGAACCGCGCCGCGCGCGGTGCCGTCGAAGGCGTGGACGCCGCGGCGCTGGTGATCGAGGCCGGCCGCTGGACCGAGGAGGACGGCCTGGCCTACGCCGCGCTGCGCCAGTCGGGCGTGCCGGTGGTGCTGGTGGTGAACAAGGTCGACAAGCTGGCCGACAAGACCGCGCTGCTGCCCTTCATCGCCCAGATCACCCACGAGCGCGAGTTCGCCTCGGTGCACCCGGTGTCGGCCATGAAGGGCAAGGGCCTGGAGGCGCTGGTCAAGGACCTGATCTACCTGATGCCGGAATCAGAGCCGCATTTCGGCGAGGACGAGATCACCGATCGCAGCGAACGCTTCCTGGCGGGCGAATTGGTGCGCGAGCAGCTGATGCTGCGCCTGGGCGAGGAGCTGCCGTACTCGACCACGGTCGAGATCGAGAAGTTCGAGGAGGACGGCGAGCTGCTGCGCATCGCCGCAGTCATCTGGGTCGAGCGCGAGGGCCAGAAGCCGATCGTCATCGGCAAGGGCGGCGAGCGCATGAAGGCCATCAGCACCGGTGCGCGCATCGGCATGGAGAAGCTGTTCGGCCGCAAGGTCTTCCTCGAGACCTGGTGCCGCGTGCGCGAGGGCTGGTCGGACGACGAGGCCGCGCTGCGGCGCTTTGGCTATTCGGACTGAACCATGCGCGTGCTCGCGCAGCCGGCCTACGTGCTGCACGCGCGCCCCTGGCGCGAAACCAGCCTGATCGTCGAACTGCTCACCCGCGACCACGGCCGGGTGGGCGTGGTGGCGCGCGGCGTGCAGGGTGCCAAACGCCATCCGCTGCGGGCCGCGCTGCAGCCGCTGCAGCATGTGCGCGCCGACTTCCTGCCGCGCGGCGAACTGGCCCGGCTGCTGCAGGCCGAGGCGGTGGACGCCGCGCCGCGCCTGGCCGGCGAGCCGCTGATGGCTTCCTTCTACGTCAGCGAGCTGCTGGTGCGGCTGGTGCCGCGCCAGGACCCGTCGCCGGAGCTCTACGAACGCTACGGCGAGCTGCGCGCCGCCCTGGCCGATGCCGACGGCCTGGCCTGGCAGCTGCGCCGCTTCGAACGTGACCTGCTCGACGTGCTGGGCTACGGCCTGCCGCTGGACGAGGCCGAGGATGGCGATGCCATCGACCCGGCGGCGCGCTACCGGCTCGACGCCGAGCGCGGCGCCATCCGCGACCGCAGCCATGCGCCCGGCTCGACCAGCGGCGCCGCGCTGCTGGCCCTGGCCGCCGACCGCTGCCCGCCGCCGGACCAACTGGCCGAACTGCGCGGCGCCTTGCGCGGCGTGCTGGCGACGCACCTCGGGCCGCAGGGCCTGAAGTCCTGGGGCCTGCTGTCGGAGCTGGCTCGGATCGGCCGCGACTGACGGCGCTCAGGCCTCGCCCAGCAGGCGCGCGCAGCAATCCTGGAAATCCGCCAGCGCGCCCGCGTCGCCGGGCGCGGCATGCAGGGCACGCACGGCGGCCAGCAGGGGCAGGGCACCGACGAAGCCACAGCCGCCTTTGAGCCGGTGCAGCACGGCGCGCGCCGCCGCGTGCTCGCCCGCCCGGCAATGCGCGACGACCTCGCGACGCTGCAGCGGCAGCTCGGCGATGAACAGCGTGCGCAGCTGCGCCAGCGCCGCCGCCTGCCCGGCCACCGCGGCCAGGCCGGCGGCCTCGTCCCAGGGCGGCAGCGCCCCGGGCGGCAGCACCTCCCGCACTGCGCGGCGCAGCGCCGCCAGTTCGATCGGCTTGGGCAGCACGCGCAGGAAGCCCGGCGCCACGGCGCCGTCGTCGGCGCTCATGGCCAGGGCCGGCGTGGCCAGCCCTTCCGCACGCAGCCCGGCCAGCAGGTCCTCGCCGCGGCCGTCGGGCAACCGCAGGTCGAACAGCCACAGCGCATGGCCGCCGCCGCGCGCCAGTTCCCCGGCCTCGGCCAGCGTCGCCGCGTGGTCCACCGTGGCGGGCAGCGCGGCCAGGCCGGCCACCAGGGTGGCGGCGCTGACCGGGTCGTCCTCGAGCAGCAGCAGGCGGGGGTTCATCGCGCGTCCCGTTTGATGGCCTTCACCAAGGCACTATGCTGGCCAGCATGCGGCGAGCGTTCCGACCCGGCAAGATCCTGTGCGGCCTGCTGCTGATCGCGGCGGCGCTGCCGCTGCAGGCGCGCGTGCTGCGCATGGAGGTCGATGCGCTGCGCTCCGGCGCCGCCACGGCCCAGGGCGTGCGCGTGCAGCTCGACTGGCCGGAAGGCGCGGCCGCCGGCGAGCTGCGGCTGGAGGCCGAACGCATCGAGGTGCCGGCGCTGGGCCATGTGTACCGGCGCGTGAGCTGGCAGTGTCCGCTCGCACGCAGCGCCGACCCGGGCTGGCGATGCGAAGGCACCGTGCGCACGGCGGCCGGCGGCGGCACGCTCGCGCTTGCGCTGTCGAGCGCGCAGATCGAGGCCGTGCTCGCCGCGTCCGGCGCGCGCGTGCGCTACGACTGGCAGGCCGCCGCGCCCGACCTGCACCGCGTGGACCTGCGCGCGGTGCCGGTGGCCTGGCTCGAGGCCTTCCTGGCTTCGCTCTGGGAGGCGGGGCAGTGGAGCGACGGCCGGCTCGGCGGCCGCGTCGACCTGCAGCTGCCCGCCAATGCACCACTGGCCGTGCAGACCGACCTGCAGCTCGCGGGCGTCGGGCTCGAGACGCCCGACGGCTGGCTGGCCGCGGCCGGCCTGCGCGGACGCCTGCGGGCGGACTATCGCGAGCGGGCCGGGCAACCGGCGGTGGACGTGCGCTACGAAGCGCGCGGCGGCGAGTTCCTGGTCGGCAGCCTTTACGTGCCGCTGCCGGAAACGCCGGTGGCGGTGGAGGTGCAACTGCGCGGCGAGGCTGGCGGCGGCTGGCAGGTGCCGGCCTTCGCCTGGCGCGACGGCGAGGTGCTGCAGGCCAGCGGCGGTGCCCGCCTCGATGCCGCGGGCGCGGTCTCGGACCTGCGGCTGTCGCTGGCGCTGGACGACCTGGCCACCGGGCGCGACCGCTACCTGAGCGGTTACCTGGCGCCGGCGGGCTTCGCCGACCTGGTGCTCGCCGGCCAGGCGCGGGCCGATATCGACCTGCGTGCCGGCGAACTGCAATCGCTGGCGCTCGGCCTCGACGGGCTGACGGCCATCGACCCGCGCCAGCGCTTCATCCTGGCCGGCGCGCAGGGCGACCTGCGCTGGTCCACGGCCGCCGGCGCCCAGCCCGGCTTCCTGGCCTGGGACCGCGGCGCCCTGTTCGGCATCGGCCTGGGCGGCGCGCGCATGGCCTTCAGCAGCGCCGGCGGCCAGCTGCGCCTGGTCGCGCCGGTGGAGATCCCGGTGCTCGAGGGCCGGGTCCGCCTCGACCACCTGCGCTGGCAGCCGCCCGGGGGCGGGCAGGGCGCGCGTTTCCAGCTCGGCGCCACGCTCGAGGCGCTCGACCTGGGCAGCCTCTCGCAGCGCCTGGGCTGGCCGCCGTTCACCGGCACGCTGGGCGGCCGCATTCCCTCGGCGCGCTACGAGGGCAACGTGCTCACGCTCGACGGCGGGCTGGCGATGCAGGTCTTCGGCGGCACGGTGTCGCTGTCGGAGCTGGTGATGGAGCGCCCCTTCGGGGTGGCGCCGACGCTCTCGGCCGACGTCGGCATCGAGGACATCGACATGGAGCCGATGACCCAGGCCTTCGGCTTCGGCTCGATCACCGGCCGCATGGACGGCCGGATCTCCGGCCTGCGCATGGTGGACTGGTCGCCGGTGGCCTTCGATGCCTGGCTGGGCTCGGATCCGGCCTGGAAGGGCCGGCGGCGCATCAGCCAGCGCGCGGTCGAGGACATTTCCAAGGTCGGCGGGGGCGGCGGCCTGATGGGCGGCCTGCAGGCGCAGGCGTTGCGCCTGTTCGACGACTTCCGCTACGCGCGTCTGGGCCTGGGCTGCCGGCTGCGCGACAACGTTTGCGCGATGTCCGGTGTCGGTTCAGCCGGCGATGGCTATACCATCGTCGAAGGAGCCGGCCTGCCGCGCATCCAGGTGGTGGGGTTCCGCCGCCGCGTCGACTGGCCCACCCTGGTGGCGCGCCTCGTGGCCGCCACCGAGGGCCAGTCCCCGGTCATCGATTGAGGCAACGAGGAGAGGGAGATGGGCATGAACATGAAGCGGCTGCTGGTGGCCCCGGCGCTGGCGCTGGCGGTGTTCGCGCTGGGCGCCTGCGTGACGATCAACGTTTACTTCCCGGCGGCCGAGGCGCAGCAGGCGGCCGAGGAGTTCGTCGAGAAGGTGCTGGGCGAGGACGGCAAGGCCGCGCCCGCCGATGAGAACCCGCGCGCCCAGGCGCCGGCGGCGCGCCGCGGCTTCAACCCGCTCTCGCTGCTCATCGGCGAGGCGCATGCGCAGGAGGCCGACATCACCATCCGCACGCCGGCCATCCAGGCGATCCAGGACCGCATGGCCGCGCGCTTCCAGTCGTCGCTGCAGGCGCATTTCGACTCCGGCGCCGTGGGCTTCGGCCGCGACGGCCTGGTGGTGCTGCGCGACCCCTCGAAGGTGGCGCTCAAGGACCGCGTGGCGGTGAACCAGCTGGTGGCCGACGAGAACCGCGATCGCAATGCGGTCTATCGCGAGATCGCCGTGGCCAACAACCACCCCGAGTGGGAGCCGCAGATCCGCGAGACCTTCGCCCGCCAGTGGGTGGCCAGCGCCCGCGCCGGCTGGTGGTACCAGGCCAGCGACGGCACCTGGAAGCAAAAGTAGGAGCGCCTTCAGGCGCGAAGCTTTTCGCCGGAGGGCCCGGCCGGCCCGCCGGCCAAGCACCCGGAGCGCGGATTTGCGACAATTCGCGCCCCTTTGTTTTCCTGGCCTCACCGTGGCCCGTACCCGACTCAAGCAGCGCCCCCCGTTCGAACTGCAGATCACCGACCTCAGCCACGACGGCCGCGGCGTCGGGCGGCGCGAGGGCAAGGCGATCTTCGTCAGCGGCGCGCTGCCGGGCGAGACGGTGATGGTCGAGCAGACCGGCCGCAACCGTCATTTCGACGAGGGCCGTGCGCTCGAGGTGCTGGCCGCCTCGCCCGACCGCGTGCAGCCGCGCTGCCCGCATTTCGGCACCTGCGCCGGCTGCGTGCTCCAGCACCTGTCCGAGCCGTGCCAGATCGAAGCCAAGCACGGCGTGCTGCTCGACAACCTCAAGCGCATCGGCCACGTCGAGCCGGGCCGCGTGCTCGAGCCGCTGACCGACGCGGCCTGGGGTTATCGCCGCAAGGGCCGCTTCTCGGTGCGCTTCGTCGAGAAGAAGGGCAAGGCGGTGGTGGGCTTTCGCGAGACCAACCCGCGCTTCGTCGCCGACCTGTCCACCTGCCACACCGTCATCCCGGCCATCGCGGAGAAGATCCCGGCGCTGGGCGAGCTGGTCGATTCGCTCGACGGCAAGCGCACCCTGCCGCAGATCGAGTTCATCGCCGGCGAGCAGGGCGTGGCCCTGGTGTTCCGCCACCTCGAGCCGCTGTCGCAGGACGACCTCGGCCGCCTGGTCGCGTTCGCGAAGGACAGCGGCTTCGCCGTGTTCCTGCAGCCGGGCGGCGTCGAGTCGGTGCGGCCGCTGTGGCCCGAACAGGTTGAACTGTCGTTTGCCTTGCCCGCCTGGGACCTGCACCTGGGCTTCCGCCCGCTGGACTTCATCCAGGTCAACGCCGGCCTCAACGACAAGATGATCGCCAAGGCGATCGAGCTGCTCGATCCGCAGCCGGGCGATCGCGTGCTCGACCTGTTCTGCGGCCTGGGCAACTTCACCCTGCCGCTGGCGCGCCGCGCCGGGCAGGTGGTTGGCGTGGAGGGCGAGGCGGGCCTGGTGGCCCGCGCACGCGAGAACGCCGCGCGCAACGGTCTTGCGAACGTCGAGTTCCACGCCGCCGACCTGGCCAAGGACCTCGGCGGCGAGCCCTGGATGAAGGCCGGCTTCGACAAGCTGCTGCTCGACCCGCCGCGCGCCGGCGCCGCCGAAGTGCTGGCCCAGCTGCCGCTCAAGGGCATCCACCGCATCGTCTACGTGTCCTGCCACCCGGGCTCGCTGGCCCGCGACGCCGGCTTCCTGGTGCGCGAGCGCGGCTACAGGTTGGTGGCGGCGGGCGCGATGGACATGTTCCCGCAGACCGCGCACGTCGAATCGATCGCGCTGTTCGAAAAGTAGGCCGGGGAGCCGCCATGGGCATCGAGATCGAGCGCAAGTTCCTGCTGGCCGGCGACGGCTGGCGCACCGAGGTGGTGAAGTCGGTGCGCATGGCCCAGGGCTACATCAACGACATGGCGGCGATGCGCGACGGGCGCCAGAACGCCTCGGTGCGCGTGCGCATCGCCGGCGACGCCGCCTTCCTCAACCTCAAGTCGCGCGAACCGGGCCGCACCCGGCAGGAGTTCGACTACCCGATCCCGGTGGCCGATGCCGAGGCGCTGCTGGCGCTGTGCGTGGGCGGCCGGATCGACAAGGTGCGGCACTACGTGCAGCACGAAGGCCACACCTGGGAAGTGGACGAGTTCGCCGGCGACAACGCCGGCCTGGTGGTGGCCGAACTCGAGCTCGCCCGCGCCGACGAAGCCTTCGCGCGCCCGGCCTGGCTGGGCCGCGAGGTGACCGAGGAGCTTCGCTACTACAACCTGGCGCTCGCCGAGCGCCCGTATTCGCGCTGGAACGCGCAGGAGAAAGCCTGATGCTGGTGGTGGGAATCAGTGGCCTGGAGCTGACGGCCGAGGAGCGCGGCTGGCTTCGGCACCCGGCGGTGTCGGGCGTGATCCTGTTCAAGCGCAACTTCGCCTCGCGCCAGCAGGTGGCGGCGCTGTGCGCCGACATCCGCGCCAGCGCGCCGCGTCCGCAGCTGCTGTGCGTGGACCAGGAAGGCGGGCGCGTGCAGCGCTTCCGCGAGGGCTACGCCGAGCTGCCGGCGCTCGAGGGCTTCGGGAAACTGTACGCCGCCGACCGCGACGCCGCGCTGGCGCTGGCCCGCGAGCACGCCTGGCTGATGGCCAGCGAGATCCTGGCCACGGGCCTGGACCTGAGCTTCGCGCCGGTGGTGGACCTGGGCCGCGGCAACCTGGCCATCGGCAACCGCGCCTTCGACGCCGATCCGCAGGTGGTGGCCGACTTCACCCGCGCCTACGTCGCCGGCATGCACGAGGCCGGCATGGCCGCCACGCTCAAGCACTTCCCGGGCCACGGCTCGGTGCTGGAGGACACCCACTTCGACGACGCCGTCGATCCGCGCCCGCTGGCCGAACTGCAGGCGCTGGACCTGGTGCCCTTCGCCGCCGGCATCGCCGCCGGCGCGCCGGCGGTGATGATGGCGCACGTGAAGTACCCGGCCGTGGCGCCCGAACCGGCCGGCTATTCGCCGCGCTGGATCCGCGAGATCCTGCGCCGCGACATGGGCTTCGGCGGCATCGTCTTCAGCGACGACATCGGCATGGCCGCGGCCGAATCCGCCGGCGGGGTGAAGGCGCGCATCGACGCCCACCTCGACGCCGGCTGCGACGTGGTGCTGGTGTGCGCGCCGGCCCTGGTGGCCGACTCGCTGCGCGCCGTGGACGACCGCCCCGAGCCGCCGGCGGCGCTGCTCGCGCCGCTGATGGCCCGCACTGCACTGGCCTGGGACACCCTGCTGGCCGACGCGCGCTACGATGGGGCACGCGCCGCACTGCGCCGCCTCGAGCAAGGAAACGCCTGACATGTCGCCCGAACTGAGCACCGCCCTGGCCAACTCCGATCGCCTGTTCGGGCAGGCCGAGCTGGAAGCGGCCATCGACCGCATCGCCGCCGACATCGACCGCGACTACGCCGCCGGCGAGCGTCCGGTCTACCTGACCGTGATGCACGGCGGCCTGCTGTTCGCCTCGCGCCTGGCGCTGGCGCTCAAGACCGACCTGGAGTTCGACTACCTGCACGCCACCCGCTACCGCGGCGCCACCACCGGCGCCGGCCTGCAGTGGCTGCACCGCCCGGCCACGCCGCTCAAGGGCCGGCGCGTGCTGGTGGCCGACGACATCCTCGACGAAGGCCACACGCTCAAGGCCGTCGTGCAGTGGTGCCGCGAGCAGGGCGCGACCGAAGTGCGCGTGGCCGTGCTCGCGCTCAAGCGGCACGACCGCCGGGTGGAGGGCATCGCCGCCGACTACGTCGCCGTGGAAGTGCCCGACCGCTACGTCTACGGCTACGGCATGGACTTCCACGAGCAGGGCCGCAACCTGCCCGCCATCCTCGCGCTGAAGGACTGAGCATGGCCGCCATCGACCTCGCCATCATCGGCGGCACCGGCGTCTACCGGCTGGCCGCGCTGCACGATCCGCAGGCCTTCGAGGGCGATACGCCCTGGGGCCGGCCCTCGGGCCCCGTGCGCGTGGGCACGCTGGCCGGCCGCCGCGTGGCCTTCCTGGCCCGCCACGGCGAGGGCCACGCGCTGCCGCCGCACCGGGTGAACTACCGCGCCAACCTCTGGCAGCTCAGGCACCTCGGCGCCACGCGGGTGCTGGCGGTGAACACCGTCGGCGGCATCACCGAACGCTATGGCCCCCAGGTGCTGGGCCTGCCCGACCAGTTGATCGATTACACCTGGGGCCGCGCCTCGAGCTTCTGGGACGACGAGGGCGGCGAGCTGCTGCACGTGGATTTCGGCGACCCGTACACGCCCTCGCTGCGCGCCGCCGTGCTGGCCGCGGCCGCGAAGGCCGGCGTGCCGCTGGTGGACGGCGGCTGCTACGGCGCCACCCAGGGTCCGCGCCTGGAGACCCGGGCCGAAATCGCCCGCATGCGCCGCGACGGCTGCGACCTGGTCGGAATGACCGGCATGCCCGAGGCCGGCCTGGCCCGCGAGCTCGGGCTGGACTACGCCTGCCTGGCCATCGTGGCCAACTGGGCGGCCGGCTGCGGCGACGCCGGCGAGATCACGCTGGAGGAGGTGCTGGCCAACGTGGAGGCCGCCTCGGCCGGCTTGCCGGCCCTGCTCGACGCCCTCCTGGGGTGATTGTCAAGCGTTTTACCCTTGTTCATACTCGGGCCGTGCACGCGGCCGGTGGCACCGGAACACGGGGCACGCCTGTTCTTCAAGCATGTGAGGGCACTACATGAGTTTCGGCACCGTGAAGTGGTTCAACGACGCCAAGGGCTTCGGTTTCATCGCTCCCGAGGACGGCAGCGCGGATGTGTTCGTGCACTATTCGGCCATCGCCGCCAAGGGCTTCCGCTCGCTGCAGGAAGGCCAGCGCGTGAGCTTCGAGGTCGTGCAGGGCCCGAAGGGCTCCCAGGCCTCCAACGTCACCCCGGCCTGAGCCAAGCCAAGGTCGAACCCCGAAACCCCGCCCTGGCGGGGTTTCGTTTTTGTGGGAGGGCCTTCAGGCCCGAAGATCCCCCGGGCCTGAAGGCCCTCCCACATCGAACTGCAGCCGCGCGAGTTCCGCGTACAGGCCGCCCTGCGCCAGCAGCTCGGCGTGGGTGCCCTGGGCCACGATGCGGCCCTTGTCCATGACCACGATGCGGTCGGCCTTGAGCACGGTGGCCAGGCGGTGGGCGATCACCAGGGTGGTGCGGCCGCGCATCAGCCGCTCCAGCGCCTGCTGCACGGCGCGTTCGCTCTGCGCGTCCAGGGCGCTGGTGGCCTCGTCGAGCAGCAGCACCGGCGCGTCCTTGAGCAGGGCGCGGGCGATGGCCAGGCGCTGCTGCTGGCCGCCGGACAGGCGCGCGCCGCGCTCGCCCAGCTCGCTGTCGTAGCCCTGGGGCAGGGCCGCGAGGAATTCGTGCGCCTCGGCGCTGCGCGCGGCGGCCTCGATGTCCGCCTCGCCCGCATCCAGGCGGCCGTAGCGGATGTTCTCGCGGGCGGTGGTGCCGAAGATCACCGGGTCCTGCGGCACCAGCGCCACCTGCGCGCGCAGGGCCACCGGGTCGAGCCGGCGCAGGTCGTGGCCGTCGAGCGTGATGCGGCCCGATTCGGGGTCGTGGAAGCGCAGCAACAGCTGCAGCACCGTGCTCTTGCCCGCGCCCGAGGGGCCGACCAGCGCCACCGTTTCGCCCGGCTGGAGCTCGAGGCTGAAATCCTCCAGGGCGGGCGCGTCGGGTCGGGTGGGGTAGTGGAAGACCACGTGCTCCAGCGCGAGGTGGCCGCGCACCGGCGTGGCCAGCGGCTCGGCGGTGTCCGAACGCAGCAGGGCCGAGCGCTCGCCCAGCAACTCGCCGATGCGCGCCATGCCGCCGGCCGCGCGCTGCACCTCGGCCCAGACCTCGGCCAGCGCGCCCACCGAGCCGGCGCCGATCAGCGCATAGAGCACGAACTGGCCCAGGGTGCCGGGCGTCATCGCGCCGGCGATCACGTCGCGGGCGCCGACCCACAGCACGGCGGTGATCGAACCGAACACCAGCACGATCACGATCGCGGTCAGCGCCGCCTGCAGCCGGATGCGCTTGCGCGCCGCGCCCAGCGCCACCCGCACGGCCTCGTCGAAACGGCCGGCCTCGTAGCCTTCGCGGGCGTAGCTTTGCACCGTGTGCATGGCGCCCAGGGTTTCGCCGGCGCGGGCGTTGGCATCTGCCACGCGGTCCTGGGCGGCCTTGGCGACCGCGCGCACGCGGCGGCCCGAGAAGGCCATCGGCAGCACGATCAGCGGGATGCCCAGCAGCACGAACAGCGCCAGCCGCGGGCTGGTGACCGCCATCATCACCGCGCTGCCCAGCACCGTGATGCCGCTGCGCAGCGCCACCGACATGCTCGAGCCGACCACGCTGCGCAGCAGTTCGGCGTCGGCCGACAGGCGCGAGAGCAGCTCGCCGGCGCGGGTGCGCTCGAAGAAGGCCTGGTCGAGCGAGAGCAGGTGCGAATAGAGGGCGCGCCGCAGGTCGGCCACCACCCGCTCGCCGAGCAGGGTGACGAAGTAGAAGCGCGCCGCCGTGGCCATCGCCAGCACCACCGCCACGGCCAGCAGCAGGGCGAACCAGCGGTCGACCGAACTGCCTGCGGCGAAACCCTGGTCGATCATGTGCCGCACGGCCACCGGCAGCGCCAGCGTGGCGCCGGACGAGAACACCAGCGCCGCCAGCCATGCCGCCAGCAGCCCGCGGTGCGGCCGCAGGAAGGGCAACAGGCCGCGCAGGGAGGTGACGGGCGGCTTGTCGGCCGGGCGTTCGCTCATGGGTCGGGGGTCTCGACGGGGTGCAGGCGGGCCGCGCCGCGGCTCAGGTCGCGCAGGCGCGCGGCCAGCAGGGCGACATTGTAGTCCGGCACGCGCAGCTGCAGGCGCAGGCCGTGCTCGTCGAAGCGTTCGTCGAGTTTCTGCGCCGACAGCGCGTCGAGCAGGCCGTGCACCGCACCGGCCAGCTCGAAGCCGCAGGCCAGCGCGAATCCTTCGTAGCGAACGATGTCGCGGCGCGGCGCGGTGCGCAGGCATTCGGCCGCGGCGCCGCCGTAGGCGCGCACCAGCCCGCCGACGCCGAGGTTGGTGCCGCCGTACCAGCGCGTCACCACCACCATCACCTGGTCCAGGCCCTGGCCCTCGATGGCGGCCAGGATTGGCCGGCCGGCGCTGCCGCCCGGTTCGCCGTCGTCGGAACTGCGGTAGTCGGCGCCGATGCGGTAGGCCCAGCAGTTGTGCGTGGCCTGCGGGTCGGCCACCTCGCGCAGCCAGGCCAGGGCCTGCGCCGGGGAATCGACGTGCACTGCGCGCGCCAGGAACCGGCTGCGCCTGGCCTCCAGTTCGTGGCTGGCGGGCCCGGCCAGGGTTTGCGCCGCGCTCACTGCCGCAACGTGGCCAGGTCGTCGGGAATGGCGAGCGCCGGATGGGCGTGCTGCAGGCGCAGCAGGCTGGCGCGGGCGCCGGCGCGGTCGCCCTGGCGCAGTCGTTCGCGGATGCGCTCGAGCCAGGCCTCCGGGGCCAGCGCGGCATCCTCGTCCACCGGCGGCAGCGGCATGGCCTTCGCGGCGCCGGCAGTGTCCAGGGACTGCGGCGCCGGTGCGGGCGGGGCCGGCGGCGCGGGCGGGGCCGCGGCCACCGGCGGCGGAGCCATCGCGCGCCGCGAACCGGTCACCTCGACGTTTTCCAGGCGCTCGGCCTGCGCGCGTCCAGCGGCCTCGCGCTCGGCCGAGGCGCTCTGCAACTGCTGGTCCATCTCGGCGCGGGCGCGCGCCTTGGCCGATTCGATGCGGCGTTCCCGCGCGGCGGCTTCGTCCATCACCTCCGGTGCCGGTGCCGGCATCGATGCCGCTGGCGGTTCGGCGAATGCCGGCGGCGGGGGAGGCGGCGGCACCGGCAGCGCCGGCGCAGGCGGCGGGGGCGGCAGCGGCGTGGCCACCGGTTCGCCTGGGACGTCCACCGGCAGGCCTTCGGGCAGGCCGGAAGCCTGGTCCGGGCGCAGCTGCAGGCCGATGCCCACCGCCAGCACCGCGGCCGCTGCGGTACCGATGGCCCAGGCCGGCAGGCGGCGCGACGCGCGCGCCGGCCGCTGCGCCGCCGCCGCGTTGCGGGCCGCCGCCAGGATGGCGGCGTCCACGCGCGCCGACGGCTCGCCCGCGGGCAGCGCGTGCAGCACCCGGGCCAGGGCGGCTTCGTCGTCCTGGAGCGGGGGCTGGCGCGGGTCCTGCGGGTGGGCCATCGTCGTGCTTACTCCTCGGTGACCTGCGCGGGCGGGTTGCCGGACAGGCTGCGGGCCTGGGCGACGAGCTGCAGGAACTCGCCGCGGTAGCCCCACGGATCCTCGCCGCGGGCGCCGCGCGCCAGGGCTTCGACCTGGTCCCAAGTGTAGCCGTTGGTGTTGCGGCCGCCGCGCAGCAGGTCGGCATAGGCCGCCACCGCGGCGGCGAAACGCAGGCTCTCGCCGGCCTCGCGCCTGAGCTGGCGCCGGGTCACCGGCTGCTCGACCAGCACGCTGCGGTCGCTGCCCGGCTGCTTGTAGCGCAGCTTGAGGAAGGCCAGCTCCTGGGCCTGCGGCGTCGTCGCCGGCGCGGCCGCATAGCGCAGCGCGTCGCTCGACTCGCAGCCCATGCCCACCAGGCACAGCTCGTAGATCGCGGTCACGTCGTGTCCTGCGCCGATCTCGCCGGCGTCGACCTGGTCGTTGTTGAAGTCCTCGCGCGCCAGCTGGCGGTTCTCGTAGCCGACCAGCCGGTACTCGGCCACCTGCGCGGGGTTGAACTCGACCTGGATCTTGACGTCGCTGGCGATGGTCAGCAGGGTCGAACTGAGCTCTTCGACCAGCACCTTGCGCGCTTCCATCAGGTTGTCGATGTAGGCGTGGTTGCCGTTGCCCACGTCGGCCAGGCGTTCGGCGAGGGCGTCGTTGTAGTTGCCCTGGCCGAAGCCCAGGGTGGTGAGCGCGATGCCGTCCTTGCGGCCGCGCTCGACCCGGGTCTCCAGCGCGCGCGGGTCGTAGATGCCGACGTTGAAGTCGCCGTCGGTGGCCAGGATGATGCGGTTCACGCCGCCCTCGACGTAGCCCTGCCTGGCCATTGCGTAGGCCAGCTCGATGCCTTCGCCGCCATTGGTCGAGCCGCCGGCGGAGAGCTTGCCGAGCGCGTCGAGGATCTCGCCGTGGCGGTCGCCCGGCGTCGGCGGCAGCACCAGGCCGGCGCTGCCGGCATAGACCACGATCGACACGCGGTCCTGCGCACGCAGCCGCGGCACCATCTGCCGGAAGCTGTCGCGCAGCAGCGGCAGCTTGTCGGGCGACTCCATCGAGCCGGAGGTGTCGATCAGGAAAACCAGGTTGGCGGCCGGGATCTGCTCGCGCGGCACCTCGTAGCCCTGCAGGCCGACCTGCATCAGCACGCGCCTGGCGTCCCAGGGCGAGGGCGCGAGTTCGGTGCTGATGCGGAAGGGCTGGCTGCGGTCGGCGGGGCGGGGGTAGCCGTAGTCGAAGTAGTTGATCATCTCCTCGACCCGCACCGCGTCCTTGGGCGGCAGCTGGCCGTAGGAAAGCATCCGGCGCACGTTGCTGTAGCTGCCGGTGTCCACGTCGATGGAGAAGGTGGACACCGGCTGCTCGGCGGTGCGCACCAGCGCGTTGTCGTCGAAGGCGGTGTAGTTCTCGGTATTGGGCCCGGGCACCGGCATCATCGGCATGGCCACGGGCGCGGGCGGCGGCGGGGTCGCCATCACCGGCGCGGGCATGCCGGCCGGCGACGCCATCGCGACGCGGCTGCCGCTGACTTCGACGCGCTCGGTCCGCCGGCGCTCATAGGCGGCCGCATCGGCGCTGGCCTGGGCCTCGGCGGTCTTGCGGGCGGGTTCCTCGGCCACCTTGTGGGCGCAGCCGGCGGCGATGGCGAGGGCGAGGGTGCTCACGACGAGTTGGCGCATGGTGGGGCTCCGGTTGGATTGGGCACTGGCATGAACGCGCCGGGCGGCGGAACGGGGTTGCGGGCTCACGGCCTGAGCCTCGCGCGCAGCTTGTCCATGGCGTAGCGCAACCGGGACTTCACCGTTTCGCGGCCGGCACCGGTGATCTCGCCGATCTCCTCGAGCGTCAGCTCCTGCTCGAGCCGCAGCAGCAGCACTTCGCGCTGCTCGGGCGGCAGTTCCTCCAGTGCCAGCTGCAGGCGCCGGCGCTCCTCGAAGGCCGACAGCGCCCGCTCCGGCGTGTCCGGGTCGGGCAACTGCTCGGCCAGCTCCTTGGCGTCCTCGGGCGCATCGGGCCGGTGCGACTTGGCGCGCCAGTGGTCGGCCAGGCGGTTGTGGGCGATCTGGTGCAGCCAGGTGCCGAACCTGGCCTCCGGCCGGTAGCGATCGCGGGCGGCGATCACCCGCTGCCAGACGTCCTGGAACAGCTCCTCGGCCAGCGGACCGTCGCGCAGCTGCCGCTGCAGGTGCCGGAACAGGCGCAGCCGGTGCCGCGAGTAGAGCTCCTCGAACGCCCCGGCGTCGCCGGCGGCGAAGGCCAGCATCAAGGCTTCGTCGGTGGGTTCGGCCTGCATCGCGCCCAGCCTAAGGCCTTTCGCCCGGGCCGTGAAGCGGCACCGGGTCGGGCGTTGTAGAGTGGCGGGGATGCACGCCGGAGACGACAGTCCAACCGCCGAGGGCGCCGGGGCCTCCGACCCGGCGGACATCTGGCTGCGCCCCGGCCGGCCGATGGTGTTCGGCCTGCTGGTGCTGCTGATGGGACTGTACTTCAGCATCAATGCCGCCCAGCTCGAGCGCGACCGCTACGTGTCCGAGCGGCGCTCGCGGGTGCAGGCCGAGCTTTCCGATTTCCGCGCGCGGCTCGAGACCCAGGTCTATGCCAAGGTCGGACTGGCGCGCGGGCTGGCGGTGCAGGTGGTGCAGCAGGAGGGCATGTCGCCGGCCTCCTTCCAGGCGATCTCGGCCGAGTTGCTGCGCGGCCAGCCCGGCATCCGCACGCTGAGCCTGGCCCCGGACTTCGTGGTCGCCGACGTCTACCCGCGCGAGGGCAACGAGGCAGTCATCGGCCTGGACCTGTTCAACGACCCGGTGCAGGGCAACGCCGTGCGCCGGGCCGTGCAGGCCGACGAGCCGCTGCTGGCCGGGCCGTTCGAGGCGGTGCAGGGCGGGCGCGTGCTGGCGATCCGGATACCGCTGTGGGTGGACCGCGACGGGCTGCCGCGCCTGTGGGGCGTGGTCAGCATGACCATCGACTACGAATGGCTGGTGGCCGAGGCCGGCATCAAACCGCTGGAGAAGAACCTGCAGCTGAGCATCGTCGGCCGTGACGCCGCCGGCCCGGGTGGAGACATCGTGCGCGGGCTGCGCCTGCCCGCCGACTCCGGCGCGGTGCGCGTGCCGGCCTTCCTGCCGGGCGGCAGCTGGCTGATCTCGGCCGTACCCGAGCGCGGTTGGGACGCGCGGCCGTGGTGGCGAACGCCGGGGTTCCCGCTGCGCATCCTGCTCAGCCTGCTCGCGGCACTGGCCACCACGCGGATCCTGCACGACCGCCAGCGCATCCGGCGGTTGGCCGGCATGGACGCGCTCACCAACCTGCCCAACCGGCGCTGGGCGCTGCAGCACCTGGCGCGGCGCATCGCCCGCGGCCGGCGCGGCGACGGCCGCTTCGCGCTGTTGAGCTTCGACCTCGACGGCTTCAAGCCGGTCAACGACACCTATGGCCATGCCGCCGGCGACCAGCTGCTGGCCGAGATCGGCCGGCGCCTGGGCGAGTCCCTGCGCCCCGGCGACGTGGTGGCGCGCATGGGCGGCGACGAGTTCCTGGTCATCGTCGGCACCGAAGACGGCACCGATGAGTCCTGGCTGCGTGCGGTCGCGGCGCGGGCGCAGGCGGCGATCAGCCGGCCCGTGCCGATCGAGGGCCACTGGGTGGTGGTGGGCGCCAGCATCGGCATCGCCTGTTTCCCCGGCGATGGCGATGATTCGGAGACCCTGCTGCGCCGCGCCGACGAAGCCATGTACCGGGCCAAGCACGGCCGCGCCGACGGCGTGGCCTTCGCCGGCCCGCTGGCCCTCGGCACCCGCGGCGAACCCGCGCCCTAGAGAACGGTTCTTCTCCCAAGTCCGGGGTTAGCGCTGGCGCCGTCGTCACCGCGGAAGTGAAGGTCACTTCCTTCGACATAAAGGCATCACGGAGAAGGAAGTGACCTTCACTTCCGCGGTGACGACGGCGTCGCAGCCTCAGTTGGGAGAAGAACCCATTTATTCTTCGACGCGGAGCTGGAGTTCGCCTTCGGCGAGGCGGGCGCGCAGGCGGTCGCCGGGCGCGACGTCGGCGGCGCGGCGCAGGACGCGGCCGTCGGCCTGCTGGACGATCGCGTAGCCGCGGCCCAGGGTGGCCAGCGGGCTCACGCTGGCCAGTGCGCGGGCCAGTCCGCGCAGGTGAAGCTGGTGTTGCTCGAGCCGGCGCGGCAGGGCGGCATGCAGGCCGCGCGACAGCAGGGCGAGCCGGTGCGCATGGGCCTCGAGCCGCCGTCGCGGATGCGCCTGGTCGAGCCGGCGCAGCAGCTTCGACAGCCGCTCGGCGCGGCGCGCGACCGGCGTGCGCTGGGCCTGGTCGAGCCGCGTACGCAGGGCCGCCAGCCGGTGCCTGCCGCGTTCGAGCCGCAGCTGCGGGCGCAGGGCCTGCAGCTTGAGGAAAGCCTGGTCAAGGCGCTGGGCCCGGGCCGTGGCCAGGCGCACCTGCAGGGCGTCGAGGCGGCGTTTCTCGCTGCGCAGCCGGGCGGCCAGTTCACCGGCGTCGGGCGCGATCAGCTCGGCTGCCGCCGAGGGCGTGGGCGCGCGCAGGTCGGCGGCGAAATCGGCCAGGCTGACGTCCACCTCGTGGCCGATCGCCGCCACCACCGGCACGGGCGAGGCGGCGATGGCGCGCGCCAGGGCTTCGTCGTTGAAGGCCCACAGGTCCTCGAGCGAGCCGCCGCCGCGGGTGAGCAGCAGCAGGTCGTAGCGACCGCTGGCGCCGGCGCGGCGCAGCATGTCCAGGATCTGCACCGCCGCGCCGTCGCCCTGCACGGGCACCGGCAGCACCTCGGCCTCGAGCAGCGGGAAGCGCCGGCCCAGCACGCTCAGCACGTCGCGCACGGCGGCGCCGCGCGGCGAGGTGATCACGCCCAGCCGGCGCGGGAAGGCGGGCAGGGGGCGCTTGCGGGCGGCGTCGAACAGGCCCTCGGCGGCCAGCCGGGCCTTGAGTTCCTCGAAGGCCCGGCGCAACGCGCCTTCGCCGGCCTCCTCCATGTGATCGAGCACCAGCTGATAGTCGCCGCGGGCTTCGTAGAGCGTGAGCCGGCCGCGGGCCAGCACCTGCAGGCCGTCGCGCGGGGCGAAGCGCAGGCGCTGGGCGTGGGTGCGGAACAGGGCGCAGCGCACCTGGGCGCGCTCGTCCTTGAGGGTGAAATAGGCGTGGCCCGAGGCCGGCCGCGAGAAATTGCTGATCTCGCCCTCCACCCAGACCTGGGGGAAGCTGCCCTCGAGCAGGTCGCGCGCCAGCGCATTGAGCTGGGCGGGGCGCAGGACCTGGCGTTCGCGGACGAGGGAGGACATGGCGTGCTTCGGGCTCGGCCCCACAGGATACCCCGCCCGGTTGCCACGGGGGCTGGGGCCGGCCGCCGGGCCGGTCTAAACTGTCGTCCGGACAGAGGAAACCGAATGAGCGAGAGCTACCGACGCCTGTGCCAGGACCTGCCGCCCGCCGAGGGCGGCGCGCCGCGCTTCGCCGCCGATCCGAAAAAGGTGAAGGCCTGGGCCGCGGCGCTGCCGCGCGCGAACCCGCAGGCGGTCGAGCAGGAGATCTGGCGGGCGCTGCCGGGCCTGTTGTCGCAGCGGCTCGAGGGCGGCCAGCGCTTCGCGGCCCTCGAGGAGCTGCGGCCGGCCACCGTCGAAGCCATCGCGCTGCTCGAGCGCGGTTTCGCCGGCAGCCCGCTGCCCCTGCCGCCCGACAAGGCCCGCGCCGCCGCCATGGCCGGCGAGTTCCACCTGCAGCTGGCCATCGGCTACCGCCAGGCGGTGTGCGAGTTGTGCGCGCCCGCGGGCAGCGTGCCCTTCCTGCGCGGTGGCAACGTCTTGCTGGCGCTCGAGCGTTCGGCCTGGCACTACGTTCGGGCCCTGGCCCTGGCCTGGCGCGTGTACCGGCCGGCGCCGGCGGGCGCGTGGCAGGGCCTGCATCGCCTGCATCGCTTTGCCAGTGCGCTCAAGCTCGAGCGCAAGAGCGCCGAGGACAAGCTCGCCGGCGCGCCGCAGGACGTACACACGCTCTACCTGCAGGCGCTGCTGATGGCGGCCGTGAATCCCTACGCCTTCGCGCAGACGGAGCAGGATGCGCTCTGGCCGGCGACGCGCGGCTACGCGGCGCGCTGCAGCCTGCTCGGGCGTGCGCCCGAGGGCATCGCCCCGGTGGTGCCCGAGGACGCCGACCGCGGCCCCGGTGCGCCGGCGCCGGGCGAGTCGCCGTCCACCTGGCTC
>Ga0208242_100420_pt1 | contig 29221 bp, 24 predicted proteins | sample SubbioAug_CSW13A_FD_184825 | JGI IMG/M metagenome (GOLD analysis project Ga0208242, IMG submission 184825) | Serpentinite rock and fluid subsurface biosphere microbial communities from McLaughlin Reserve, California, USA - CR12Aug_CSW13A (SPAdes) | ecosystem: Environmental > Terrestrial > Deep...
GGCGGCGTCGGTGGCGGACGAGGCCGCCAGCCACGATCTGCGTGCCAAGGCGGCACTGGCCCAGGTGAAGCTGGGTGACCCCAAGGGTGCCTTGCTGGCGCTGGAGGGCGTGCAGGCAGTCTCTGTCGAGGGGCGCCTGTGCGAGGCCCTGGCCTGGAGTGGTGCCGCGGCACTGGGCGCAGCGGATCCCGCTATCGGGACCGCCAAGTCGGCGGTGGCCCGACGCCTGGCGCTCGAATCGGGCGACACCACCTCGCTGGTGATCGCGTCCTGGGCACAGGCGGCAGCTGCCCATGCGCGGGGTGAATTGCACCGCAGCGTCTGGGCCGACTTGCAGGAAACCAGCCATGCACCCCACCTGGCCGTGCGTGTGTTCGACGGCCATCTGTGCATCACCCAGCGCTTCCTCTACGGTGCGAGGCCCTATGCCCAGGTGATTGATTTCGCCGAAGCCATCGCCGCCGAAGCCCGCCGCATCGGCGCCGCTCGCGGACTGGCCTTTGCCACCACCTTGCGCGGCGAGGCCGAGTGGCTGGCCGGTGACCTGGAGCAGGCCAGACTGCATCTGCGGGAGGGTGCGCGTCTGCACCGCGCCATCGGCGGGGCGGTTGGCGAAGCCCTGTCCCTGCAGAGGCTGGCCGAAATGGCCCTGTTCGAGGAGCGCCGTGACGAGGCAGAGGCCTTGCTTGACGAGGCGCTGGACCTGGCCCGACAGACCGACATCGGTTTTCACCTGCTCGACCGCATCTATGGTGCCCGCATCAGCCTGCATTCGAACGACCCACAGGCAGCACTGCACGTGATGAACGACGCCAGTGCCTCGGTGCGAGGACCGCTGGAGACCTGCCCGGGCTGCCGCATCACCTTTGCCGTGCCTGCCGCCGTGGCCGCCGCCCGCGCCGGTGACCTTGACCTGGCCCACCAGCACGAGGCGCAATGCGCCTACCTGGCCAATGTGGTGATGCGCCTGCCCGCCTGGTATGCGGCCCACGACGAAGTGCGGGCGCATATCGAGGCCGCCAGCGCACCGGGCGGCCCGGACTCTGCCAGGCTTTTCAGGTCCGCTGCCGAACGGTTTCGCGCCGCCGGGCATCCGCTCGACGCCGAGCGGTGCGAGCGGCTGGCCAGGCGCTGAGCGCTGCGGGGCGCACTGCCTGGGACGCGCGGCTTGGGTGGCACCAACACACCGCACCTCCGGTAAGACGTGTCCCGATCGGATGCCTTGCCTGGGTGGGGCGGGTCCGGCTGGCGTTTGGCCAACTGTGCATGCCGATCGATCGGGTTGGTGAAGCTATTGGACCCCTTGCTCTATCATCTGTCCAATACAGATTAACGAGATAACCATCTCAAAAACAGATGGAAAGACTCCCGGACCCAAGATGGAAATCCGCCAGCTGCGTTACTTCGTCGCCATTGCCGACAGCGGCAGCTTCACCAAGGCCGCCGAGCGTGTCTATGTGGCGCAATCGGCCCTGAGCCACCAGCTGGCGCAACTGGAAGACGAGCTGGGCGTGCGCCTGTTCAGCCGCTCTCGCCGGGGCGTCGAACTGACCGAGGCTGGTCAGCGTTTCCTGCCGCACGCGGTGTCGATCCTGCGGCAGGTCGAAGAGTCTGTGGTCAGCGCCCGCCATGGTGGTCAGGCGCTGACGGGCAAGGTGGTGTTCGGCATTCCGCACAGCGCGTCGAATGCGCTGGCGTTGCCCCTGCTGCGCGAGGTGCACGCACGGCATCCCGGGATTGAACTGGAGCTGACCGAAGAGCTCACCGGCAACCTGCTGCGCCAACTGCGCGCCGGCCAGATCCAGTTGGCGGTGCTGTTCGACGACGGGCATCTCGATGGCCTGTCGGTCACGCCTGTGCTCAGCGAGCAGCTGTGCCTGATTGAACCGGCCGCAGCACGGACTGCCCGGTGCCGTGGATTGAGCCTCAGGCGCGCGCTGGCCGATCCCCTCATCCTGCCGGCACAGCCGCACGGCGTGCGGCCCATCATCGAAAGTGCGGCGGCGGCGGCCGGTCTGCCGCCGCCCCAGGTCTATGCCGACATCAGCTCCATCAGCATACTGCGCACCACGCTGCTGGCCGGTCTGGGGCGCACGTTGCTGCCGGTCATGCCGCTGCAGGCCGAGATCGCCTCCGGCCAGTTGCGTGCGACGCCGGTGACTTCACCGCGGCTGGATCGGGTGCTGGCCCTGTGCGCATCGGCCCACATTCCGCGCTCGGCTGCCTGCCAGGCGGTGGCCGAACTGGCGGTGGCGCTCATGCAGCGCCTGGCCCGCGACGGCCAATGGGTGGGCGCGCGGGTGCTGTGAGACCGGCGGCAGAAGCCCTTTCCGGGCTGCTTCATGCCCCTATCATCGACGCTTGTCCACGCTATCCCTGAGCCACCCATGCTGCGCTACCAGACCGTCCCGGTCACCCCCTTTGCCCAGAACTGCTCCATCGTCTGGTGCGACGAAACCCGCGACGCCGCCGTCATCGACCCTGGCGGCGAACTGGACCGGCTGATCGCCGTGGCCGGCCAGCTGGGCGTCACCCTCAAGGCCATCTGGCTCACCCACGCCCACATCGACCATGCGGGCGGCACGGCCGAGCTGGCCGAACGCCTGAATCTGCCCATCATTGGCCCGCACCCGGGTGACCAGTTCTGGATCGACGGTCTGCCGCAGCAAAGCGCGATGTTCGGCTTTCCGCCCGCCGGGCATTTCATGCCCACACGCTGGCTGGCCGACGGCGACACGGTGCAGATCGGCCATTGCACGCTCAACGTGCGCCATTGCCCCGGTCACACCCCGGGCCACGTGGTGTTCCACTCACCCGAAGCCCAACGCGCATTCGTCGGTGACGTGCTGTTTGCCGGCAGCATCGGCCGCACCGACTTCCCACAGGGCAACCACGCCCAGCTCATCAGCAGCATCAGGGAGCGGCTGTGGCCCATGGGGGACGACACGGTGTTCATTCCGGGGCACGGACCCGAGAGCACGTTCGGCGAGGAGCGGCGGTTCAATCCGTATGTGAAGGGCGCCTGACCGGTCCGTGACGAATCCCCTGAACGGGTGATGGTGGCCTCCCAACTGTCGCCAGACAATCGGCCAATAGCAACCTGAGCAGGTGGGCAACATGTCGATCGTGCACGAGAAGTGGTATCCCGAACCGGGGCGCAACTGTCCGCGCGCAGAAGATCTGCGGACCGGTGATCTGCTGTTTCCGCGCAGGCCTGACAACCTGTCCGGAGAGGCGTTGGGCTGGGGCAGCCACTGGGCGGAGATGCTGGACACCAGATCAGGGGAGTTCCATGAGCGGATGAATGTCCGCATTGGCACCCTTCTGAAAAACAGAGAAGCCGGCGAATTCGTCAAATGGCTGGAACGCGGGGAGGATGCAAAGCGCTGGATCGGCGCAGGGTATGCGCCCGACCCGACTCGCGTGGGTGTACGAAACCGGCCGGCAGGGGCCGCGCTGATGGCCTCGGGTACCGACCAGCCAGAAGAAGTGAGCTACACCTCCCTGCTGCTGGACGCGGACTCCGGTGACCATCCGCTGTCCGGGGCCCGTTCCACACCAATGATCGGAGGCTTTCCCGGGCCGGATGATCCCGATTTCCTGATTGCGATGAAAGCCATCCTGGACATCGCATTGCCGGACATCATCAAGGACTGGCTGGGCATGACGGTGGCCGATTTCATCCGGCATGAGGTTGGCCGGTTTCTTGTCGATGCGCTGACCAGTCCGGATGTGCGGCTGAGCTTCTTTGTCGGCCATGTGGGGGTTGTTCTGAGAGAGTCAGACGGTCAGTCGGTCGATCCGCCGCATGGCAGGGTGCGTGTGATCGAGACCAACATCACCGACTATGCGCACTACCGTGTATCGCTACAGCCCTATTTCCATGTGGACGATATCAGGCCACACAGCGCTACAAGTGATGAAGTCGCCAAGGAAGCCGCCCACAAGATGCGTGGATGGGTGAACCGGCGTTGTGCGCTGGGCGAGCGGGTGTGGATGGCCAGACCCGACCCTTCAACCACGGCAGACTGGCAGGACCTTTTGCTGCAGGCCGGCAAGAGCTACCTGGGACGTCCCTACGGGTTCTTCGACCATCCGTGTTTCGGCGACGATGACCGAATGTACTGTGCCGAGTACGTGTTCCGGATGTTCGAGGACGTCGATCCGGTGTTGGCCCGCCGCCTGCAGGACCGACGGACCTGGGGTGACATGAAGAGCTATCTCTGCAAGTCGGGCCAGACAAAGCAGTACAAACTTGTCGAATCCATCCAGCACCAGCAAGGTTTTCCTGACGACCGGCCGTTCTTTGTCCTCCCGCCGGCGCTGCTGTGGAACAGCTCGGCGCTCGAGCAGGTCTTTGCACCTGACTACGGCGCGTGCGAACCCTACGCCGTGGCGATTTGAGGCTTGAGTGCCTAGACGCCCAGCGAGCGCAGGAATTCGTTGCTGAACCTTCGATCCGGGTTGTACTGGTTCACCACGCCCAGCCAGTCCTGCCATTGCGGGTAACCCGCCTCGAACTGATCGAGCGTGGCGAAGCGGTGGTATGGCAGGTAGTAAGTACCACCGCGGCTCAAGGCGGCGTCAATGGCCCGCCTGAACCGGTTGGCTGCAGTTAGGGTCGGTGCCCCATCGAAACCCCTCTTGACCTGGGCATCAATGGCCACGCCGGCCATCGCCTTGCCCCGGCAATAGCTCAGCAGCGGTGCCGGGTTGACCCACTCGGCTTTGACGAGACGTATGGTGCTGCTGAGCAGGGCGATGTCGGTGGATGTGTTGTCGAACGGAAAAATCTCCTTGAGATCTTTTAGGAAGTTCGTCAGCTGGTCGACCGGAACGAAGTACTCCTGAAGCAGGTCGACACCCTCTGTGTCGCCCCGGCTGGACGTGAACAGCACGTCCTCGCGCAGCAGGTTGATCCGCATGTCTTCCATTCCCGACGGATTGCGGACCCGGGAAGTCAGGCGTTTCCAGACTTCGGTTCGAAACCCGGGTTCCTTGCGCGAAACCGCCCAGCCGGCCCTGAGCAGTTCGCTGGTGCCCCAGCCTTCCGCCTTGAGCCTGTATGCCCATGCGGTGTGCCCTTCACGGTTGCCATCCGTGATGTGCTTCTCCTCCTTCGCCGTGTAGCTGATCACCTGGTCCATGTAGCCGTTTTCTGACACATTGACCCAGGCATGGTGCAGGTGAAGTGCGTCTGGTGTCGGGTGAAACGGATGGGTAACTTTGGGAAGGCTCGCAAACCTTTGAATCACGCGCTCGTAGTCGCGAACGGAGAGCTTGTCCCAGTTGCGGTAGAGCATGCGGTTGGGTGCCAGGGTCAGGCGGGCGCTCAGGATCATGCCGCAAGCGCCGTATCCGCCCAGGACGGCGCGAAAGAGATCTGTGTTCTCCCCGGCACTGGCCCGCAGGATCTGGCCCTTCCCCGTCATGACTGCAATTTCTTCGACCGTGTCGCTGACCGGACCCCAGCGTACTTCCCGACCATGGCAGTTGACCGACAAGGAGCCTCCCACCGAAAAGTGGGCGGAGGACTGTTGCACGCGGGTGGTCCGTCTGAAGTTGCAGACCCGGCGGTGGATCTCGGACCAGGTCGCCCCTGCGTCAACGACGGCATGGTCCGGTGGACTGCTCTCGCTCGACCCCAAAGGCAACCGAACCCCGTTGAAGGTCTCGGTCACGAGCATGCGCCCTCCCGATATCGCGGTGTGTCCTCCCTGGCTGTGGCGCATGCCGGCCACAGCCATCGGGAGGCGGCTACCCGAGAACAGGCGGTTGACATCAGCTTCTGCCTCAACCGCGGGTGCATCCACCATCGGGTGAACGTTCATGCCAGTCAAATCAACGTGCTTAAACATGATGTGCACCTGAGTCGTTGTCAGCTTCTGCGCAATCCGCTGTCCAGCAGACCCAGTTGCTGGGCCTCGAACACGGCTTCGGTTCTCGAACGCACCGCCAGCTTGCCGTAAATGCGTTTGATGTGGGTGTGCACCGTGTTGACGGTGATGCCTTCGAGCTGGCCGATTTCCTGGTAGCTGAAGCCCTGGGCAATGCGGTTGAGCACCACCATCTCCTTGGGCGTGAGGCGGGTGTACTCGGATTCGGGCGGCCGGCTGCTCTCGGGTGGGGGCGGCCGGAACCGTTTGAGCACCAGCCGGGCGATGGCGGGTGTGATGGGCGATCCGCCCGCATGCAGTTCACGGATGCGCTCACAGATCTCGTCGTGCAGGCTGTCCTTGAGCAGGTAGCCGCTGGCGCCGGCCTCCAGTGAGCGCATGACGTGGGCCTCGTCTTCGTACATGGTGATGACCATGATCGAGGTGGCGGGATGGCGGTGTGCACAGTAGGTGATGACCGCCAGGCCAGGCAGGTCGGGCAGGCCCAGGTCGCACAGCAGCACATTTGCCGAGTTGGACTCCAGCCATTCGAGCGCAGGTCTGCCTTTGGCGAATGAGGCCACCAGGCGCAGGTCGGGAGCCGCTTGGATGGCCTCCACGAACCGGCCCAGGCACATCGGGTCGTCTTCGACGATGGCGACGGTGACAGGCGTCATGAGGTGGTTCATGGTGCCAATGATTTTGCTCGGACAAGGATTGGACGAATCCCCAGAACGGGTGATGGATCAGCTGCGGGGCGCTCTGTCCTTGGTTCACCCGCGTGGCTGCGGGAAATCACTTGACAAGACGGCCTGCGCCGACACACAGTTGAACACATGTAGTACCTAATGGCTAGTGATTGGAGTGGGGGTGCGAGGAACTCGGGTGTTCGCGCTGGTCAGATGCCTGCTCACGGTTTGGCTGGTGGTGCTCTGTCGTCTCGCGTATGGGCTGGATGGTGGCAGCGTCGACCGGCTGGAGCTTCGTGTCGCCTCGGTGTTGACCTCCCAGGGGAGCCGTGAAGTCACGCTCCCTGATGCGTGGAACAAGGCGGGTCGTTCCGGACAGAAGGTCTACCGCCTGTCCTTCGCATTGCAGGCCTTGCCGGAGGAGGCCTGGTCGGTGTATGTCCCGCGCGCGGGCAACCGCTTCCTGATCAGTCTGAACGGGCGCACGGTCTATCGGGCCGGACCACTGGGCGATCCCCATGCAGACTATGCGCAAAAGCCCCATTTCTTTGCCTTGCCCGAAGGGCTGCTGCAGGCCGGTCAGAACCACCTGGATGTTCTGATCGAGGGGGACACCAACCGCTATGCCGGGTTGTCGCGCGTGCACATCGGAGCCGACAGGCTGCTCAGGCGCGACTTTCAGGTGCGCAACGCGGCGCAACACGGCGGCTCGCTGGCCGTGGTGGCGATGTGCGGCGTGTTCGGTCTCTTCGCGCTGGCCCTGTTCGTGAGCTTGCGGCAAGCGGGCGATGCGTTCTTTGCGCTGGCCTGCCTCTTCTGCTGCGTCAGGACCAGTTACGCCATTGTGGAGCGGGTGCCATTCGACTACCGCTGGTGGTCCTGGCTCGTCGATGTCAGCTATGCCGGGCTGGTGGTCTGCATTGCGCTCTTCTGTGTGAGGGCCCTGCAAATGACGGGCCGGCACTGGGATCTGCTGGCGGGAGGCTTCATGCTGCTGTCGGTGGTGCTGGTCAGCTGGCATGCCGGGGCATCGCGCAACGACATTCGGCAGATATGGCTGATGGCCATGCTGGCGTTTGTGACGCTGATGTCGCTGGTCATGCTGTACGAGTGGTGGCGCCAGCGAAGCCCCACCTCGGCCGTCCTGGCACTGGCCGCCCTGGGCGGGCTGTCACTGGGGGCGCGGGATCACTGGGTCGTGTTCTATTCAAGCGATGGCTACGGTGGTTTTGCCATGGCGCGCTACGCCCTGGTGTTGTTCATCCTGTCCATGGGATGGATCATTGTCGACCGCCTCATCAGCCGGATGCGCGAAGAACGGCGTTTCAGGGATTCGATGGGGCACGAGCTGGAATCGAGGCGGCAGGAACTGGCCAGACACTACCAGCAGCAGGCCGCCCTGGAGGCCATGGCCGCGCGCAACCGGGAGCGCCAGCGTCTGATTCAGGATCTTCACGATGGCATGGGGCTTCAACTCAACAGCCTGCTGGGCATGGTCGAGAAGGGGGCGGTCAATCCGATCGACGTCAAGAACGAAGTCCGCCACTCCATTGAGCAGCTGAGAACCCTGGTGGATGGGTCCGAGGCCTTCGATGGTTCTCTGCTGGAACTGCTGGGCCACATCCGCCACCGCATCGAAACGCGCCTGCGGCGTCAGCAGATGTCGCTTGACTGGCACTGTGAGGTGGTGGCAGGACCTGCCCAGGTCGATGCCGTGGCTGCGGTCAATCTGCAGTACATCCTGTTCGAGTTGTGCACCAACGCCATCAAGCATTCGGGAGCGGCACGGGTCATCATCTGCAGTCGAACCATTGATGACCCGCAGTCTGGATCGAGCCTGGAGATCGAGTTCGTGGACAACGGCCATGCGTCGTCCGAAGCAGCCCCGGGGGATGGGCTCGGCAGACGCTCCGTGGAGCGTCGCGTGAAAGAGTTGAGCGGCCATTGCGAGCTGCATCGGGTTCAGGGCAACGGGTGGCGCTACCGGCTGGTTGTCCCATTGGCTGCCATGGAGGGCCTGGCAGGCCCGACACCCGCACAAGCCAGTCACCCTTTCGGGTGACGCATCAGATTCCCCGCTCCCCGATAGTCGAGCCCACAAGGTGTTCGGCGTTTCAGGACGGCACCTTGCAAGGCGGCCGACTCTGGCAGCGTGCGTGCATGACCTGGTTTGCCAGGCACGCAGCCTCCGAAGTGATCCGGAATGCCTTTTCCGTACCGCCTGATCACCAAGGAGACCGACATGCTGTCACCCCGATATGCCCTCGGCGCCATTGCGCTGCTTCTGGCCACGCCGGCTCTGGTGCTGGCGCAAAGTCCGACCGTTGCCGACCGCCCGGCCTGGAAGCCCGGTGAGCGATGGGAATACCGCGTGCTCGACGCGTGGAACAACAAGGAGACCGACCGTGTCACCCTGACCTTCGAGCGCCAGGAGGGAGAGCGGCTGCTGGGTGTTCGCCAGACCAAGGCGCAGCCCGACCCGGTGGCCACGCGTGCCGACCTGGATGGCAACAGTTGCGTGCCCATGCTGGACAGCAGCCAGGAGGTGTGCGCCCAGGTCACGGTCTTTCCGTTGAAGGTGGGCAACCAGACCGAGTATTCGAAGTTCCCGTTTCCCAACCGGCAAGGACACAGCCAGGGCCGTTGCACGGTGGCCGGAACCGAATCGGTGACTGTGCCCGCAGGGCAGTTTGACACCCTGAAGATCGAGTGCAAGGGCTACTGGAACTTCACCGCAGGTCAGTCTTCCAGCGGCACCTTGCTGCAGACGATCTGGTATGCACCCGCGGTCGGCCGGACTGTGCGTCTCTACACCGAGAGCCACACCCCGCAAGGCCAGCCGAACAACAAGACCATGACCGAACTGGTTTCGCATACCCGGCCGGGGTCCTGAGGCGGGTATGGCGCTTTTCAGTCTCCATTCAGGGTAGGGGGCTGGGCACCGGTCGGCGAGGCAGCGGCTGTCGGCCGACCGGACTTTTTTTGTTCTCAAAGGGGATTCACCATGCCAACCATCAACGGAACAACAGGCAACGACAACCTGACAGGCACCGACCAGAACGACGTCATCAACGGTCTGGCAGGCAACGACGATCTCTTCGGTCTGGCCGGAAATGACCGGCTGTTGGGTGGTCCCGGACTGGACCGCTTCTGGGGGGGCTCGGGCAACGACCTGATCGACGGCGGCGCCATCCTGGACCGGATCAACTACACCGATCTCAACTGGGTTTTCTACAACGAAGCGGGCAGTGGCGTGGTGGTCAACCTGCAGACCGGCGTCGCCAGCGACGGTGATGGCGGCACCGACCGTCTGGTCAACATCAACTTCGTGACCGGGTCGGCATTTGATGACGTGCTGACCGGCAGCAACACCAACAACCTGTTCGAACAGTTCGAGGGCGAAGCGGGTAACGACATCATCGATGGCGGGGCCATCAATGCAGCGCAGAACAATGGCAACCGGGCAACCTACATCAACGCCCCGGCGGGCGTCGTGGTCGACCTGGCGGCCGGAGAGGCACAGGATGGCTGGGGGACGGTGGACACCCTGATCAACATCAACCAGGTGCGGGGCAGTGTTTTCGACGATGTTCTGCTGGGTTCCGATGCGACGTACACCGAACTCTTCGAGGGGCGGCAGGGCAATGATCTGATCGACGGTCGGGGCGGTATCGACGTGGTCAGGTACGACGCCTCGCCGGCTGGTGTGGTGGTCGACCTGGCCGCCGGAACTGCGCAGGATGGCCACGGCGGCACCGACACGCTGGCCGGCATCGAAGGTGTCTTCGGGTCCGCCTTCGACGACGTCCTGCGCGGTGGTGATCCGGCCAATGGCACCGGCACGATCGACGGATTCGAGTTCTTCCGTGGCGGCGCGGGCAGCGACCTGATCGACGGTGGTGCAGGGTATGACCGGGCCGACTACAACACCAGCCCGACGGGTGTCGTGGTGCAGCTCGGTGGGGCCTCGAACGGCTCTGCCGCAGACGGCTTTGGCGGGACCGACACCCTGGTCAATATCGAGGCGGTCCGGGGCAGTGCGTTTGACGATGAGCTCTACGGCTCCGACGATGCCCCCTTCGAATCCTTCGAGGGCTGGGGCGGTGACGACCTGATCGACGGTGGTGGTGGCCTGGATCGCGTCGACTACAGCGCGTCCCTTGCCGCGGTGACGGTCAACCTGAGCACCGGGACAGCGCGGGACGGGTGGGGCGGCGTCGACACCCTGGTCAACATCGAGAACATCCGCGGGTCGGTCTTCAACGACACGCTCACCGGGGATGTCGGCGACAACCGCCTGGATGGAAACCTTGGTGCCGACCGCCTGTTCGGCCTGGGCGGCAATGACACCTATGTGGTCGACAACATCGGCGACCGTGTTTACGAGACCCCCACCGCAGGCAGCCGGGTGGATGCCGGAGGTGTCGACACGGTGCTTGCCAGCGTCGACCACACCTTGAGCAACTTCGTCGAGAACCTGGTGATGACCGGTACCGGCGATCTCCGGGGAACCGGCAACATGCTGGCCAACACCATCACCGGCAACGGCGGCAACAACGTGCTCGACGGCCGGGGCGGCGTCGACAGCCTGGATGGCGGCGAGGGCAGCGACATCTACCTCTTCACCTCGGCGGCTGACCATCCGGCGGCCGAGATCAACGACACCGGGACCAGCGGTGTTGACGAGGTCCGGTTTGCATCCACTCGGCCCGGCACGTTGGTGCTGTTTGGCGATGACGTCGGTATCGAGCGGGTGGTGATCGGAACCGGTACGGGTGCCCAGGCGATCAGCACCGGCCGGGGGGCACTCAATGTCGACGCCAGCCTGGTTCAGAACGAACTGGAGATGGTGGGCAACGCCGGGGCCAACCGGCTCACCGGTACCGCGTTCAGCGACACCATCGACGGTGGTGCCGGCAACGACCGCATCGACGGAGGAGCAGGGGCTGACCTCATGCGTGGTGGCGCCGGCAACGACACCTATGTCGTCGACAACGCGGGTGACGTCACGCTGGAGCTGGCCAATGCCGGCACCGATACCGTGGAGTCCGGCATCAGCTGGACGCTGGCCGCCAACATCGAGCGCCTGGTGCTCACCGGCGACGCCGACATCGACGGCACTGGCAACGACCTGAACAACGTGCTGACCGGCAACGCAGGCAGCAACACGCTGACCGGTGCGGGGGGCAACAACACCATGTACGGCCTGGGCGGCGACGACACCTACATCGTGGACAGCACCGGCGATCGCGTCTTCGAAACCCAGGGCGCAGGCAGCCGGGCCGACGCTGGCGGCGTGGACACCGTACGGTCCAGCGTGAACTTCACACTGGGCAACTTCGTCGAAAACCTGGTGCTCACCGGCAGTGCCGATGTCAACGGTACCGGCAACGCCGCCGACAACAGCCTGACCGGCAACGCGGGCAACAACCGGCTCGATGGCAAGGCCGGGGATGACGAAATCGATGGCGGTGGTGGCAACGATGTGCTGGTCGGCGGTCTGGGCAACGATGTGCTGACCGGTGGCGCGGGCAACGACATCTTCCGCTTCGACACACGACTCAGTGCCTCCAGCAATGTCGACCAGATCACCGATTTCGGTGGCGGAGACCGCATCCAGCTGGAGAACGCGGTGTTCACCCGCCTGCGCTCCACAGGCACGCTCTCCGACGACCTTTTTGTCGCCGGCGATGGCGCCGTGGCGCTCGATGCCAACGACCACATCATCTACGACAGCGGCACCGGTGCGCTCTACTACGACCCGGATGGCAGCGGGTCCGCGGCGATGGTCCAGTTCGCCACGCTCACCGGTGCGCCGACGCTGGGGGCATCCGACTTCCTGGTGACCTGAGCACGGCATCCAGGGAGGGCCACGCCCATGACCGCAACCCATCAGGCAAGACGGCAGTTGCTGTCGGCGCTGCAACTGCCGCTGGCAACGGCCGGCCTGTTCAGCGTGTTCATCAACCTCATGCTGATGGCGCCCATCCTGTTCATGCTGCAGGTGTTCGACCGGGTGCTCCACAGCCGCAGCGAGGCGACCCTGCTCATGCTGTCGGTCATCGTGCTCGTGGCCTTGCTGGCCATGGCGGTGGTGGACGTTGCCCGTTCCCAGCTGCTGCAGGTGGCGGCAGCCCGGGTGGATGGCCTGCTGGCGCGCCCGCTGTTGCAGCGCCTGGTCATGGCGTCCCGGCATCCGGCCGGTGGAACGGCCGCGGGTGACATGCGTGACGTCGCGGTGATACGCGGGTTCCTGTCCGGCAGCCAGATCGTGGCCCTGTTCGACGCACCATGGCTGCTGCTCTTCATCGGGGTGATCTTCCTGTTTCACCCGGCCCTGGGCGCGCTGGCCCTGGCTGGTGCGATCCTGATGGTCCTGCTCGCGTGGATGAGCGAGGTCTCCAGCCGGCACGATCTCGAGTCGGCGCAGGCGGGCGTGCGCCAGGGCGTCGCCTGGATCGACCAGGGCCTGCAACGCGCCGAGGTGCTCAACAGCATGGGCATGGTGCCGTCCTTTGTGCGTCACTGGGGGAGCATCAACGACCTGGTGCTCGGACATCTGATGCGCAGCGGGCGCCGCATGGGTCAGGTCCAGTCCGCCACCCGGATGCTGCGCCAGGGCATCCAGGTCTGCATGATGGGTCTGGGCGTCTGGCTGGTCATACACGAGAAGGTCACGCCGGGTGTGATGATCGCCTCCACCATCCTGCTGGGACGTGCCATGGCGCCCGTCGAGAGTCTGATCGGCAACTGGCAGGCCCTGGTGGCGGCCCGCTCGGCCTGGCGGCATCTCCTGCCCCACTGGCCAGTGATGCAGCAGGATGCAGTGACGCTGCGCATGCCCCCCTTGCAAGGCCATGTGCAGATGGAGCAGGTCGGCCTGGCGGGTGTGAGGGCCGATCGCCCGATCCTGAAAAACATCCGCCTGGACCTGCCGGCGGGCCAGTCGCTGGCCCTGCTTGGGCCCAGTGGATCCGGCAAGTCCAGCCTCGGGCGGCTGATGGCCGGCGTGTGGCTGGCCGATACCGGCGTGGTCAGGCTCGATGGTGCCGACATCCGCCACTGGGATCCGGTTGATCGGGGCGCGCTGACCGGCTACCTGCCACAGGATGTCGCCCTGTTCCCCGGAACCATTGCGGAGAACATCGCCCGCTGGAGCGAGCGCAACGACGAGGCCGTGCTGGAGGCGGCCCGTGATGCCCAGGCCCTGGAGATCATCCTACGTCTGCCCGACGGGTTTCAGACCCGAGTTGGCGAGGGGGGCATCCGGCTGTCGGCCGGGCAGGCCCAGCGCATCGGCCTGGCGCGCGCCTTGTTTGGGCGGCCGAGCCTGGTGGTGCTTGACGAGCCCAATGCCAACCTGGACGCCGAGGGTGAGCAGGCCTTGTTGCAGGTGCTGGCCCATTTGCGGGGGCGTGGCTGCACCGTGGTGCTCATCACCCACAAGCCGTCGCTGGTGACAGGCATGGACCACATTGCGGTCATGCGGGACGGCGTGCTGGAAACCGTGGGGCCTCGCGACGAGCTGATGCGCCGCCTCACTGGTCAGCCTGTGGTCGCGACGGCCGGGGAGCGCACGCCGTGAATGCCACCCTTTCCCCTCTGGCTGGCCCGATGCGTCTGGGCGTCGGTGCCATCGTGATGGCGCTGCTGGCCCTTCTGGCTTGGTCGGCCATGGCGCCCTTGAGTGGCGCGGTGGTGACCCGAGGGCTGGTCCGCTCCGAGCTGCACCGCAAGGCGGTGCAGCACCCCGAAGGCGGCGCGGTGCGCGTGATCCATGTGCGCGAGGGCGACCGGGTGCAGGAGGGGCAGGTGCTGCTGGAGCTCGAAGGTGTGGGCAGTGACGCCAACCTCCAGCTGCTGCGGGAACTGCATCTGTTCGAGTCACTCCGGCACAGCCGGCTGGAAGCCGAACAGCTGCTGGCAGACCGTTTCGGGCCGGCTTGGGCCGTGCAACCTGGGATGGATCTGCCCGATGGACGCTACCAGCAGGCTGTTGCGCGCGAGACCGGTGTTTTCAAGGCCAGGCGAGAGGCCATGGACCAGCAACTGCACACACTGGGCGAGCAGATCCGGTCACTCGATGCCGAGCAGCAGGCGCTGCGCCGTCAGGCGGCGGCGGCCCAGGAAGGCTTGCGTCTGGCGCAGGCAGAGGCCGACATGAGCCGGCACCTGCAGAGCCAGCAGTTCGTCTCGCGCGCGCGCCTGCTCGCCGACGAGCGCGCGGTGGCCGACTACCGCGCCCGCATGGGTGAGTTCGAGGCCCAGCTGGCCCAGTCTGCCCAGCGCGTCAATGACGTGCGTCTGCGCATGGCGGCCTTGCGGCATACCTACCAGCGGCAGGCCTCGGAAGAGCTGCGCGAAAGCGCCGCACGCCTGGCGGAACTGCGCGAACGGCTGCGTCTGGTGGAGTCTGCGGTGCAGCGCCTGCAGGTGCGGGCGCCGGCCGATGGGCGTGTGGTGGGTCTGCGCCTGAGCGGTCCGGGGCAGGTGGTCGGCCCGCGCGACGTCATCATGCAGATCGTGCCAGACGACGAAGCCCTGCTGCTGGAGGCGGCGGTGGATGTGGACCACATTCTCGAGTTGCAGGTGGGCCAGAAGGCCGACCTGCGCTTCACGGCCGCCCACGCCCGCAGCACGCCGCTGGTGTCGGGAGAGGTGGTTCACCTCTCGGCCGACGCCTTGACCGATCACGAGGGCGTACCCCGGTTCCATGTCCACATCAGACCGAACCTGAGCCGATTGCAGCAAGCGGGCTTGGCGGCCCTGCAGCCGGGCATGGCGGCCGAGGTGTTCATCGTCACGCGGCCGCGCACCCCGCTGGACTACCTGCTCGAACCGCTGACCGACGCGCTCAGGCAATCCATGCGCGAGCGCTGAAGCAATCGGTTGCCCGGCTATCTCCGGGCTGCTTCGAACAATCCCTGCACCTTCGGCACATTCGCCTCCAGCTCGCGAATCCGGTTCGGGCCGCTGGGGTGGGTGGACAGGAAGGCCGGGCCGCCGCCACCGCCGGCGCGCGCCATCTTCTGCCACAGGCTGACGCTGGCCTGTGGGCGGTAAGCGCCGCGGGCGGCCAGTTCCAGGCCCACGAGGTCGGCATCGGTTTCGTCGTCGCGGCTGTATTTGAGCGTGAGCAGCTGTGAGCCCAGGCCGGCCGCCATGTTGCCCAGATCACCCAGCCCCAGCAGCGAGGCGCCCAGTCGCAGGCCGATGTCGGTGGCGCTGCTCTTGGCCAACCGCTCGCGCGCGTGCTCCCGCAGAGCGTGCGCCATTTCGTGGCCCATGATCATGGCGGTCTCATCGTCGTCCAGTTTCAGCTGGTCCAGGATGCCGGTGAAAAAACCGATCTTGCCGCCGGGCATGCAGAAGGCATTGATCTGGTCGCTGCGGATCAGCTGCACCTGCCATTTCCAGTCGCGGGCCCGGGGGTTCCAGGGTGAGGCATGCGGTATCAGGCGTCGGGCGATGGTGTGCAGCCGGCGCACCTGCGGATGGCTCTCGGGCAGCAGGGCGCCCTGGCTCTGGGCCTGCTGCATCATCTGCAGGTATTGCTGGGATGCGGCGTTCTCCAGCATCTCGGCCGGGACCAGCTGGCGAAGGCGCGAAGGCGGTCCGACACTCACCTGGCCCAGGACCGGAGTCGCGGTGGCACCGGCCGTCGCCGCCGCGGCGGCCAGCAGGAAACCCCGCCGGGACGACCAGCGGTGGCTGTCAGGGGTGTCGGTCGCGGCCAGCGAGTGGCCGCTGCGCAGGTCACAAATCAGGCACATGATCCGATGATAAAAGTCTTGCGCCAGAACGTCGGCACAATGGCGGCATGACCCCACCTGCCGCGTCCTCTGTCGCAGCCCCTGCCACGACTGGGGGAGCCTCGGATTCCCCGAAATCCCGCCCGTCCTGGCGCGAGACCCTGCGCATCCTGTGGGACCGGCGCGTGCTCACCCTGCTGTTTCTGGGCTTCTCGGCCGGCCTGCCGCTGTTGCTGATCTTCTCCTCGCTGTCGCTGTGGCTGGTGGAGGCGGGCGTCGAGCGCAAAGCGGTCACCTTTTTCAGCTGGGCGGCCCTGGGCTATTCGTTCAAGTTCATCTGGGCGCCGCTGGTTGACCGCCTGCCCCTGCCCCTGCTGACCGCCTGGCTGGGCCGTCGCCGGGCCTACCTGCTGCTGGCCCAGATGGGGGTGGTGGCGGCCATTGTTGGCATGGCCAGCACCGACCCGGCGGCCGGACAGGCCAGCCTGACGACGATGGCGCTGTTTGCGGTGCTGCTGGGTTTCATGTCGGCCACGCAGGACATCGTCATCGACGCCTACCGCATCGAGATTGCCCCCCCCGAACAGCAGGGCGTGCTGTCCTCGGCCTACATCGCGGGCTACCGGCTGGGCATGATCGTCGCCGGGGCTGGTGCCCTGTTCCTGGCGGCCCACTGGGGCTCGACGCGGGAGAGCTACCAGTACGAGGCCTGGCAGCAGGCTTACCTGGTGATGGCGCTGGCCATGGGGGTGGGCATTCTGACCACCTTGCTGGTGCGCGAGCCGGTGGTGGCGCCGCGCGAACGGCAGCCATCGGGCGCGCACGCCCGGCTGCTGGCGGTGTTCCTGTGTGCGGTGCTGGCGTTTGTGGGTGTGTTCTGGGGCTGGGGCCAGCTGTTCCCGGCGGCCGGTGGCGGCCCGCTGCTGGGCCTGCTGGTCGAGGCCGTCCGCATGGCCTTGTCCCTTGCGGTGGCCTTCGGGGTCGGCGCCGGACTGGTGCACCTGGGACTGGCCAGCCGGGAGCAGGCCCGTGAGACCTGGGTCATGCCGGTGCTGGACTTCTTCCGCCGCTATGGCGCCCGCACCGCCTGGCTGCTGCTGGCGCTGGTGGGTCTGTATCGCATCTCCGACATCGTGCTGGGCGTGATCTCCAACGTCTTCTACCAGGACATGGGTTTTTCCAAGACCGAGATTGCCTACGCGGTCAAGACCTTCGGTGTGGTGATCAGCATCGTCGGCGGGTTTCTGGGCGGGCTGCTGGCCACCCGGCTGGGTGTCATGCGCTCGCTGTTCTGGGGGGCGGTGCTGGCGGCGGCGACCAACCTGGGCTTTGTGGCCCTGGCCTTCGCCGGGCACGACCTGGCCCTCATGTATGCGGTGGTCTCGGCCGACAACCTGGCGGCCGGCTTTGCCAGCGCCGCCTTCATTGCCTTTCTCTCCAGCCTGACCAATGTGTCCTTCACCGCGGTGCAGTACGCCATCTTCAGCTCGCTCATGACCCTGCTGCCCAAGACCCTGGGCGGCTATTCGGGCGGCATGGTCGATGCGCTGGGCTATCCGGGGTTCTTCACCCTGACCGCCCTCATGGGTCTGCCGGTGCTGCTGCTGGTGGTGACGGCCGGGCGCCAGCTGGAGATCCGCGAACACTCGCCACGCTAGATCGGGATCCCAACCGCTTCACACGGGCTTTACGCGAGCGACAAGGCCCGGACACGCAGGCCGGGCAAGCTGCGTGCTCATGAAAAGCAACCGCTACACTGAGGTCATGCCGACCCCATTGCTCATGATCGAAGACGATGCACGCCTGGCCCAGATGGTCTCGGACTACCTGGGCCAGTCGGGTTTCCAGGTGACCCATGCCACGGATGGCGAACAGGGCCTGGAGCAGCTGCCACTGGTCCAGCCCGAACTGGTCATCCTGGACCTGATGATGCCGGGCATCGACGGCCTCGAGGTGTGCCGGCGCATCCGCGCGATGCCGGGCGATGCCGCGCGCGTGCCCATCATCATGCTGACCGCCAAGGGTGACCCGATGGACCGCATCATCGGGCTTGAGCTGGGCGCTGACGACTACCTGCCCAAGCCCTTCGAGCCGCGCGAGCTGCTGGCGCGCATGCGGGCCGTGATGCGCCGCCGCGGCGAGGTCGCCAACGGCAGCGTCCAGCGCACCACCCCGGTGTTGCGCTTCGGCTCTCTCGAGATCGACCGCGATGCCCGAACCGTGATGGTGTCGGGCCAGGCCTGTGACCTGACGTCCTACCAGTTCGACCTGCTGGTGGCCATGGCCGAGCGCGCCGGACGTGTGCTCACGCGCGACCAGATCATGGAGGCGGTGCGTGGGCGCGAACTCGAGGCCTTCGACCGGTCCATCGACGTGCACATCGGCCGCATCCGCAACGCCATCGAGGCGGACAGCAAGGAGCCCAAGCGCATCCTGACGGTGCGTGGCGTGGGCTACGTGTTCGCCAAGCAGCAGGACTAGAGGTGGCCCCCCTGCGCCGCTTCGCGTCTTCCCCTCTCAGGGGGACGCAGCCTGTGGCCCGGCAGAGCCGGTTCCACGGCTGCCCTGGACCGGGTGCATGTTGGGCTGGCAGGCTGGTTCTGCCTGGCTAGTGGGGACTTTGGCGTGAACAGTCCTTTGGGTCAGAAGCTGTATCTGCGCATCTGGTTGGCGGTGGTGGCCGCGGTCACGGTGCTCACACTGGTGGTGGGCTGGCTGTGGCAGGAGGCACTGGATTTCGAGCGCGCCCAGAACGAGAACCGGGCGGGCCGGGTCATCGTGCTGCGCAACGCGGCCGGCGATGTGCTGGGTCAGGCGCCGGCCACCGCCGTGCGGGTGCCTGGCGAGGCGCTGGAGTTCCAGGTGGTCATGAAGGACGGGCAGACGCTGTATGTGCAATTGCCACGACCATCACGCCCGGCCAACAGCCCTGTGCCGACACGCCGGGCCCAGGCCTGGCTGCAATCACCTGCCGGTTTTGCCTGGCTGCTGGGGCTGGTGGCGCTGGCCGTGGCGCTCGGTGCCTACCCCATCGTGCGGCGCCTGACCCAGCGCCTGGAACGGCTGCAGAAAGGGGTCGAGCGCTGGGGCGAGGGCGATCTGTCGACCCGGCTGCCGGTGCAGGGCAAGGACGAAATTGCGTTTCTCGCCCAGCGCTTCAATGCGGCGGCTGAGCGGGTGCAGACCCTGCTGCAGTCGCACAAGACTTTGTTGGCCAATGCCTCGCACGAACTGCGCTCGCCGCTGGCGCGCATCCGCATCGGTCTGGAGTTGCTGGGCCGGCAGGCCGGAGACAGCCCGCAACGCGCCGAGATCGCCCGCAGCATCGATGAGCTCGACCAGCTGATTGACGAAATCCTGCTGGCCAGCCGGCTCGACCTGCGCGATGCCAACGACAGCGCTGCGCTGGGTCCGACCGAGGAAATCGACCTGGTCGGGCTGGCGGCTGAAGAATGTGCCCGCACCGGGGCCGATCTGGACATCGCGCCCGGCACCTCGCCCCTGCTGGTCCAGGGCCATGCCCGGCTGCTGCGCCGCCTGGTGCGCAACCTGCTGGAAAATGCCCGGCGTTACGGGAAGCCGGCGACCGGTGCCGATCTGCCGGCAGACGTCAGGCTGGGCCTGGAACGGGCACCGGATGGCCAGATCGTCATGGCGGTGGAAGACCGGGGTCCGGGCGTGCCGCCCGAGCACCGGGAGCGGATTTTTGAGCCCTTTTTCCGTTTGCCCGGTGCCAGCGAGCGTGAGGGGGGCGTCGGGCTGGGGCTGTCGCTGGTGCGCACCATTGCCGAGCGCCATGGCGGCCGTATCCGCTGCGAGGGGCGCGAGGGTGGTGGCGCCCGGTTTGTGGTCACATTGCCCCGGTGAGGGCGATCGGCAGAGCCGACCGCGCTGGGCTGTTCCGGGTTGTCTGGTCTTCGCTTGACCGCATTTGGGTGATATTACCCAAAATTCCGGGTCTTCTCCCTCGAATAGGGGATTGGAGAGTGTGTTGTGGCGTTGCACAATAAAAGTGTTGCTGTCACAACCAAGCCTTTGACCGAAGCGCCCCATCAGGCCAAGACCTGAGCCAGGCTTTTCAAGGTCTGCCAGTCCCAACGACGTCCTTCCAAGGACTTTTCCAAAGCCACCGCAAGGTGGCTTTTTTTTGGGGGGGGGTTGTGCGGCCGGGCCGATCGGCCGGAGGGTCAGTGGCCGTGGGCCACCGTCTCACCGGCCTTGAGTCGGTACACCGTGCCGCAGTAGGGGCAGCGCGCTTCGCCGGTGCGGGCCACGTCCAGATAGACCTTGGGGTGGCTGTTCCACAACTTCATGTCGGCCTTGGGGCTGGGGCAGAAGATGCCGCCATGGGCATTGAGGTCGGCGGCGGCGAGTTCGACTTCCGGTTTGCTCATGATGGTGTTGCCTGCGTGCTCAGACTTTGGCGAGCCAGTGGGCGTATTTCGGATTGCGGCCACCGACGATGTCGAAGAAGGCCGACTGGATCTTCTCGGTGATCGGGCCGCGGCTGCCGCTGCCCAGCTCGATGCGGTCCAGCTCGCGGATCGGGGTGACTTCGGCGGCGGTGCCGGTGAAGAAGGCCTCGTCAGCGATGTAGACCTCGTCGCGTGTGATGCGCTTCTGCACGATGTCCAGGCCCAGGTCCTTGGCGATGTGGAACACCGTGTTGCGGGTGATGCCGTTGAGGGCGCCGGCCGACAGGTCGGGCGTGTAGATCACGCCGTTCTTGATCACGAAGATGTTCTCGCCCGCGCCTTCGGACACGAAGCCCGAGCTGTCGAGCAGCAGGGCCTCGTCGTAACCCTCGTCGGTCACTTCCATGTTGGCCAGGATGGAGTTGGTGTAGTTGCTCACCGCCTTGGCCTGCGTCATGGTGATGTTGACGTGGTGGCGGGTGTAGCTGCTGGTCTTGACGCGGATGCCGCGCTTGAGACCCTCTTCGCCGAGGTAGGCGCCCCAGGCCCAGGCGGCAACCATCAGGTGGATGGTGTTGCCCTTCGGAGAAACGCCCAGTTTCTTGTCGCCGATCCAGGTCAGCGGGCGCAGGTAGCAGCTTTCCAGCTTGTTCTCGCGCACCACGGCCTTCTGGGCCTCGTTCACCTGTTCCTTGGTGAAGGGGATGGCCATGCGCAGGATCTTGGCGCTGTTGAACAGACGGTCGGTGTGTTCTTCGAGGCGGAAGATGGCGGTGCTGCCGTCGGCGGTCTTGTAGGCACGCACGCCCTCGAAGGCGCCGCAGCCGTAGTGCAGGGTGTGGGTCAGCACATGGATCTTGGCGTCACGCCAGTCGACCATCTGGCCGTCCATCCAGATCTTGCCGTCGCGGTCGGACATCGAGGGAATCGGGGACATGGGGGTTTGCCTCTCGGTTTTGAAGAATCCGGCAATTTTACGGCTGGCTGCCTGGCTGGTCAGCCGCCGGGGCGTCGCGCCGCTCGATGCGCCGCAGCCGTCCGTGGTCAAAACGCAGGTGCAGCGTACGGCCCTGGGGATCGTGCCAGACGAAGTCTTCGGAGGTCCCGTCGGACGCGCCTGCTTCGCGTTTGCCCAGACAGGCGGATTGCCGGACGACCTCGTGCATCGGCATGCCCAGCTTCAACCGCCCCTGGAGCACCCGCACATCGTCCACCGCGCCCAGCGGGCGGTTGGCGGCGGCACGCAACAGGCGCATGAGTTTGGTGAAGTGCAGCAGAACCCAGAAGCTGCTCATGAGCAGGGCCAGCAGCAGGCCCTGCCAGCCGTAACTCTTCCAGCCGGCGTAGGACAGGGCCAGCACCAGGGCCGGAAAAAGCAGGGATCGCAGGGCGGGGGGCATGGGATTCAGGCAGGTTGCAGGGAGCGGCGGTGTTGCTGGCGGCGCGCGATGAAGTCCATCAGCGGGCGTTCGACCCAGTGGTAGCTGGCCATGGCCAGCGGCAGTGTGACCACGATGCAGATGGCCAGTGCCAGCAGGCTGCCGCTGGTGCTGTGCCAGTCGCCCGGGAACAGCTTGGGCAGCAGCCGCAGCACCGGGAAATGCCAGAGATAGATGCCGTAGCTGAGGTCGCCCAGCCAGGTCAGCGGTCGCCACGCCAGCCAGCCAAAGCCCCACAGGGGCCGCAGCAGCAGCCCGATGATCAGGGCGATGATGCCCGCCAGCCCGATCTCCCAGAACAGCATCATCCACAGGTTCTGGTCGAGCCCGGTCTTCATGGCATAGCGGACCAGCATGTGCCAGGCGACGTAGATGGCCAGCACCACCACCAGCCAGCCATAGCGGGAGCGGTCGCTCAGGTTCTGCGGAAAACGGGTGACGGCGTAGCCGGCCATGAAGATGGCCAGCATGCCCGGCAACAGGTTGCGCAAGGCACTGGCCTGGACACGGGCGGCATTGCGGGCTTCGTGTTCCCAGATGATATTCAGGCGCCAGGCCACCGTGATCAGCACGGCCAGTGCGATCACCGGCCAGAAGCCGATGCGCCGGTGCAGCAGGACAATGAAGGGCAACAGGAGGTAGAACGACAGCTCCAGGGGCAGCGTCCAGTAGACGCCGTTGTAGAACGGCGCGCCGCCCAGGGACGCGGGCCACAGCAGGTAGTTCGCCAGCACCTGGAACCAGCCGAGCGATCCGGCCAGGCCCACCAGCCAGGTGAAGGGCAGCAGCAGGCTCAGTTGCAGCCAGACCGCGGGGTAGATGCGGACCAGGCGGCGCTGCCAGAAGCGGCCGATGGCCTGGCCGTCCAGCTGGCTGTGCATCAGTTGGCTGGCCAGCAGGAAGCCCGAGAGCACGAAGAACCAGTGCACCCCGTTCCAGCCCAGGTCGATGAACAGGAACAGGTCCCACTCGGTGCCCAGAAATCGGACCTCCTTGAGGTCCATCGACACCTTGGGGAAGCTGCCTTTCCAGTGGAAAAGCAGGACCGCCAAGGCGGCGAGGCCGCGCATGCCGTGCAAGGCAGGAAAAAACTGCATGGTCGGTTCGGTGGTGAAGTGGCTGGAGCGAGTTTAGTGGCTGGCGCCGCGGGCCGTTCAGAGCGCGCGCACGAGTTCCATGGCTTCGTCGATGCGTTCGACCGCGTGGATGGTCAGGCCGTCAAAGGCCTTGTCGGCCTTTTTCGGTGCGTTGGCCTTGGGCACGATGGCCACCGAGAAGCCGAGTTTGGCGGCCTCTTTCAGGCGTTCCTGCCCGCGCGGGGCAGGGCGTACCTCACCGGCCAGGCCCACTTCGCCGAAGGCGATGAAGCCCTTGGGCAGCGGCCTGCCGCGCAGGCTGCTGGTGATGGCCAGCATCACGGCCAGGTCGGCGGCGGGCTCGCTGATGCGCACGCCACCGACGGCATTGACGAACACGTCCTGGTCCATGCAGGCCACGCCCGCGTGACGGTGAAGCACCGCCAGCAGCATGGCCAGGCGGTCGCGGTCCAGTCCTACCGACAGGCGACGGGGTGAGGGGCCACCGGTGTCCACCAGGGCCTGGATTTCCACCAGCATCGGACGCGTGCCTTCCAGGGTCACCAGCACGCAGCTGCCGGGCACGGGTTCGGCATGTTGCGAGAGGAAGATGGCGCTCGGGTTGCTCACGCCCTTGAGGCCCTTCTCGGTCATGGCGAAGACGCCAATCTCGTTGACCGCGCCGAAGCGGTTTTTGATGGCGCGGATCAGGCGGTAGCTGCTGTGGGTGTCGCCCTCGAAGTACAGCACGGTGTCGACCATGTGCTCCAGCACACGGGGCCCGGCCAGGGCGCCTTCCTTGGTTACATGGCCGACCAGCACGATGGCGGTGCCACTGGCCTTGGCGGCGCGCGTGAGGTGGGCGGCGCATTCGCGCACCTGGGCCACCGAACCGGGTGCGCTGGTCAGCTGCTCCGAATACACCGTCTGGATCGAGTCGATGACGGCGATGGCCGGTTGCTGGGCCGTCAGCGTGGCCAGAATCTTCTCCAGCTGGATCTCGGCCAGCACCTTCACCTGCGAGCCGTCCAGGCCGAGTCGGCGCGAGCGCAGCGCGACCTGCGCGCCCGACTCTTCACCTGTGACGTAGAGCGTGTCGCCCCCACGCTCCCCCGCTGCGCGTGGTCCGCTGCCCCCCGAGGGGGCTGCCACGCCTTGGGGCGGCCCGGCGGCGTGGCGCGTGCCGAGCGACTGCTTTTGCAGGGCATCCAGCGCCTGCAGCAGCAGGGTCGACTTGCCGATGCCCGGGTCGCCACCGATCAGCACCACGCCGCCTTCGACGATGCCGCCACCCAGCACACGGTCGAGCTCGCCGATGCCGGTGGGCGTGCGCGCCACGTCCGCCGCCTCGATGTCGGCCAGCGTGGCCACCGCACTGGCCGGGGCCAGCGAGGCAAAGCGGTTCCGGGTTGGCGCGCCGGATTCGGCGACCGACTCGACCAGGGTGTTCCAGGCGCCACAGTGCGGGCATTTGCCCAGCCATCGCGGGCTGGTGCCGCCGCAGTCGTTGCAGGTGAAGAGGGTTTTTTCCTTGGCCATGTGGGCGGCAATATAGTCTAGAGCCGCTTCCAGCCCCTGCCATGCCCCGCACTTCTGCCCGACCTGCTGCCGATGACCCCCGCTTTCGTGTCGATCCGGACGCGCCGGCGCCTGCGGCCGCTGCTCCGGCCGGACGGCAGCTGCGGTCAACCTCGGCGGGTGACTCGGTGTCCGGTGTGGTCCGCGACTGGCAGCAGCAACTCGCCCGACTGGAACGCCTGCAGCAGCAGCTGGCGGGGCTGGAGACCATGGCTGCCGAACACCGGGAAGCCTGCGCGCGCGAATTGCAGCCCTTGCAGCAGCGCCGTCGCGAGATGGCGGTCAAACTCGTGCACGGGCTGGTCCGGCAGCTGGACAACAAGGCCTTGAGCGAGCGTCAGCGTGCGGTGGCCAGGGAGCGCGTGTGTGACCTGGCCGCGCAGTTGGCTGATGAGGGCGATGCCGGGATGCGGACCTTGTACGACCGGTTCAGCCCGCGCAGCTGGCAGGACCGGCGCGAGGATGCTGCGCAGGCGCTGCGTTTGCGGCTGGAGGCCCAGTTGGGCGAGGTGCTCATGCTGGATGAGGGAAGGCTGTCTCCGGAGCGGGTCTGGCGGGCGGCACAGGAGCGCCTGCAGCAGGCACGGCAGGCCCGGCGCGAGCAGCGGCAGGCGCGGGGCAAGGCGAAAGCGTCACGTCGACTGCAAAAGGACGCGTCGGCCGAGGAGCCGTCGCCGGATGCACTGGCCGGCGTGGTGCTGCGGCGGCTTTACCGACAGCTGGCCAGCGCCCTGCATCCGGACCGCGAAACCGATCCGGTGCAGCACCAGCGCAAGACGGCGCTGATGGGTCAGGCCAATGCAGCCTACGAACGTCGGGACCTGCTGGCGCTGATGCAACTGCAGGGGCAGCAGGTGACACTGGCAGGCGATGCCGGGCCAGAGGCCGAACGGCGTTTGCAGGCCATGACGGCGCTGCTGCGTCAGCAGGTGGCCGACCGGGAGCGTGAGCGGGCGGCCCGACAGACCGAACTGGCCTGGGCGTTCGACCTGCCGCCCGGTGGGGTGGCTCGCCAGCCAGACCTGCAGATCCATCTGCGGGCTCAGGTGGCGCTGGCGCAGGCGGCCATCGTGGCCTTGCAACGCGATCTCGATCGCCTGGACGATCTGGCGGCCCTGCGGCGCTGGCTGAACACGCCCGGCGACTGATGGTCGTGTCGCTACAGTCCGTCGTCGAAGCCCTGCAGCAGGTGCCGGGTCACGTCGGCGGCCGGCTGCGTCCGGCAGTGGCTGGCGTTCTGGCCTGACCACAGTGGCGAGAAGTCGCCGCTGCCTTGTTTTTCCCAGTGCGTGCGCAGAGGTGCGATGGCGGCGGTGGCGGTCGGGAAGGCCGGAGCGGCCGGGTTCAGCGGTCCCAGTTCACGCATCAGCCGGTTGACGATGCCGCGTGCGGGCCGGCCGCTGAACAGCGTGGTCAGCGCGGTGTGGCGCGCGGCCCCGCTCTGCAGCGCGGCGCGGTGGACGGCACTGGTCGTGGCTTCGGGGCAGCAGAGGTAGGCGGTGCCCACCTGCACCCCAGCAGCACCCAGGGCCAGTGCCGCGCGCACGCCCGCGGCATCGGCGATACCGCCCGCCGCGATCACGGGTACTTGCACGGTGGCCACGATCTGCGGCAGCAGGGCGAAGGTACCGACCTGGGTGGTCAGGTCGTCCGTACGGAACATCCCTCTGTGACCGCCTGCTTCGGAGCCCTGTGCTATCACGGCGTCGACGCCCTGTGATTCCAGCCACAGCGCTTCGTCGACCGTGGTGGCCGAGGACAGCACCACGCTGCCCCAGCCCTTGACGCGGGCCAGCAGGTCGGGTGCCGGCAGGCCGAAATGGAGGCTGACGATGGGTGGGCGAAAGGGTTCCACCAGGTCGGCCACGGCATGGCTGAAGGGCACCCGGCCCGCACCCGCCGCAACGGCGTCGATGTCCAGCCCGGCCTCGGCATAAAAGGGCGCCAGGGCTTGCCGCCAGGCGGCCTCGCGGGCCGGGTCGGGGTCGGGTGGGGCGTGGCAGAAGAAGTTGACGTTCCAGGGCCGGTCGGTGCCGCTTGAGAGCGTCCGCAGTTCCTGCGTCAGTGCGTCGGGCGACAGCATGGCGGCGGGCAGGGCGCCGATGCCGCCGGCCGAGCAAACCGCCAGTGCCAGTGCGGAACCCTGCGATCCGGCCATGGGGGCCTGAAACAACAGCGCGGAAGCAGACAAGCGTTGGAAGAAGGTGTTCATGTGCGCATTGTGGGCTGTGCCGGGCAGCAAGGGTTAACCCCGGTTTGAAGCCGGTCAAAAAAACATTTAATATATTAAATAAATCGACGGACCATGAACCCAGAACCTTGCGCCCCCTCCTTTGTTCACCGCAACCTGCCGCGTCTTCTGCTGGAGGCGCGCGAGGCGGTGATGCAGCACACACGACCCAGCCTGCGCGAACACGGCCTGTCGGACCAGCAGTGGCGCGTGCTGCGCGTGCTGGGCGAACACGCGGCCGACCCGGCCGGCGTGGAGACGGGCCGCGTGGCGCGCGAGGCGCTGCTGCTCGGTCCAAGCCTGACCGGTGTGCTCAACCGCATGGAGCGCGACGGGCTGATCAGCCGCAACCGTTGCCCGAATGATGCGCGTCGCACGGTGGTGCGTGCCACACCTGCAGGGCTGGCGCTGGTGCGCACGTTGTCGCTGACCATCGAATCGCATTACCAGTGGATGGAATCCCAACTGGGCAAGGAGCGGCTGGCCCAGCTCTATGCCTTGCTGGACGACGTGATCGCGCTGGAGGCGCCAGACGGTGTCGAGCCCACCGGCGCCGATGAATGAAGGACCCTGCATGAAAGCCGATGCCTATCTGCCCCGCGGCACCGTTTACGGGACGCTATTGAACTTCCGGCGCGAACACGCGCTGTGGACGGCGCGGATGCACGAGGCGCCATACAAGGCGCCGCCCAACGCGCCCGTGCTCTACATCAAGACCGCCAACACCTTCACCCGCAGCGGGCAGGCCATCGTGCTGCCCCGGGGAGCGGCCGAGGTCGAGGTTGCTGCCAGCCTGGGCCTGGTGGCGGGCGAGGGCGGCGCAGTGGCTGGCGCCGTGCTGTTCAACGACGTGGCCATTGCGCACGAGAGTTACTACCGCCCGCCGGTGAAGTACCGCTGCGTCGACGGTTTTCTGGGTGTGGGCGATGCGGTGCGGCCGGTGGACGACCTGTCCTTGCTGGACGCCATGGTGCTGGAGCTGCGTGTGAACGGCGTGATGCGCCAGCACACCAATCTGGCCGACCTGATGCGCGATGCGGCCACGCTGTGGGCCGATGTCAATGTCTTCCAGTCGATGCGGCCGGGTGATGTGCTGATGGTCGGGACCGATTGTCTGGACGATGGTTCACGACCGCGGGTGAAGGCCGGGGACGCGGTCGAAATCACGGCGGTCGGGTTTTCGCCGTTGGTCAATCATTTTCTGGGAGAAACCTCATGAAGCGCGCCCGCATTGCCTGGGCCGGTGCGGTTCACGACGCGGTAGAGGCCGACGGCCAACTCGAACTGCTCACGCCAGCCTTCCAAGGTCGTCGCGTCAGCTTTGACGAAGTGGTCTGGCTGCCCCCGCTCAAGCCGGTTGACCGTCCGCGCACCGTGCTCGCGCTCGGCCTGAACTATGCCGATCACGCCAGGGAGCTTGCCTTCAAAGCGCCTGAGGAACCGCTGGCCTTCGTCAAGGGCGAGGCTTCGCTGACTGGTCACATGGCCTTCACCGTGCGGCCCGACGGCGTGAACTTCATGCACTACGAATGCGAGCTCGCGGTGGTGATCGGCAAGCCCGCGAAGCGCGTGAAGAAGGCCGACGCCCTGGAACACGTGGCCGGCTACACCGTCGCCAATGACTACGCGATCAGGGACTACCTGGAGAACTGGTACCGCCCCAACCTCAAGGTCAAGAACCGCGACACCTGCACGCCGCTGGGCCCCTGGCTGGTCGACGCAGCCGATGTGCCCGACCCGATGAACCTGGCGCTGCGCACCACCGTCAACGGCAAGCCCACCCAGCAGGGAAACACGAAGGACATGATCTTCGACGTTGCCACGCTGATCGCGTACTTCAGCGGCTTCATGACCCTGATGCCTGGCGACCTCATCCTGACCGGCACGCCCGACGGCGTCGTCGACTGCCAGCCAGGCGACGTGGTCGTCACCGAGATCGACGGTGTCGGCGCCCTCATGAACACCATCACCTCCGAAAGCAAGGCATGACGCAACGCATCGATCACCTCATCAACGGCAAGGCGGTTGCCGGCTCCGACTAGGGCGTGTTAACACTAATTGCGACGGAAGTCACCGGATGTGAAACTGCAGGCATGGAGATCACACCCGAGCAATTCAAACGCATCGAACACTGCTTGCCCGTGCAGCGCGGCAACGTCAGCCTGA
>Ga0208242_100421_pt1 | contig 29190 bp, 25 predicted proteins | sample SubbioAug_CSW13A_FD_184825 | JGI IMG/M metagenome (GOLD analysis project Ga0208242, IMG submission 184825) | Serpentinite rock and fluid subsurface biosphere microbial communities from McLaughlin Reserve, California, USA - CR12Aug_CSW13A (SPAdes) | ecosystem: Environmental > Terrestrial > Deep...
TAGTCTTTTCCCTTATTGGCTAGGCTGATTAGTTCTTTCTGATTTTCTTCAAGCAAGCTGTTAAGTTCTGAAATTTGATACTCTGTAGTGTCACCGATTACTGCATGAATATTTTCTTCCAGTGTTCTAATCATGTTATCTCCACCTGCAAGTAGCCTATTAGTCGCAGTCATTACAGCACCATAGAGTTCATCTTCTTTTACCGTTCTATTCTTACAGACCTCAGGTCCTTGCTCGATTCTAGTCACGCATCGCCAGACAAATTCTTTTCTGCCGTGAATATTCCAATATGTTCTCCTGTAAATATCCCCACAATCTCCACAGAAGGTGATGGCACTTAAAGCGTATTTGCTGCTATAAATTCGTTTGTTCTTGTCTGCTCCTGTGTAGATGTTCCTTCTTCGATGAATTTCCTCCTGCACCTGCAAGAATAAGTCTTTGGGAATAATCGCTTCATGGCTATTTTCAACATAGTACTGCGGAACATGGCCTTCGTTCTTAACTCGCTTCTTGGTAAGAAAATCTACTGTGACGGTCTTTTGCAGAAGAGCGTCTCCGATGTATTTTTCGTTTTGAAGGATCTTCTTAACTGATTCTGGTCGCCATCTTGGTTTTCCTGCTGCTGTTAAAATACCATCCTTTTCAAGACCTTGACCAATGCCTACCAAACTCTGACCTTCAAGGTATTCTCGGTAGATGCGTTTGATAATCTCAGCTTCTTCGGGGACAATGATTAAATTTCCATCTTCATCTTTGCTGTAGCCCATAAACCGTTTATGGTTGACCTGTACCTTTCCTTGTTGATATCGGTACTGTAGTCCAAGCTTAACGTTTTGTGAAAGGCTCTGGCTTTCCTGCTGTGCCAAAGATGCCATAATAGTCAGCAAAACCTCACCCTTGGCATCCATTGTGTTTATGTTCTCTTTCTCGAACCGTCAAAAGGCATTTCGTATCGTTTAGTAAAGTGCTACAAATCGCTTGTTGTGGGGCTTTGTTGAAACGAGATTGTGTATTGTTCCTTTTCGTTTTGGGGTTTATTGAAGCATAAAACACCAACTAAACACCAAGACTCTTTCTATATGCACACTTTTGAAAAAATAATGTGCTGCAAGGTTTTTTCCCTCCTTACAACACATTCTAAAATGCCCAGTGTACCCGATTTCGGTACACTTTTATTTTGCAGTTTTCTCTTCAATATTTTTAAGCATTTCATTTAAATCATTCCCTCTAAAGCATCACTAATGGCACTTGCTACTTTTTCAGCAGTGGAACTATAGACATGGGCATAAATATCCTCGGTAGTCTTTGTGTTTGAATGCCCTAGGTGTTCTGATATGAACTTTACGGGTACTCCTGCATTGATTAGTAAAGAAGCATTAGCATGGCGAAGATCGTGTACAGTGATATCTGGCAGGCCATATTTCTTCGTTATCTTTTTGAGTGTGGAGTTTAAATATCCCCCTGAAATATATTCACCTTCTAATCCTGTAACTACAGCACCTCTGTCTTTCCACTTTGAACCTAATTCTTCTATTCTTTTATCCTGCCAATCTTTATGTTCCTTTAAAATGGTTTTTAATTCTGCAGGAATGGCAATTACCCTTAAGCTTGATTTAGTTTTTGGGGTAGATATTTTATACTGCCCATCTGCCCTATAAAGGGTATACCTTACATAAATTGTCCCCTTTTCTAAATCTACATCCTTCCAATGAAGCCCACAAAGTTCCCCTGATCTCATTCCCGTATAAATAAGTGTGGCTAATCCTACTCTAACATTCGGATTGTCCAGTTCATCTAAATAGCCTAAAAGCTGCTTACATTGGTCAGCATCGAGGAAATCTCTTTCTTTTTGACTACCTCTTGGGGAAGTAGCATGAACTACTGGATTTTTCCATATAATATCTTTCTTCAAGGCTGTGTTAAAAATAGCTGATGTTGCTGTTCTGATTCTTGCAATAGATGTAGATTCTATTCCTCTTTCTTCTTTTGGTCTTTCCTCTTCTATAAACATCTCTTTTAAGCTTTTACCAAAGGCACTGGCTATCTTTTCAGCAGTTGTCTTTCTAATGTGTTCCCCTCTTGCAGCTCTCTTAATAGTGTTTAATTCAACACCAGTTTTTCTTGATGCAGGTCTTCTCATTCCATCTCCTAAAAGACTAGGGTCTTTCATTATATAGTACTTGCTGGTTTTTCCTTCTCGATGTAGATAATTAAGCATCTCATCAATTCTAGCTGTGGTTATATCCTTTAGCTTTAAATGCCCTATATAAGGAAGTACATAATTTTCCATAAGGTAAATGTTTGTCAGCAGGGTTTTCTCCTTTAATTTATGGGGTGCAATCTGCTTAAAGTACCATTCTACCAATTCTGAGAATCTCATATTTTCATCGAAATTAGTCATTCCCATACATTTTTTCTCAAATTCGTAGGCAAAAGCTGTAGCCAACTTTTCAGCCTTATTCTCACTTACATTCTTTGGCGGCTTATAAGTAGTGGTCTTTCTAATTTGTTTACCTTCCATATTATAGCCTAGAGATACCATAATTCTAAAGGTATCCCCTCGTTTTTCTATACTCGGCATAACGCCTTCCTCCTTTCTTTTAAGGGGCAAGGAGAACTTTTTCTCCTATGGTATATATCACTCAACAAGGGTGATTAGTCAAGTTAATAAACACCACAGATTTATAGTTTAAAACTAATCTTTTTTGATTCTAATAGAAAGTAAAAATTTTTCTCTAGGTAATAGTTTATTTGCAGATTTACAATGGTTAAATTCATTATTTATCAGTGCTTCTACAGCAGCTTTACCTCTTTCATCTAACCTTAGGTACTTTAAAATAACTTCTGTAATATCTTCTTCTATTTCCCATTCCCCAAGTTGGTTGATTTCTTCTTCACTTAATTTGGGAGAGGTTGAATCCTCTGATGTTCCTAAAATATAATCCACACGTTTATCAAATATTTCACTTAGTTTTTCTAGTGCTTCAAATCCAGGGTTTCTTTTCCCCATTTCCCACATGGCTATTGTTCCTTTTGCCATACCTAGCATTTTAGCCAAGTCCCTTTGTGTCATATGATTTGCCTTCCGCAGTTCCTTTAATCTATCTCCTAATGTCATACTTTCACACCTCCGTTTTGTATTACTTAAAGTATACTTTTATTGTTTTGTTTTGTCAAGCATCATTTGCTCACTTGTGTTATTGTTTACACAAATACATCTACTGATACTCAATAAAAGCTAAGGTATTTACGGTAATATCAGTTCATTTCTGATATAGTTTTGTATCTTCTGTATAACTTGAGTTTGTTTTATCTTATTGACTTTTGCCCACTATTGTTATACTATTTAATTATACAAAGTATAACAAGGAGGGAGAAATATGATTGAGGAAAAGAAACCAACTATGCTGACAGTAAGGGAAACTGCTAAAACTGGTATTCTTCCAGAACACGCTTTAAGGCTTCTATTAAAAGCGGGAAAACTACCAGCCATCTATGTGGGGAAAAAAGCCTACATAAATTATGAAAAACTATGTGAGCAATTAAGTCATCTTGATGGCTCAGAGAAACCAAAGGGGGATGATGTATATGGATATAAAAGTGGAATGTAAAAGCTGTGGGCAAATGAGAATCACAAAGCTAGAGGGAATGATTAAATCCTTACTTGAAACTGTTGCAGCTGATTCTGTCTATGCAGGTTTTTTCTGTAAGGAATGTGCAGATGAAATACTGGGTGATGACTTCTAAGAAAGGAGGTAGGCGGCTATGGAGATTACAGAATTAAAACAACTAAATATTTGGGTATGCTGGCGATACGAAGAAATAGACAGCCGCCTTACCAAAGTCTTATATAATACCAAGGGCTATCAACTGGGAACTTCAGAGGAATATATGTCACAGTGGGTTACCTTTGACGAGGCTAGTGAAGCCGTAAAACTATATAACTATGATGGTATTGGTCTAATCCTTATCTCTGGTATTGGCGGCATAGATATTGACCATAAAAGTGTAGATAGCGAACTGGCTAAAGAAATCAATGCCCTTATGAATACCTACAGTGAAACATCTCCAAGTGGCACTGGTATCCATCATCTATTTACAGTGAATGTAGAAAAAATCCCTGTAACTATTGATAGTAATGGCATAAAGAGATTATCCACCGATTATTACTCTAATAACCGCCACAATGATTTAGAAGTTTATTTCGGTGGGCTGACTAACCGCTATCTAACCTTTACAGGAAATGTCATAAACAATCTACCCCTTATGGATAGAACCGAGGAAGTTTTAATTTTTCTTGATAAGTACATGAAAAAAGAACTGTTTAAGAAAAAGTCAAATGACCACTTTGACATTATTGCCACTGCTAGAAAAGCTAAAAACAAAGACAAGTTCATCGCTCTATTTGATAATGGTGATTTATCTGACTATGGTAGTCCTTCTGAAGCAGACCAAGCCCTATGTAATATCTTAGCCTTTTATACTGGTGGAGATGCAGACGAAATTGATAACCTTTTTAGAAAATCAAAACTCTACAGAGAAAAATGGGACAGAGAGGACTACAGGACTTCCACCATAAAGAAGGCCATTAAAGGCTGTAATGGAAAATTCTATATGGGTGGTAAAAACAGACCATCCTACATCTACTTTGATGAAAAGGCTAAGAAGATGAAAGTCAACTGCCCTCTACTAGCAAAGTATATTAGAGAAAATCTTGACTACATCTTCGTTCGTGATAGTGCAAGAGGCGGTGTCTTACGTTATGTCTACGAGGATGGTTGCTATAGGCTTTATGCAGATGAAATGCTAAAAGGTATTATTAAAAATTACATCACTTCCTTTGATGAAAGTATTTTAAAAATGAGTGATGTCAATGAGGTCTTTGGTAATATCACCACAGATTTAAAGTTTAAAACCAATGAAGAAATAAATGCCGATGAGGACATTATCAATTTTCAAAATGGCATTTTAAGACTTTCAGATATGAAGCTACTACCCCATAGTCCAGATCTTATGAGTACAATACAAATTCCATGTGATTGGCTGGGAGAACATATACCCACACCAGTATTTGATAAATTTATGAATGATTTAACTGGCGGTGATAAGGCAGTTGAGAATTTACTCCTTGAGTTTATGGGGGTATGCCTATCCAATGTAAAGGGGCATCGGATGAAAAAGGCTCTCTTTATGGTAGGTAAAGGAGATACGGGGAAATCTCAGCTTAAAAGCCTTACAGAAAGATTACTTGGTAATGGAAACTTCATAGGCATTGATTTAAAGGAAATTGAATCGAGGTTTGGCACTGGTAACCTTTATAATAAAAGGCTTGCAGGTAGTTCTGATATGAGTTTTCTAACTGTAAATGAACTTCGCATCTTCAAACAGTGTACTGGTGGGGATAGCATCTTTGCAGAGTTTAAGGGGCAAAACGGATTTGAATTTATCTATAACGGACTCCTCTGGTTTTGTATGAACCGTCTCCCCAAATTTGGGGGCGATGATGGAAAGTGGGTCTATGACAGAATTATGCAGATTACTTGTAATAACGTGATTCCAAAGGAAAAACAGGATAAATTACTACTGGATAAAATGTATGCTGAGCGTGAGGGAATTGTCTACAAGGCGATTATAGCTTTAAAAAATGTTATTCATAATGGCTACATCTTCACTGAGCCAAAATGTGTTGAGAATGCAAGAGAAGCTTATATGGCTGAAAATAATACAGTTATTTCCTTCTTTGCTGAATGCATGGTAGAAAGACCCCTCGGTAAAATCAAAGATGGCTGCACCACTGGTAAGGTCTATGATGTGTATAAGGCTTGGTGCATAGATAATAACCATGGCTATGCTAAGACCGCCAAAGAGTTCAGATTAGAACTTGCAAGTTATCTAGGAACTACATTTTCAGAGATGACAGTTCGTAGAGGTAAGGGCGGTACTTTTTATCATAGATATACTTTAAGTGATGAAGCGAAGATGAATTACCAAAGAGCCTATGGTTATGATGAATTCTCGTTTCTAGCATCAAATCAGTGACAGTAGTGACAGTTAGGTGACAGTAAAAAACCATAACTGTCACCTCCATAAACCCACAGTTTTCAATGATTAGAGCAGGTTTGGTGACAGTAGTGACAGTATTTTAAACTTCTATAGGCTGAAAAGAAAATCAAAAATAGATAAATAGAATAGTGTGAAGATAAAGTTAAGATTACTGTCACTTCTGTCACTAAAGTACCTTAAACCATTGATATATCTAGCTTTAACTAGGTGACAGTACACCAAAACAACTGTCACCGTACTGTCACTACTGTCACCAAATTTAAAGATTGGAGGTGTAACATTACCAAAACATTTAATAGAAAGTATGGACTTAAAAAATAAGGAGGAATACATTATGTCAAATCAAAGTATGTACAGTAAAGGATTTTGGAACACTATGAGAACTCAAGAGGAATACTACTCAGAAATGAGTAATATGAAGGATAGCACAGGAAGTTATCCTGCACCCTTTGAATTTATGAGTAACTACAAACCCGCTCTTGAAAAGGAAAATCTTTTTAGAAGAATAGCTACTGTAGTTAAAACCACATCACCAGAGGGAAAAATTATTGCATCGGCATCTACGGGGGCAGCTGATTGGGTAGGTGAATCAGTAGCAATACCAGAGAGCAATGACACCATCATCCAGTTTACTTTACACTCTTATAAGCTGGCAAGCCTTACAAGAATAAAGCACACCTTCGTTACTGATAATAAATTCGATATTGAAAAGTATCTAAGGAAGGATTTTGCCCGTAGATTTGGTAGGGCAGAAGAAAATGCCTTTATTAATGGAGATGGCATAATGTCCCCTACTGGTATCCTTCATTCCACAGAAGGGGCTGAGGTTGGAGTAACAACTGCAGAAAGTAATGCTATAACCTATGATGAAGTAGTAAAACTTTTCTTCTCCCTAGACAAGCATTATCGTAAAAATGCTGTATGGATAGTGAATGATGAAACTGCACTGTATCTAAGAACGCTAAAGGATGGAAATGGCAACTATCTATGGAATCATTCAGACAACACGATTCTAGGAAAGCCAGTTGAATACTCCCCATATATGCCAAGCATCGAAAGCGGCAAAAAGGCGATTGCCTTTGGGGATTTCAGCTTCTTTTGGATCGTTGACCGCCAAGACCTATCGGTTAAAGTCCTAAAGGAAAAATACATTCTTGAAGGACAAATAGGCTATGCAGCTTATGAAAGATTAGATGCAAAGCTAATTGCCAAAGAAGCGGTTAAGGTTCTAAAGCTGGCATAGGGGGAGGAGTAATCTCCACAGCCTTTGACTTGGACAACGGCCAGGGGCTTCACGCATAAAAACGCAAAATCAAAGGGGGTATTAAAGAGGAAGATGGCTGAAACTTTGGCTACCTTCCTTTTTCCCTTGTTTAGGCATTAGGTTTTCCATTTTTAAAAGCTGCATTTCCCGTAAGATTTCGCATTAAAAATTTTCTAAGTGCTTTATACTCATCCCCTATGAAGCCTAGCCTTAAAAGGAAACACCTAAAATCGTATTTTTCGTTTTCACTTTTCTTTGGTGTTGATGCTACCCTGTTTCTATCAATTGCCATTTTGCATAAGGCTTCAATAAACTGTGTGTAATGCTTTATCTCCACTGAATCCTCCGTCTTTGGAAACCAAGGGAATCTCACCTTCACATCATTTTCGATAATTCTTAAGTCCATTGAGCCGATTGCCCTTGCTATAAGTTCCCCTTTGGCGAGAACAATCTTGTGGAGGTTCTCTAATGCCTTATCTGTAAACATCTCCCTCGGCATGGCAATCTCAAGCCCGTCAAAGGCATTCTCCCCGTAGTTAGTGGGTAAAAACCCTTTAGCTTCAAGTTCCATAACCATTTTATCAACTTCTGCAGGGGTCATGGTATCATTAATGATTACTGCTCCTTCCCTATCTACCAATAAAACTCCAATCTCATAAGCACAGCTTGGAACACTTAGGTATTTAGGAATTGTGTTTAAATAATCGCTGATTGCCTGCACCAGTTCCTTTCTTCTTTGCCCTTTAATTTCGTATGTGATTTTAAATTCCATTTCCATCTTCCTTTCTGTATGGGGTTACACTATATATCACTCAGGCTGGCTAAAATAGCAAGTAAAATCGTACATTTTAGGGCTAAAAATGGGCATTTAATCAACATTTCTTCTGCTCAAAATTGAGCAATATAAAATACTTTAAAACGAAATAAAAATAGCCACATAACCCGTAAACCCCTTAATTTCAAGGCTTATAAGGCTATGTGGCTCTTAATTTGGCTTTTTATGCTATCCCCCCTCTGTAATTCTGCGAATTCTCGCACGAAGGGGGGCGGCGGTTCCTATGTGAAAGGTTGTGGAGATTAGACCACCCCTAGGGAGTCTTAAACTTGTCTAAACTCCTGTAGCATCCTTTTTAATATCTGAACATTAAGATATTGCTTTTCAAATTCTTTCATAATATACCCTTCGATCTCTGGAAAATGAGGTAGCCATATATCCTTTGAAAACCGTTCCTTATCTCCCCAATTTTTCAAAGCATATTTTTTAAATAACTCCTTCTCATTCTCTGATTCGAAAATCAGTATACATTCCTCAAATCTATTATGCGATGTCGTTTCCTCATCTCCGTCTGGTTCATAATAGAACTGGTGAACTACATAAGGCAATGTATCTTTGATAAAATATTTATATGCTATATCCCAGTTGTGAAACTCACCTAGCGAAATTCCATCTGTTAAAGGTACAGGAGTAAAATATCTGCCACCATCTAAGCAAACACCTTCTAAGGTATCTAATAACGTTTGATGATAGCATATTCTTATTTCTCTCCAATGTGGTCTTGTATCTGTTTGGTTAAACAAATAATATTGATATGCATCCCCATCATCTTCTAATGTGTATTCTATTGTGAACTCTGGAAAATACTTGTGATATTTCTTTGATGTTACCCAATCAGTAGGTGAATTCAACCACTCATCCGTTTTTTCCAAATAATATTTAACTCTTTCCAATGGGGAAGATATTAAACGGAATCTTTTTCTCCACAAATATTCAACATGATGAATGTCTGCTGATTTCTCTTTTGGTGTATTAGTATCCATTACCCGAGTGTATATGTTGTTTGCAAAAACACCTTGATATTTCTCAGTTAAATAATATGGAGTATTATAACTATTTTTTATCACTATTACATCAACATAATTACCATCTAAAAGAATGGGTTCTACATATACTGTAGGACGAATCCCACCTGCAAACTTTTTATCCTTTAAAAAATCAATAGTATTTTGAGTATTTTTACGGTTAATATCATCCTTGACATTTTCAATTTTATAATCATTTTCCTCATCAATGCCAATGATTATATACGCATCTCTATTTTCTAGATTATTAGCCATGCAAATGATGTCATGAAGCAAATCTGCTTTCTTTTCCTTTATATACCACTCTTTTTTAAAGTCCCAATATGCACCTTCTTGTTTTAGGGCAATTAGATCTTTTATTTTCTGTATTTGCATTATAACCCCTTCACAATTTCCATAAATCGTTCATAAGAATAGGCTCCTGGATAACTTGGGTTTTTTGATTGAAATACCATAAAGTAACGGAATTGTCTATCTGTTATATTATCCCATTTTGCACCAACATTTGCTTTTTCTTTAGATTCATCATTGTCCAAATGATCACCTTTAGGTTCTATCAGCAGAAGTCTACCATTTGTAGTCATCGCTATTATATCTGGATATGCGTTTATATGACCATTAATCTGTAAGCCACGCCTTGAGATATTTCGATGCCACCATTTAATATTTTCAAGGGATGATAGTTCCCACACTAGTTTTCGTTCATAATCATTCATATCCTCTTCAGCTGTGTAAAGAGATTTAGGAATTGTTGTGATAAATGAAGTAGGAGAAATAGACGAAGGTAGCTTATAGCTTGGCTGACAAGTGATAATATCCTGCTCCAACCATTTATCAAAAACTTCTGCTGAATGCTTGCCAAGTAAAGCTTTTACCTTTTCTTGTATTTTCAAAATATAAGGATATGGTGATTGCTCCATCTCAGATAATTGGTCTTCTGTTAATGTATCTATGACTCTATCTACGTATTCTCTTAACTCTTTATCATTTACAGAATTAAATGAAGATAATTTCCCGCATATCAATTGTTTGCAATGAGAAAGTCTCTTTTCAGATGGTTGTGAATTAAACCATTCTTTAAAATAGATATTATCAGTTCCAGTAATCTTCCATGCTCTTGGCTTTGCATCTTTTGAATCATCAACATCAACTCTTGCTAGTTCTGCAGGTGTTGTAGAAAAATCTATTTGTACATCTTTATCTTTTAGGGTAAAACCTTTTGACAGATTCTCAATTTCCAACAAACTATATTCTTTATCAGAAAATAAGCTTGCTCCCGTTACAAGCATAAATTGAGGAAATAATAATGCAGAGGCTTCTTTTTCAAATTCTTCATTCATACGGAAACAATTCATTTTATCCCTTACTTCCTGCGGCACCGCTGTTAAAGCATTTTCTTCTGAACTTTCTATTTCAGCAGTATACTCCTTACTTTGTATGATTGCCCCACTTAGTAAATCATCAGAATTTATATTTTCCATTGGAGTTTTAGTTTCTATCTCTTGCATGGTTGTTTGAATTCTTCCCTTTAGTTCATCTACATCTACTTCTGGAATGTTTTCTTCTTCTGTTGGTGACTCAGGAATTTTTATCTTCTCCACAGTTTCATTTGATTCTTTTGGTTGTTCTAAGTCCAAATCTTTTACACGATAATCTTTGCTACTAAATCCAGCGTTGTTTAACCCTAGCACTATTTTATCTAACGTTCCATAAAAATCAGCAGAGGAAGTTATCACGTAGGAAAGGTTTAATACATCGCTACTATTTGTCTTTGTATATGGCAAACGTAATACCCGTCCTAGAATCTGCTCAACATCCACTGCAGAGGAACGGTTAGCTACAGTTGCAAGCACATAGGCAAAAGGACAATCCCATCCTTCTTTTAAAGCATTTACAGTGATTATGTAACGAATCGGACAATCTGGTGACATCAGTTCCACATTTTTTAATTCGTCTTTATCTCCTGTTTTGATGGCAATTTGATTTTCTGGAATCCCAATGTCTACAAGAGTTTTCTTAATTTTTTCGTAGGTTGTACTGTCAGCATTATTTTTCGGCTGTGCTTGGAACAAAACAATAGGACGAATGTACCTACCGCTTGTAGTTTCCTCCTGCTTGGCTTGAGCCTCTAGCTTTGCCCGTATACTAATTGCATCTGAATAAACATCACTTTGGCTTTTGCGATTATATACTATGACAGGTAGCTTCACCATTTTTTCTTTCTTTAACTGCTTGGCATCAACAAAGGATATAATATTACTTCCTTTTTTAGGTGTAGCTGTTAAGTCAAGGACAAAGGAAGGGTTGAAATCATTTAGCATTTTCACACTTAATTCTGAAGTTGCATGATGACTTTCGTCTACAATAATAATAGGATTTAATGAACGTACCACTTGAATTAATGCCGTTTCATCAGTATCCTCAAGGAGAGATTCCGTGTGATTTATCGTTTTTGCAAAGGCTGCAAGGTTGCCATTTTCTTGATAAGCCTTCCTACCTTCTTTTTTGCTTGTTCTAAAGGAATCATAGCTAAGTACAAAAAGAGAAAGTTGCTCTGTTACAGAAGTTGGATTGAAATTCTGACCATTCAAAAGTTGTGATTTTGAATAAACTTCTACTCTACTTCCAAAATCTACATCTATTTTTTTACGGTATGGATGGGATGGGTTAGTAAGTGCATTGTAAGTTTGAGTTAATATGGCATCTGAAGGTACAAGCCACACCACTGCTTTTGCTCTCATAGTTGGCAATGAATCAAATATAGGTTTAATTGCATTTGCTGCAATAAACGTTTTTCCACCACCTGTAGGTACTTTTAAGCACACATGGGGAACTCCTGGGATAACTGAATTGTATGGGGGCATTGCGTCCATTCCCACAATTACATTTTTTTCTTCCCAAAGGGTACGATATGCCACAGAGATGTTTTGCTTTTCTGTGAGAAGAGCAAGAAATCGGCGAAGATCTCCTATGACATTTTTTTGATAGGTTTTCATTTCCATTTATTTCACTCTCCTTTACAGTCTTGCTATATCTCTTGGGATTTTTTTGAATGTAATATTGTATTCTTTCAATTCACTCTCTGAAAGTGTACATAGGTCGGCATAGATAATATAACCATCTGCCTTTTCTCCAACTGTGGCAAGAAACGCATGGTCTAGTGTAGTAACCTCGTTTTTCTCATAGTAAAAATAATAGGCTGTATCTTTATTTCTTCCAAGATAGTATTTATTGTCAGCATCTTCACAAATCGGTAGAGGCTCTTTTGTTTCCATGTAATATACATATTCACGAATCTTTTGTACATCCACATTTTCATTTAAGTTTCCATTTGGCAATAATAATGGCTCACCTAACTCGTAATAGCTGAAATCTCCACCTGTACCCTCAACATCACCATATCCATTAATCACTCGCTTTACTCTCTCAGCCGTAATACTTTCCGCATAATCTTCCATCTCAACAAGTATAAACTTTCGGTTTCCACCATCAGCTTTATTCATATTAAGAATAGAGTGTGCTGTAGTACCACTTCCTGCGAAACTATCTAATATTATGTCGTTATTTTCACATATGATTGTTAGTATTCGATCAATCAATCTTACTGTCTTTGGTGTTGCAAAAAAGTCAGTTGAAGCATCAAGTATTTTTTTTAATAACTGCTTTGCTTCCTGAGTATGGCCTACTTCATCGTGTTTCCAAATTGTTTGTGGACATACGCCTTGCTTTACATCAGTATAAAAGCGTTTCCTTCTTGGCTTTGAATCTCCATTTTTACCAAACCATATTTCATTATTCTCTATAAGTATTTTCATTTCAGTTTCTGGATGTCTCCAACTTGTTCCTGGAAGGGGTGTATGAGATTTTCCGCTTGGAGTAGTAATTGTATATACACTATTATCACGATGCTCCATTCTCAATAAATCAGTTGATATCCATGGTCCTCTAGGGTCGTTGTCTGGATTTTTATATCTTGAATCCTGTTTAGCCCCTCTCGGCAAATCCTTAAGTGTAAGGAGGTCGATATTTTTAGCATATACTATAATATACTCATGTTCAGAAGAAAAAAACTTAGCATCATTTTTTGTTGCAAATGTTCTTTGCCAAACAAGTTGAGAAACTAAATTATTTGCACCAAAAATCTCATCACAAATAAGCTTTAAATTAGCCTGCTCATTGTCATCAATACTAATAAAAATTGCCCCGTCATTGGCTAGTAGTTTTTGTAATAACTTTAATCGTGGGTACATCATGCAAAGCCATTTATCATGACGAGATAAATCTTCTCCTTCTTTCCCAACAACTTCACCAAGCCATTTCTTGATTTTAGGGTCATTTACATTATCATTATAAACCCACTTTTCATTACCCGTGTTGTAAGGCGGGTCTATGTAAATACATTTAACTCTACCCTCATATTGTGGTAAAAGCGATTTAAGGGCTTCGAGATTATCACCATGGATAATCATATTATCACTACTATTATTATCATTCGATAAATTATCTTGACCATAAGTATATTGCTTTTCTAAAACACGAAACGGTACATTCTGATGATGATTTACTACTTTATCTTTTCCAATCCATTCAAGGGTCGGCATAATTCTACCTCCTATTTTTTATGTCTTCTGAAACAAATTCTAATATTTCATCTACTCCACAATTAAGGACATTGCAGATTTTCTCTATGCTTTCGAGGGAAACATATCCATTTCTTTTTAGGCGTGTAATAATATTTGCACTAAAACCCGCCTTTTCAGCAAGTTCAGCATTTGTCATTTCCTTATCTATAAGCAATTTAAACAATCTATTGTAGCGAACAGCCATTGCTGAAACCTCCTTTAATTACATTCTAAATAACATTTTATCACGGATGCGTGAAAAATTCAATTTATATATGAGCATCATGACAAATAAAAACATAGCACTTTCTTCTTGCTACATTTCAAACTTACATATTCTTTTTCCTTTTAAAATAAACACCAAAAACAAGTACATTAACACACTACTCAAAGCCTGTGTTTTACTGGTTTTGTATTGTAAAATGTCTTATTGTTTATTATCTTTAAACACCAAACAAACACCAAATTTTCATATACACCTGCTTAAATGCCCTATTTTAGCCTATCGTGCCGTATCAGCGTTTATGTTTTCAAAATAGACAGATATGTTTTTATCCTTGAGCTGTCTAATGTATTGAAGGCAGTCTACAGCTGAAGATGGAAAATGATATTTTAAAGCAGGCAGCGCTGATTATGGGACGAAAATCAAACTCATAAGAAAAAACCGAACTAAGTATTCCATATCAGCGATGTGTAGATTTCTTAAGATCAATCGAAGTTCAGTCTATCTGGAATCAGCTAAACGTAATCAAGTTGATGAGATGGAAGAAAAAGTGATTAGTCTCTTCTATCAAAGTCATAGTATCTATGGAACCAGGAAGATTCAAAGAGAGCTTAGAAAACAGAGTCACTTCCTATCAAGAAGACGCATTTCACGCATTATGCGAGAAAACAACCTGGTTTCAGTCTACACAAAGGCTCAATTCAAACCAAAACCACCTCAAGTGAATGAAGATCCAGTAACGAATACAGTCAATCGAGACTTTAATCAAAGAGAGAGACTTCAAGTGGTGGTGAGTGATTTGACCTATGTTCGTGTCAATTCAAGTTGGAACTATGTTTGTATTCTCTTAGACCTACACGCTAGAGAGATTATTGGATATAGTTGTGGGCCAAGGAAAACAGCAAGGCTTGTTTATGAAGCCTTTGCCTCAGTTGAACAGCCACTAAGTCGTATTGAGTTCTTTCATACCGATCGTGGAAGTGAATTTAAAAGCTATGAAATCAGTGACTTACTCGAGGCTTTTGGGATAGAACGCTCACTCAGTGCTAAAGGAAATCCTTATGATAACGCAGTCGCTGAAGCGACCTTTAAAATTATCAAAACAGAATTTGTTAGAAACAATAGTTTCAAAAGTCTAAGTGAACTAAAAGAACAACTCTCAATCTACATCCACTGGTTCAACCACCAGCGAATCCATTCGACATTAGGCTACTTAAGTCCAATTCAATACCAAGAAAAACTAACTAAGCAATTTGTCTAATAAAGTGTTGCCATACCATTAGTATTAGGTTTATAGATAACAGTTTATTCACTATAGATCATTGTAAACATCTATTTAGTTTTGAACTCTCGCACAGTGGTAAAGGAAATCCTAGCTTTTCAACAACAATCTCTTGTTCAACTCATGATGGTAGTAGTATTTGCATATCTAACAAAGCACTTAACTTTGGGTGTCTAAAACTTGTATTTTTAAGTATTTATTAATTTCATTAAGGAATTGTTTAAAATATCATATTCAATGTCATTTTAATCTTGATCAAAAGAGTCACATAAAGGTAAAGCTTTATCTAATAGGCTGACAATATACTGTTGTTCTTCACTCGGCGGAAATGGAATGCTATAATTTTCCAGATTTCCTAAACGCACGTAAGGAATAGCAGATCCAAACATTTTATCTTTGTTGTATCTAAGCCATCTATCTTTAATAGCATAGAAAATGAACTTATCGTTAAGAAAATCATCCATTTTTAGTATGTATGTTCGTTGATAAGCCTCAAACTTCCCTTTATATCTAGAAATATTACTAATATCATCGTTACCTGCAATTAAGATAGCATTCATCTCATAGGAGTAAGTTTTTGACTTAATTGGATTCTTAGCACAAGTGAAAAATGGGAAATTTCCATTTTCATCACCAAAATTAGCATCTCTCTTCCCTGTTTGTATTTCACAAATGTTTTTGAGACATGTATATGTCCATCTTGCAGGTAAATCGTCATACGGTTTTTCAATTATACTCTGTTCAATAGTTTTCTTAAAATTTAATCTTTTTGTTATACCGTTGAGATAATCTTTAGAGTTCGATGAAAAATCAATGTGTTTTGATAATTCCCCCTGCATAGCTGATTGCATCAATGAAGCTTTCATTTCGCCAGGGAATACACTTTGAAGTTTTACTAAATTATTTTCTATTTTTTCATATTCTTCAATCTTTACCATAAGTTCTTCAATTCTTGATACTATACGAATCTGTTCTTCGACTGGTGGTAATGGAAAAGCAAGTGATTTCATTGTTTCAGTTCCAACCCTAGGCATTTTTACACCAAAGGTTTCTTTATTGACTTTTTGATCAACGTAAGGTGATTTCAGATAATACATTGTAAAAAGAGAATTAACATTTCCTGTCATTTTAAAAGGAACTAATTCAGGAGTACACACGCCACCTTCATCTGCAATCAATATTTTTAGTAAATATGGACGAAGTTTTGAATATAATATATCCCCTTTCTCAAATATAGTTTTATCTCCGATTGCTTTCTTGTCCTTCACTTTTTTCTTTACTAAAAGTTTGCCACCTTTTTCGATATCTTCCAAGTCAAGCATCCATAAATTTGGGTCTGCTATTTTTGCATTAATTTTCCTTTTGCTTTTGCAATAGGTAGAAATATCCCCAAAACTAACTAATGCCCAGTTTTTTGGCAATGAATCAAAATCTTCGGATTCAATTGCTCTAATATTTTGCAACTTAAGAGTTTCATATACAGAGTCATCGTTTGTGTTATGCTTAGTTAATTTCCCTTCAAATGCCGCTTTTAACACTGATGCTCTTAAATCCTCAGCCAACATATGTATCATTGCTCAACCCCCAACAATTGAAGAATCTCATTAAGTTTTAAGTCCATTTCTTTATCCAAAGCTTCACGTTTTTCAATGTAAGTCTTAATTGTTTCCTCTGGAGAAAGTATTTGCTTTTCTTCTACTGGATATCCACACAAATCTAGATTATAGTAATTATTTTCAAATACATCTACTGTATACTTCTTTGCTTTATAAGTGTCAGAAACATTTTCATGGGCTTTATCGTCAATAATCTCAATTCGATTAATCCACCAATCATCAACTGGTGAAAAGTGATCTCTTCTCATTGGTTTTGTTTTAGAGAAGTGCTTAAAACCTTCTGGCATATCCAAACGATAAAACCATGTTTCCGCCGTTGGTCCGGTCTTTTCGAAGAATAACAAATTTGTCGCAATCGATGTATATGGTGCAAAACAACTTTGTGGGAGTCTAATGATTGTATGAAGATTACATTCTTTTAGTAGATATTTCTTAATAGCTACTTTGGCATTATCATTACCAAATAAGAAGCCATCAGGAACATCTCTTTATGAGATTTCTCAGCTTTTGCTTTTTTGGGGCTGTTTATTCGTTACAGCCCCTTTTTTATCTTCAAGATTTGTGCTAATGACAACATGTCAGGTGAGGCAGATTGAATATGTGAAAACAGAGAATTTCATGGATAAGATTGACAGTCACATTGACATACGTCATAATTGATTTAACATTTGAATTTCATTCTCATTGGGGAAGCAGGTGCAAATCCTGCGCAGAGCCGCTACGGTGTTGATACATTCTCAGTCCGATTACCAATGAGTATGAATAATGTTCACAAACTTTCTCGGTACTAGAAAGCGGTGTTTTTTTAACCACTTTTTGTAGTGGTTTTTTCTTTAGGAGGTCGTATGATTCAAGGATTTCAAGAGATTTCATTAGTTGATTACCCAGGTAAGGTAGCAACCATAGCATTTGTACAGGGTTGTCCATTACGATGTCCTTATTGCCATAATCCAGATTTAATTCCTTTTACCCATCTTGACAACAATGAAATAAGCACACAATTCTTCGACTTCATTATAAAACGAAGAGCGTTGATTGATGGAGTGGTGGTGAGTGGTGGTGAACCTTTATCAAATTCGAACATAATCACTCTTCTTAAACGAATTAAGTCTTTCAACATTAATGTGAAACTGGATACTTCAGGTATCAATGCACCTATCCTTAAAGAAATTCTTCAGAACGATTTAGTTGACTATGTTGCTCTTGATTTTAAAAATATACCGGATTTATTTGATATAACATGTGGAATAAAGCAGAACAAACAAAAGGATGTATATATTAAGAATTGGTTGGATTCTCTAAGACTTTTAAGATCAAGTTTGATTCAATATGAGTTACGAACCACAGTGGTTAAGTCCTTTCATTCCATTCAATCCCTTAAAGAGATGACCTCATTCTTGTTTCCTGATGAACACTGGTATATACAACCATACAAGAAAAATAACAAGAACCTAAATGATACAGATTGGTTGGAATGCAAAACCAAACTCATGTCTTACTCAGAAATGGAATTCAAGAAAATTATAGATACATTAAAACAGTATCACACAAACACTTATTTAAGATAAAAGGAGACTTGATATGGAACTATTTGTGAGAAAACGTGATGAGAGTTTATCTAAGTTTGATCTTGGTAAGATTTGCTTTGCGATTAAGCGTGCGATGGAAGCAGAGAAAAAGCTTGTATCAAATGACATCCTTGATTTGCTTGCACTGCGTGTGACTTCAGCTATTCAGAAGAATATCTCTAACAATGTTGTTCATGTGGAAGATATTCAGGATGCAGTAGAAAGTGTGTTGATTCAATCCAACTATGCTTCTGTAGCAAAAGCATTTATTCTATATCGCAGTCAACACCAAAAAGCACGCGAAGCATACCAAACACTCATTGACTACCGTGAGACCGTCAATCAGTATTTAAAACTGAATGATTGGAGGGTGAAAGAGAATTCTACTGTTACCTATTCCGTTGGTGGTCTCATTCTCTCCAACAGTGGAGCCATTACCGCAAACTATTGGTTAAGTGAAATCTATGATCATCAAATCGCTACCGCACACAAGAATGCGGATTTACACATTCATGATCTTTCTATGTTAACGGGTTACTGCGCAGGATGGTCATTACGTCAATTGATTTTTGAAGGATTAGGTCATGTTGAAGGAAAGATCACTTCATCTCCTGCTAAGCATTTATCAACCTTATGCAATCAGATGGTGAACTTTCTAGGTATTATGCAAAATGAATGGGCTGGGGCCCAAGCATTCAGTTCTTTTGATACTTATCTTGCACCTTTTGTGCGTGAAGATCATTTAAGTTATAAAGAGGTTAAACAAGCAATTGAATCCTTTGTGTACGGGGTTAATACACCCAGTCGTTGGGGAACACAATCTCCATTTTCAAATATTACCTTAGACTGGGTCGTTCCAGATGATCTTAAAGACTCCCCCTGTGTAGTCGGTGGCACTATTCTCAACTACACATACAAGGATTGCGTCGAAGAGATGGCAATGATTAATCGTGCTTTCTTAGAAGTGATGTTGGAAGGAGATGCAAATGGTAGAGGATTCCAATATCCGATCCCAACCTACTCAATTACAAAAGATTTTGATTGGTCAGATACACTGAACAATCAACTCCTGTTTGAATTAACATCCAAATATGGAACACCTTATTTTTCAAATTACGTTAACAGTGATATGGAACCTTCCGATGTCAGAAGCATGTGCTGTCGATTACGACTTGATTTAAGAGAACTGCGTAAGAAAAGTGGTGGTTTCTTTGGTAGTGGAGAAAGTACAGGTTCTATTGGTGTGGTCACCTTAAATATGCCAAGACTTGGCTACCTTTCACAAAATAAAGAAGAGTTCTTTAATCGGCTTGATCATCTTCTTGAGATTGCAACACGCTCTTTGCACATAAAAAGAAGAATCATTGATGATTTACTTGAGAAAGGGTTATATCCTTATACTAAACACTACCTTAAATCTTTGAAAAACCATTTCTCTACCATTGGTGTTGTCGGTATGAATGAAATGTGCTTGAACGCGAACTGGTTAAAAAATGACATATCACACCCTCAGTCCATTGATTTTACCAAGGAGGTATTGAATCATCTTCTTCTCAAACTTTCTGATTATCAGGAAAAATATGGAGAATTATTCAATCTAGAAGCAACTCCTGCAGAATCCACTTCTTTTAGATTAGCAAAACATGATAAAGAAAAGTTTCCTGATATTGTTGTTGCAAATCCTGATGCAGAAATAGCTTATTATACTAACAGTTCTCACTTACCCGTGGGTTATAGTGAACATCTTTTTGATGCATTAGATATCCAAGATCAACTTCAAACCATCTATACAAGTGGAACTGTTTTCCATGTTTTCTTAGGTGAACGAGTGTCTGATTGGAGAGCGACAGCCGCATTAATCAAGAAAATATCAGCTCATTATAGATTGCCTTACTACACATTAAGTCCTACATACTCCATATGTTCAGATTGTGGATATCATCCTAGTGAAGTTAGTTTGTGTCCTAAATGCAATAAAGAAACGGAAGTATACAGCCGTATTACTGGTTATTATCGACCTGTTAAAAACTGGAATAAAGGGAAATCACAAGAATTCAAAGACCGACTTGAGTACAGTCTTGAGAAGTGATGTGCTTAGTTCAAGGTGAATGATAGCACAAGAATCATGCTCTTTTCTTTAATGAATGCATCATTTGAAGCAGTGAAATGACCACTTGAAAGCTCTTGAGCATGTCTATATTGTTTCCTACATTCAACACAAGACTCATTTTTGATTCCATATCAATCCATGTATGAACACCTGTTACTCCAAGATGACCTATCATTAACGGCAACTTCTTAGACAAGAAAAAGAAGTCTTTAGGTCTAAGTTGCATGCATCCTAACCCATAGTGAAGCCCATTTCTAAACTTACTTGTGAAGGTTGTCATTTGATGGAGTGATTCTTGTGTCAATAGAATACCATTCACACATCCTTGAAGAAACAGCGTTAAATCTTCTGCTGTGGTGGTGAGTCCACCTCCTGAATAATCACAACTCAATGAGATAAACTGACTCACTTCTATGCCATTCATCCACAATGGAGCTAATTCTTTAGAATTAAATCGATCATCATAAAAACAAAGAAACGTATGTTTTAATCCTGCAGGTAAGACAATCTGGGACTGAATTAAGGTGTTAAGTGGGGTTTGATACAATGATTATAAACATAACCCTAATAAGACAAACCCTGTATCGTATAAATGATTAAATAAGAGTACCTGGAAGTGTGCATGTAAAAGTCCCCACACACAAACCTACAGGTACTCTTTTTTGATACAATTATCACCATGAAAGGATGATTATTGTATGACAAAAATACTAATAGAACACATAAGAAAACTCGAAGATTTATTGATGTTTAGTAAAGCTTACCAGAAAGGAATGATACAATTGAATATCACAAAAATCGCAAAGCATCTAAAAAAAGATCGTAAGACAGTAAGGAAATACTTAATGGGAGAAGTCCCAAAAAAAACAAGACAACGACAAAAATATCTTGATGAACATCGAGAGTATATCGTTGAAGTATTAAGTGATAAATACCAAAGTTTCGATTATATTGATCATCTGTTTAAATATCTAAAACGAGAAAAAGGAATTACATGCAATCGTTCTACACTCAACAGATATATACGAAATGACGATGAACTAAACGGGTTATTTAATAGAAAGAAGGAAAATAGTTTCACTGAACGATTTGAAACAAAACCAGGTCAACAGGCACAGTTTGATATTAAAGAACGTGTAAAGACAATCACAGAAACAGGAGAAGTATTCACTACCTATATACCTACATTGACCTTATCATGGTCTCGATATAACGTAAGACGATTGACTTTAGATATTAAAGCAGAAACATTACTATCCTTTTTAGCAGAAAGTTTTGAAGAAATAGGAGGTGTTCCAAAAGAGCTTGTGATTGATAACTTAAAAGCCTTTGTGGAGACACCAAGACGTCAAGGCCAAGATGCACAATTAACAAAAGCCTTTAGTGAGTTTACAAAGAACTATAATATACAAATTAAACCATGCATGCCCAATCGACCGCAGACAAAAGGTAAAACGGAAACTCAAAATAAAATTGTGAGTCAACTAAAAAACTACAATGGAATGTATAAAGATCTTATCGACATTCATGACAAATTGTCCACCATAAGTAAAGAAGATAATGTATCAATATCTCAAGCTACAAAATTCCCGAGAATCTTCTTATTAGAAAAAGAAAAAGGTGATCTTCTGCCTCTTCCACGAAAAGAAATCAGACAAAAGTATCACCTCAACTTAAAAGAAGTAACCGTTTCTAATGAATCATTCATATCCTACAAATCCAATAAATATTCTGTTGACAAGAAATTCATTGGACACCGTGTAGGACTCGTAGTCAAAAGAGACGAACTTCATATTTATTATAACAACAAAATTATTTTGCCAACTATATTGTTAAAGAACCATATTTTAGTGATCTTTGGGGCCCCATAGATCTGGTAAGAATCATCATAAGCCTTTTGGATATCTTGTTTTATCCTTTTTCGCTTTATAGATTGATTTGATACATCTCTTTTTTTGAAATGATAGTATCCCGAAGTTGATATATTTAAGATATTGAGCACTCCGGAAACAGAAATTTGATTTTCAACTTCTTTTACACATTGGTAAATAATTACTGTTCTTCTTTGGCCAGAATGCCCATCGCTTTTTTTAAGATTTTTAATGCATCTTGAGAATTTCTCAGTTCACGTTTCAATTCTGCAATCTCTTTTTCTTGAAGATTTGCATAATTACCTGAACCAACATGTTTGACTTGACCATCATTTTCTTCAGCTAACTTCTTCCATAGGTAATACGTTGGTTGACTGATGCCAAGATTTCTACACACTGCACTAACACTTAATTCTGGGTGATTCATTCGATACTCAAGTGCATCGTTTTTGAATTTCTCATCGAATTTTTTCATCATAAGTTCTCATCCTTTTCTTTATTGTAACTTTTTTGAGAACTCTATGTTTAGTTTGTCCACTTTTTATGCTAGCATCAGTCGAAAAGTAACTCTTTTCGCTAAAGAAAGCATTGTTATATTAATAACTACATCTTAATAGTTAAGCCCTGCTCGTATCACGACCACAAACACACTTGAGATTAAGTTTAACGCGTAGTTTTCAAAGCCTCTACATGAATCATTGCCAGTGACGCATTCAATTATCAATTGGCCCAAGATTGGCCCAAAATATTTCAATCCTATTAATCATCATTAATCTGTATTATAATAGAATCATTAAAATCTAACCTAAATAGGGGCTTTATTAAACATCATTAAACCACATTAAACGAATATCGTACGCTCCGTCCTCGGGCACCATTTTGTATACTTATCCCTTTATCAAGCTGTATTTAGCCGCTTAGATAGAGGGCTTTTTTATGTTTTTGATAGTTACCTGTTCTTTTGACATCCAAGTAACTTTTAGAAAAGTTACTTGATTCTCATTTTACTTGATTCACACCCTCAATTAGAGAAACTGAGTTAAGCACTTTATCATCGTATGTGATTCTCATATAATTTTGCGTTGTTTTTATACTAGAATGATTAAGATAGAGGCTGGCTTGTTCAATTCCATGTTGATTTCCAATTGTTGTAGCAACACTATGTCTTAACCCATGCAATGTTACTTTATCAGTAATGTTGGGATATCTCTTAGCTAGTTCGTCTTTGTACTGGTTAAAAATTCTAGCACAGTGTGTTGGAGACAAAGGTAGTGCACCACCGAATAAATATGTTTTGCTTGGATTAAAGTCTTCCTTTTGCTTTAGTTCTTCAACTCGATTTGCAAGTAATGACAAAGTATAATCATCAAGTCGACATGTACGATTAGCGTTAGTTTTAGTAGGACCATCTTCTCCGTTTCTTTGTAAACTTTGATTAATGAGGACAGTTTTTTTCTCAAAGTTAATTTTGTCGGGATGCAAAGCTAGTGCTTCACCTCGTCGAGCACCTGTAACCAACAAGAAAGCAAATAAAGCCATATCCCTTGTATTTCCTTTTTCAATGATTATTGAAAAAAACTTGATTCTTTCTTCCTTGCTCCAAATGGCAGGTATGTGTTTTTGTTCTCCTCTATTAATATTGAGTTTTAAAATTGGGATTTCAATATCTAATCTTCTCCTAATCTTTGCATGCTCGAGCATATTTCGAATGACAGCCATAATGTTTTCTATTGAACTGTTTCTTAACAGTTTTTTATTTGAATCAGTATCATTATCTTGGTTATTTCTGGTTTTTTCATAACTCAATAAATACATTTGCCAGTCGGTGATTATGCTTTCATCCAAATCCGCTAACTTGATATTGCCAATTTGATTCTTAATGTGTGTATTATAACTTATCTTATAACTCTCAATAGTTGATGGCTTTAATTTATGTTGGGCAAATTGGTAATAATCATCAAATAACTCGTTTATTGTACTTTCAACACATATTTTCTTAATGATTGATTTATTGTTTTCAATTGTTTCATTTTCATGTGGTGAAGAAAATACTTTAGCTGGATTTAAAGACATGAATTCAGCATATTTTTTCGCATCTTCTTTATTCCACTTCTTCGATTGTTTAAAAACTTGTTCTTTCTTCCCAGTGTAAGGGTTGGTAATCCATGGACGGACTGAGTAACCTCTGCCGTTTGGTAGTTTTTTTATTCCATATGATGCTTTTGCAAGTGCCATTGAAGGTTCCTTCTTTCTTTAGTTGAATCCCAATATTAAACCGTATTTTTTTGATAACCAATCTTCTGCGTATCCCCAAGGAATTGCCATCTTTGTTGCATACATGGAAGTTCTTTCCTTGTCATAATCTGTTTTCATTACTGCCATAATCTTATAAGCTGCATTTTTACATAAGATGCCATTATCTATTAACCATTTAGGTGTTAATAGCACCGGTTTCTTTTCAATTGGAAGTTGGTATTTTCCCAATGTGTTTATTTCCTTTCTATATGTTAACATTTTTGTTAACTGAATTAATTGTAGCATATGATTGCTTTATTTCAAGTGAATGTTAACATTTTTGTTAACATTATATTGATAAGCATGCTTTATGATATATAATAGTAATGGAGGAACTCTATGAAACCAGGTGAAAAAATAAGATATTTGAGAGAGAATCGATTTGGCACTCCTTTGACTCAAGATGAGCTGTGTGAAGCATTAAACGAATTAGCAAAGGATTACATCAAAGAAAACGGAAAGTTACCATATACTCTATCTAAACATTCCTTAAGTAGATATGAGAATGGAAAAGTAGATATTTCAAGTATTGAAATGATTCAAGCATTATGTGTTTTTTTTGACATATCTGCATCTTATTTTATTGTCACAAGAAAATCATTCATTGAAGAAATTTATGAACTCAACATCGAATCACTCCAATCAAGAAAATTTATACTCAAAAAAATAGCTGACCAGCGAATTAAGCCAATCATCGAATTTTATGATGAATACATCTGTAATGAGTTTGCGGTATTACTACCTTGCTCATCAGATGAATTTGTAGATACTTCATTAGATTATATTGTGTTACCAGAAATAAGAATTGACCCAGGATTCATAAATAGTTTTTACATTAGAGTTAGAGCATTGAATAATGAAAAAATATCCGAAATCATTGAGAATGAAATTTCGGATATTGCTTCTGGTTGTTATTTAGTTCATAACAAGATAGAAAACTCATTAGGTATATTTGAAAAGAAAAACTCTAAAATATCTATATACACATTTGAAAATCATTGTTTAGTGAGAGATGACCAACTAATCGAGAAAGATTGGATTATTATTGGTCTAATATTGAATGAAAAGCAAATCATTCAAAATGATTTAAGTAATTATCAGTTTTGGAACGAACAACAATAATCAATTAATAAGTTAGTTCTTAAGATTTATCAGGAAACACTTCAATTTCACATCGACGGAAAATGATGAATAACTCCATCATAGTATCTCTCTTTGACTCCTTTTCTTAAGAGTTCCAGATTAAGTTTTGCATCATTGTTACCAAGTGCTCCTGCCTGTATAAAGAAATCCTCTGCCACTTTCTTATACTCAGGTGAATCCTTCCTTCCAAGGTTGATACCTTGCTCGTTGTAAACAAGAGCAAGCATGTCTTTTGCAGCCTCATAACCATATGCATAATAAGCCTCTTGAAGATAGTCAATCAATTTCATACCATCATATGAGGAAGACTCGCGCAATATCTCTGCTTTTATATAATATAGTAACCCAAGTGTTCCATTGATAATATCGCTGTTAACATCAGCTTGTTCTAGAAATAGAATTGCCTTGTCAACTTCTACCTGTGTGACATTAGCTTCTCGAGCTTGTTTGGCAACTTTATATGCATAAACAACTCCCATCAATTGAATCGAAACAGGTTCACCCATCACTTCTGCTTTATCTAAATACTCAGAAATTCTTTCAATATTATTATCAATATCATAGTAAATCAAGTTCTGAGCTAAGGCAAAATATAACTCTCCTGTCGGTTCACTTATTTTATCTAAAACGTTTAATGATTCTAAATAGTGTTTTTTTTCATAAAGAATATCAGCAATATACTGCAAATCTTGATTATCAGTAGTTGCTTCTGACATTTGAATAAGCAAACTAACTTCTTTCTTTAAACAATAAGTACAGTAAACTTTTCTTCTGCTAAACTTCTTCTTACATAATCTACATTCATTTGACATATTATTTTCCCTTTCAGTTCTTTCGCTGTTAATTTTACTCACTTTATTAATACCAACAATATAGACCGCTTAATGTATTCTGAACTAGAGTACAGTTTTTTAAATGATGCAGTTTAAAGAGTACAATCAGTATTTTCACTTTAATGAATTTACATAATCTAACCCTTCTTGACCTTCTTCTTTCAAACAACATTCCTTAATATGGTTATAGTAATCAATATGATTGTCGATATATTTCTTCACCCAAGGTTGTAGAAAGAACGGCATTCGTAGGTTGTTATAATCAAATGTCAGATAAGTCGAGGTTGTTTGTGAGATGATTAGATATTGCTGTAGTAGTTTTATCGCACCATCATGCACAGGCAACTCGTGAGTATTGTTTGATACAGAGTAGAGCAAGAAAATCACTGATTTCTGATAGTCACTTAACTCTCTCAAACGTTTGAAACTAATGCGATAAAAAAGATTGTTTTTTATAATTTCCTTGAAATACGCAAAAATGTTAATGACAATAGGTACAAGCAAGATTGATAAAGTTGTTATTAAAGTCACACCTATAGCAAATCCATATTCTTTTCTAAAAGAACTTATTGATGTTAACTCAGCAAGTTGCTCCGGAACAAATAGAATAATTGAAGCAGCAATTGCAAGTGCTCCTATTATTCTCAAAGGCATATTTAATAATTCTTGTATCCATTTCAAGTTCATAACCTCCCCTTCGTTTTATGTATTTAAATAATCTCCTAGCACTTTCAAAATAACTTTACATAACGAATCGAAAAAATGCATAATTCTAAACCAATACTATAAGACAAAAGCAAATAAAACATTTAATAATGTCACGTAAGAGTAGTGTTCATAACTTTTATTTTGTCACTCTCATGTTAAAAGAAACTATAAACACGATTACCATTAGATAAAAAATATATGTGCTTCTCATTGATTCGATATTTTATGTTAATATCATTATTATCCATCAACATAGTTCATAATAATTTGGTCAATAATTTCAAAGAGAGTTTTTTCATTCATAATTTCTCTCCTGTCTAAATAATCAATAACAATATTGTCGTGGGTATCATATTTAACTAGAAATTTCCCAGTATTCGAATTTGAATTGATTTTATAAGTGAATTCAATATTCGCGAACTTTTCTTTATTAGAAGCGGGATTATACAAGATAGAAATGTAGATATTATCATATGTCGTACTAAAAATGAAGTAAGCTGCGTTTTGGCCAATCAAACTATTTTGTATATAGGTCTTTTTTATCTTTTGAGTATATTCTTCTTTAATTTTTTTTAGTAGGGGGAAATCTTTATACTCATTTAAAAGCATATCCACTGTATTTACAAAAATAAGATTGAAAACTTGTACCAACTGTCCGTTTTTCTGCACAACTTCTTCAAAATGAATCTTCCTCATTTCTTGATACTGTTTCACTTTACTTTTTTTAATATCACTTACAGACTGGACACTGCTAAATACAATATACTCAATTTTTCGAATCAACTCATCATAATCACATCTATCTGATGGATTAATGTTTAAACATGATGAAATAAGTGAATTAGCGAGTATCATTTCAGTCTTCATTGGGAATTTTTTTGTTAAATCATAATCATTTATAAACCAAAAATTCGAAGGTAAGAATTCATTTTTTTCTCCATTTATCATATACCAGATTATTTTGCCTAATGAAAATATATCTCCCTTTTCATCAATGTTTTCAACTCTTCCTACCTCATACTCAGGTGCCATAAATAATCTTGCACCAACTGCAGTCTGTTCACCAGTTAATCTAGTGTCGTCCTCTAACAAGAAACATGTGCCAAAATCCGTTAGAAACAAATCGATTTTATCCACTTTTTTTATGAATAAAATATTATCAGGTTTTAAATCACGGTGAATGATTTTTGGAGTATACATGGTTAAACATTTCAAAGCTGTTACAATTGGCAGTAATAATTCTAGTGTGAATTTCGCATCACCTTTTGTGAGGCTTAATAGCTCTGATAATGAACCATCATACCTTTTCATTTCTATGTAGGAGTTCTTAATATTATTGTTGTCAATATTTACACCAACAATCTCGACAATATTTGGTATCTTTGATTTTGAGAGTTCCTCAACAACATTCAGTTCTTTGGAAAATCTTTGAATTTTTTCAATGGAAGAGGTATTACGAAGAAACTTTTTCGCCGTCCCCACATCTGTAAAGAAAATATCTCCATTTCCACCGATTCTATCAGCTTTTTTATTCATTTTTCCCCCTGCCTGTTATTCTTATATTATAACATCAATCATTTATTTATTTAATCACTTAAAAGAGATTGTTACATTTCAATTTAAATGCAATAAAGTATTGCAGTAAGGCTGAAAAGGATATTTCCATAATCTTTGGCTTATGATAATCTAAATAAAACAGTAATCTTGATGGTTCACACTAAATAAAGGAGGT
>Ga0208242_100422_pt1 | contig 29136 bp, 26 predicted proteins | sample SubbioAug_CSW13A_FD_184825 | JGI IMG/M metagenome (GOLD analysis project Ga0208242, IMG submission 184825) | Serpentinite rock and fluid subsurface biosphere microbial communities from McLaughlin Reserve, California, USA - CR12Aug_CSW13A (SPAdes) | ecosystem: Environmental > Terrestrial > Deep...
CCCCCAGCCGCACGTCCACCCGCTGTTCACGCCGCCCCCCCAGCCGGGTGAGCGTGCCCTCTTGCAAGGTACGCAGCAGCTTGGGCTGCAGGGCGGCCGGCAGCTCCCCGATCTCGTCGAGGAACAGGGTGCCGCCGTCGGCCTGCTCGAACCAGCCGGCCCGCGCGGCCTGCGCGCCGGTGAAGGCGCCGCGCTCGTGGCCGAACAGCTCGCTCTCGAACAGCGACTCGGGAATGGCCGCGCAGTTGACCTTGACGAACGGCCCGTCGCGCCGGCCGCTGGCCAGGTGCACCGCCCGGGCAAACAGCTCCTTGCCGGCGCCCGACTCGCCCAGCAGCATGACGGTGGCCGAGGACTGCGACACCCGCTCCAGCTCGTCCAGCGCCCCCAGCAAAGCGGGCGAATGCCCGACGATGCCATAGCGCACCGTGCGCGCCTCCAGCGCCTTGTGCAGGCGCGCGTTCTGGGCCTCGAGCTCGCCGGTTTTTTCCTGCACCAGGGCCTGCAGCTGCAGCAGCTGCCCGGCCAGCGTCGCCAGCACCCGCAGCAGCGCCAGGTCGTCGTTGAGCCGGCGCTGCCGGCTGCGGATGCGGTGGCAGGCCAGCACCCCCACCGTCTGCCCACCGGCTTCCAGTGGCAAGGCCAGGAAGGCCACGGTGTCGTCGGGCAAGTCTTCGCGCCGCACGGCGCGGAACAGGAACGCCGGCTCGGCATCGACGTCCTGCACCAGCACGGCCTGCCCTGTGGCCCACACGCGTCCGGTCACCCCTTCGCCGCGCCGGTAGCGCCCCCGCGCCACCTCGGCCCGCGTCAGGCCATAGGCGTGGCGGATGCGGGCCACCTCGCCCCCCGGCTCGTCGCACAGCACCACACGGCCCCGGTTGAGACCGAGCAGCTCGCTCATCAGGTGCAGCATTTCGCGCAGCACCACGTCGGGGCTGAGGCTGCGCCCGATCAGGCGGGTGACCTCGCGCAGCAGCAACAGCTCCTGCGCGTGCCAGTCGGTGCCAGTGGGGCGCGTCATGGGCTCCCGCCAGGCTCAGCGCCGCCAGAAATGGCCGGTGAACAACACCAGCACCGTCAGCAGTTCCAGACGGCCCAGCAGCATGGCAAAACTCAGCACCGACAGCTGGAAGGCATTGAGTCCACTGAAGTTGCCCGCCGGCCCCACTTCGCCCAGCCCGGGGCCGATGTTGTTGACGGTGGCCACCACGGCCGAGAAGGCGGTCACGATGTCGAGCCCGGTCAGCAGCAGCACGAAAGTCAGCCCCATGGTGGCGGCGCCGTAGATGAGCATGAAGCCCAGCACCGTGGTCATGACCGACGACGGGATGGTCTGCCCGCCCATGGTCACCGGGTTGACCACCCGCGGGTGGATGATGCGGACCATTTCGCGCCGCGCCTGCTTGATGAGCAGCACCATGCGGACCATCTTGATGCCGCCGCCGGTGGAGCCGGCACACGAGACGAAGCAGCCCAGGAACATGAGGTACACCGGCACGAACACCGGCCACTGTGCGTAATCGGCCGACGCATAGCCGGTGGTGGTGGCGAGCGACAGCACGTGGAAGGCGCTGGCGCGCAGCGCCTCGGGGAAGGACTCGTGCGTCTGGTGCGCAGCGAGCATGACCGACACCAGCACGATCGACGAGGCCAGCACGGTGAAGTAGGTGCGGATCTCGCGGTCGCCGGTGATGGGGCGCAGCGACAGCGAGCGCAACACCACGAAGTAACGCAGGAAGCTGATGCCCGCCAGCGTCATGAAGACGATGGCGACCATCTCGATGCGGGCCGAATCGAAGTAGCCGAAGCTGGCGTCGTGCGAGGAGAAGCCGCCCAGACCCATGGTGGTGCACATGTGCATGAAGGCGTCGGCCCACGTCATGCCGGCCCAGCGGTAGGCCAGCAGGCACGCGCCCGAAAACACGAAATACACCCCCCACAGGCCGCGCGCGGTCTCGGAGATGCGCGGCGTGAAGCGCGCGTCCTTCATCGGCCCCGGGGTCTCGGCCTTGTACAACTGCACGCCACCCAGGCCCAACATGGGCAGCACCGCCACCACCAGCAGCACGATGCCCAGCCCGCCCACCAGTTGCAGGAAGCAGCGCCAGACGTTGGCCGACACCGGCAGGTGATCCAGCCCCGACAGCGCGGTGGCGCCGGTGGCGGTGAGCGCGCTCATGGCCTCGAAGTAGGCCTTGCTCCAGGTGATGTCGGGCACGGTGAACATGAGCGGCACGGCGGCAAACGCCGTCAGCACCACCCACACCAGGTTGACCAGCAAAAACCCGTCGCGCGCCAGCAGCTCGCGCCGGTAGGGCCGCGTCAGCAGGGCCAGCAGCCAGCCGCTGCCGAAGGTGATGCCAAAGCACACGCCCCAGATCGCGCGCAGCGGCTCCGGGTCCTCGAACCAGGCCCAGGCCAGGGGGACCAGGAAGGCGAAGGCAAACGCCATGACGATGCGCGACAGCAGTGCCAGCGCCGGGCCGAACAGTTGCATCATCATCCGAAGAAGGTCGCCGTGACCTGGAACAGTTTTTCCACCTCGCGCACCAGCCGCTTGTTCGGGATGAAGATGACGATGTGGTCGTCGGCCTCGATCAGCGTGTCGTGGTGCGGCATCAGCACCTGGGCGCTGCGCCCTTCACCGCGCACGATGGCGCCGAAGCGCGCGCCGTGCGGCAGCTTCACCTCCTCCACCCGACGGCCCACCAGCTTGGAGGTCTTGGCATCGCCTCGGGCAATGCCCTCCAGCGCCTCGGCCGCGCCACGGCGCAGGCTGTGCACCGCCACCACGTCGCCCCGGCGCACGTGCGCCAGCAGCTCGCCGATCACGGTCTGGGCCGGCGACACCGCAATGTCGATCGTGCCACCTTGCATCATGTCGGCGTAGGCGCGGCGGTTGATGAGCGACATGACACGGCGCGCGCCGAGCCGCTTGGCCAGCATGGCCGACATGATGTTGTCCTCGTCGTCGCTGGTCAGCGCCAGGAACAGGTCCATGTCGGCCACGTTTTCTTCCAGCAGCAGGTCTTCGTCCACGCTGTCGCCGTGCAGCACCAGCATGCTCGAAGGCAACTGACTGGCCAGGTACTCGCAGCGCTTGGCGTCCTGCTCGATGATCTTGACCTGGCACTGCCCCACCAGGCTGCGCGCCAGCCGCAGGCCCACCTTGCCGCCGCCAGCGATCATGACGCGCTGCACCGGCTTGTCGATGTTGTGGATGGCCGCCAGGACGTGGCGGATCTTGTCGCTCGCCGCCAGCAGGAACACCTCGTCACCCGGCAGGATGCGGGTGGACTTGGTGGCCTCCATCTCGGTGTCCAGCCGGTAGAGCGCCACCACCCGCATTTCGGCGTGCGGGAAGCGCTCCTTGAACTCGCCAATGGTGTGCCCCACCAGCGCACCGCCGGCCGACGCCCGCACCGCGATCAGGCAGACGCGCCCCTCGGCAAACTCCAGCACCTGCAGCGCCTCGGGGTAGTCGATGAGCTGGTGGATGTAACGCATGACCGACTCTTCCGGGCAGATCACCCGGTCCACCGCGAAGCCGCTCTTGGACAGCAGCGCATCGCCCTCGACGAACTCGGGCGAGCGCACCCGGGCAATGGTGGTGGGCACATTGAACACGTCGTGCGCCACCTTGCACACCACCAGGTTGGACTCGTCGGCCGCGGCACAGGCGATCACCATGTCGGCGTCCTTGGCGCCGGCCTCGCGCAGCACCGAGGGCTGGATGCCATTGCCCACCACGCCACGCAAATCCAGCCGCTCTTCCAGCGCGCGCAAGCGGGCCGGGTCCTGGTCGATGACGGTGATGTCGTTCTGCTCCGACACCAGGCTCTCGGCCACGCTTTCGCCGACGCGCCCGGCGCCCAAAATGATGATGTTCATGGCTTACTTCAATGCGCCGAAGACTTTTTGCAAGATCTGGCTGCCGGTGCCGACCGGGTCCTGCCGGATCTTGCGCTCCTCCTCGCCAATGACCAGGTACAGCGCGTCCAGCGTCTTGCCGGTGACGTAATGCTGCAGGTTGGCGTCCTGGGGTTTGAGCAGGCCGTAGCGGGATGCACGGCCAGCGAAATCGTTGTATTTCTGCGCCAGGGCCACCCGTTCGGTGGCCTGGGTGACGATGGGCAGGAAGCGACCGCTCAGGGGCTCGCGGGTCTTGGTGGCAAAGAAGTCGGTCACGGACGTCTCGCCACCGGTCAGGATCTGCTTGGCGTCGGTCACCGTCATGGACCGCACCGCTTGCAGCAACACCTCTTTGCCCTGGGGCACGGCCGCCTCGGCGGCCCGGTTCATGGCCGTCTCCAGCTCGTCCACCCGCCGTCCCTGGCCCAAGGTGCGCATCAACTTGGCGGCGTCGTCCAGATAACCCGGCAGGGGGATCCGGACCTTGGGGTTGCCCAGAAAGCCGTCGGTGCGGCCCAGCAGGCCCACCGCGGCCACCGCCCCGCGCTCCAGGGCGGTCTTCACCCCGGCACTGGCATCGGCCCCGGTGAGATCGGCCAACGTGAGGGCCCGCACAGGCGACCAGGCCAGGGCACTGCACCAGCCCAGCCCAGCCAACTGCAAGCGACGCCGCGTGATTCCCCCAAGCGTGTGTAACTGTGCCATGGCCCGATTATGCGCCCGCGCCCGGCCAGGCGGCAGGGGGTGTCAGAGCGCGCGCTGGATCAGGATCTTCTGCACGTCGCTGGTGCCTTCGTAAATCTGGCACACGCGCACGTCGCGGTAGATGCGCTCCACCGGGAAGTCGCTCACCACGCCGTAGCCGCCCAGCGTCTGGATGGCGGCGGAGCAGACCTTTTCCGCCACCTCGCTGGCGAACAGCTTGGCCATGGCCGCTTCCTTCAGGCAGGGCCGGCCGGCGTCGCGCAACGCGGCCGCGTGCCAGATGAGCTGGCGCGCCGCCTCCAGCTGCGTGGCGCATTCGGCCAGCCGGAAGCCCACCGCCTGGTGGTTGAAGATGGGCTGGCCAAAGCTCTCGCGCTGCTTGGCGTAGTCGATCGCAAAGTCGAGTGCACTGCGGGCCATGCCCACGCTCTGCGCCGCAATGCCAATGCGACCGCCTTCCAGCGCGCTCAGCGCGATCTTGTAACCCTCGCCCTCTTCGCCGATGCGGTTCTCGGCCGGGATGCGGCAGTTATCAAAGTTGATCTGTGCCGTGTCGCTGCTGTGCTGGCCCAGTTTGTCTTCCAGGCGCGCCACCACGTAGCCCGGCGTGTCGGTGGGCACGATGAAGGCGCTGATGCCCTTCTTGCCCGCGGCCTTGTCGGTCACGGCGATCACGACCATCACGTCGCCATGCTTGCCGCTGGTGATGAACTGCTTGACGCCGTTGAGCACATAGTGGTCGCCGTCCCGGGTGGCGGTGGTGCGCAGGGCCGAGGCATCGGAGCCCACGTGCGGCTCGGTCAGGCAGAAGCCGCCCAGCAGTTCGCCCTGGGCCAGCGGGACCAGCCAGCGCTGCTTCTGCGCCTCGTTGCCGTAGCGCATCAGGATGGCGTTGACGGGGCAGTTCGTCACGCTGATGGTGGTGCTCACGCCGCCGTCGCCGGCCGCGATTTCTTCCAGCACCACGGCCAAGGTCAGGTAGTCCAGACCGGCGCCGCCGTAAGCTTCGGGCACGCAGATGCCGTAGGCACCCAGCTCGGCCAGGCCTTTGTGGGCGTCCTTGGGAAAGTGGTGCTCCTTGTCCCACTGCGCGGCGTTCGGCCACAGCTGCTCCTGGGCAAAGGCGCGCACCGCGTCGCGGATCATCAACTGGTCGTCGTTCAGCAGCATGGCGCGCTCCCCTGCCCTGCCTCAGACCAGTTCCAGCGCCACCGCCGTGGCCTCGCCACCGCCGATGCACAGCGTGGCCACGCCGCGCTTCAGGCCACGGGCCTTGAGTGCATGAATGAGCGTGACCATGATGCGCGCGCCGCTGGCGCCGATGGGGTGGCCCAGCGCGCAGGCGCCGCCGTTCACGTTCACCTTGTCGTGCGGCACCTTCAGGTCGTGCATCAGCGCCATGGGCACCACGGCAAAGGCCTCGTTGATTTCCCACAGGTCCACGTCGGCCACCGTCCAGCCGGCTTTGGCCAGCACCTTTTCAGTGGCGCCCACGGGCGCGGTGGAGAACCATTCCGGCGCCTGCGCGTGGGTGGCGTGCGCCACGATGCGCGCCACCGGCTGGCTGCCCAGCCTGGCGGCGGTGGAGGCCTTCATCATCACCAGCGCGGCGGCGCCGTCGTTGATGCTGGAGCTGGCCGCGGCGGTGATGGTGCCGTCCTTCTTGAACGCGGGCTTGAGCGTCGGGATCTTGTCGATCTTGATCTTGCCCGGGCCTTCGTCGATGGACACCACGCGTTCACCGGCGCGCTCCTTCACCGTGACCGGGGTGATTTCGGGGGCAAAGCTGCCGTCCTGGGTGGCACGCTGGGCGCGACGCACGCTTTCCTGCGCAAAGGCATCCTGCTGCTCGCGGGTGAAGTTGTACTTGGCGGCGCAGTCTTCGCCGAAGGTGCCCATGCTGCGGCCGGGCTGGTAAGCGTCTTCCAGGCCGTCGAGCATCATGTGGTCGAAGATGCGGTCGTGGCCGATGCGGTAGCCGCCGCGCGCCTTGGGCAGCAGGTAGGGCGCGTTGGTCATGCTTTCCATGCCACCGGCCACCAGCACCTCGTGGCTGCCGGCCAGCAGCATGTCGTGGGCGAACATGGCCGCGCGCATGCCGGAGCCGCACATCTTGCTCAGCGTGACCGCGCCGGCGCTTTGCGGCAGGCCAGCCTTCAGCGCCGCCTGGCGCGCCGGGGCCTGGCCCTGGCCGGCCATCAGGCAGTTGCCAAAAATCACTTCGGTGACGAGTTCAGGCGCCACGCCGGCGCGCTGCACGGCGGCGGCAATGGCGGCGGCGCCCAGGTCGTGGGCGGCCAACGCAGAAAAGTCGCCCTGGAAGCTGCCCATGGGGGTACGGGCAGCGCCGGTGATCACGATGGCATCGGGGTTCAGGCTCATGGGGTTCTCCTTGGGAAGGGAATTGGTTCAGTAACAACTCTGGTGGCAGTGGTCAAGCCGCGGCGCTCAGGCGGCGACGGCGCCGTAACGTTCGGCAGTGGCACGCTGCGCCTCCTGGTAGGTGGCTTCGACCTCGCCGGCGCCGCCGACCGAGATGCGCAGGTCCTTCAGCAGGCCGTCGTTCAGGCCGTACACCCAGCCGTGCACGGTGAGGGTTTGCCCGCGCGCCCAGGCGTCCTGCAGCACCGTGGACTGGGCCACGTGCCGCACCTGATCGATCACGTTCAGCTCGCACAGCAGGTTCAGGCGCTGCGCAGGGTCGGCAGCGGCAAGCATGCGGGCATGGCGGTCGGCCACGTCGCGCACATGGCGCAGCCAGTTGTCTGCCAGGCCCACGCGCACGCCTTCCAGCGCCGCCTGCACGCCGCCGCAACCGTAGTGGCCCACCACCATCACGTGCTCCACGCGCAGCATGTCCACCGCGTACTGGATGGTGGACAGGCAGTTGAGGTCGGTGGGCACCACCACGTTGGCCACGTTGCGGTGCACGAATACCTCGCCGGGCTCCAGCCCGGTGATCTGGTTGGCCGGCACGCGGCTGTCGGAGCAGCCGATCCACATGTAGCGCGGCGACTGCTGCCCTGCCAGCCCCGAGAAAAACCCCGGGCGCTCGCCCTCCATCTGGGCGGCCCAGTCGCGGTTGTGGGCCAGCAGGTGGCGCAGTGGCATTACATGGTCTCCGCAAACAGCTCGCGACCGATCAGCATGCGGCGGATCTCGCTGGTGCCGGCACCGATCTCGTACAGCTTGGCGTCGCGCCACAGGCGGCCCAGCGGGTATTCGTTGATGTAACCGTTGCCCCCGAACAGCTGGATGCCGTCGCCCGCCATTTTGGTGGCCTGCTCGGCGCACCACAAAATGACCGAGGCGCAGTCCTTGCGCACCTGGCGCACGTGCTGGGCGCCCAGCATGTCCAGGTTCTTGCCGATCTGGTAGCAGAAGGCTCGGCCGGCCTGCAGCACGGTGTACATGTCGGCCACCTTGCCCTGCACCAGCTGGAATTCGCCTATGCTCTGGCCGAACTGCTTGCGGTCGTGGATGTAGGGAATCACGTTGTCCATCACCGCCTGCATGATGCCGATGGGCCCGGCCGCCAGCACCGCGCGCTCGTAGTCCAGGCCGCTCATCAGCACCTTGGCGCCCATGTTCAGGCCACCCAGGATGTTGGCTTCCGGCACCTCGACGTTCTGGAACACCAGCTCGCCGGTGTGGCTGCCACGCATGCCGAGCTTGTCGAGCTTCTGGGCAATGCTGAAGCCTTTCATGCCCTTCTCGATCAGGAAGGCGGTCACGCCGCGCGCACCCAGTTCGGGCTCGGTCTTGGCATACACCACCAGCGTGTCGGCGTCCGGGCCGTTGGTGATCCACATCTTGCTGCCGTTGAGCAGGTAGTAACCGCCCTTGTCCTCGGCGCGCAGCTTCATGCTGATCACGTCGGAGCCGGCACCCGGTTCGCTCATGGCCAGCGCGCCCACGTGCTCGCCGCTGATGAGCTTGGGCAGGTACTTCTGCTTTTGCGCCTCGGTGCCGTTGCGCTTGATCTGGTTGACGCACAGGTTGGAGTGGGCGCCGTAGCTCAGGCCCACGCTGGCCGACGCGCGCGAGATCTCCTCCATCGCGATCATGTGCGCCAGGTAACCCATGTTGGCGCCGCCGTACTCCTCGGGCACGGTGATCCCCAGCACGCCCAGGTCGCCCATCTTGCGCCACAGGTCCATGGGGAACTGGTCGGTGCGGTCGATCTCGGCGGCGCGCGGGGCGATTTCGGCCTGGGCGAAGTCGCGCACCGCGTCTCGCAGGGCGTTGATGTCGTCGCCGAGCATGAAATCCAGGCCGGGCAGTTGGGGCAGTGCGCTCATGAAAAGGTCTCCTTTGGGGTGGGGGTTGGCAGCCGACAGCTGCTTCAATAGGTTTTGGGTACAGGCACCAGGGTTTGCTGCATCAGCGCACAGTCGCTGCGGGTGCCGTCGGGCGCCAGGTGGACCACATCGGCCGTGGTCACGATCAGCCGCTTGCCGGCCCGCACCACGCGGCCGGTGGCCTGCAGTTCGCCGGCCTGAAAAGCGGCCAGGAAGTTGATCTTGTACTCGACCGTGGTGACCTCCATGCCCTCGGGCGCCACCGTGAGGCCGGCGTAGCCCCCGGCGATGTCGGCCAGCGCCCCCATGGCACCGCCATGGAAGCCGCCTTGCTGCTGGGTCACGCGCTCGGAATACGGCAGCGCCAGCGTCACCTCGCCGCGCGCCACGCTCACCAGCCGCACACCCAGCTGCTGCATCATGCCCTGTCGGGCCAGGCTGGTTTCGACCCGGGCGCGCAGGGCGGCCAAGTCATCGGCGGAAGCGAGGGAGGCATTGGGCACAAAGCATCTCCTAGGAGCCAGCGTTGACGTTTACGTAAACGTCAATTATGCCGCCAATTGGCGGCGGGCGGGATGATGGTTTGTCCCAAGTCAGGCGGTTTCCCGGCCCAGCTTGGCCAGCAAGGCCTTGGCCTCTTTTTCGTGCGCCTTGAGTTCGTCGAGGTTGGCCTGGAGGTCGGCCATCTGCTCCTCGATCTGGCGTTTGTGCTCGGCCAGCACCGTGAGGAACTTGCGCAGCTGTGGCCCGGTGTCGCGCGGGCTGTCGTACATGTCGATCAGGTCCTTGGCCTCCGTCAGGCTCAGGCCCAGGCGCTTGGCGCGCAAGGTCAGTTTCAGGCGGGTGCGGTCGCGCGGGGAATAGATGCGGTTGCGCCCGCCAGGGCCTTCGCGCTGCGGCTGCAGCAGGCCCATGTCCTCGTAAAAGCGGATGGCGCGGGTGGTGAGATCGAACTCGCGCGCCAAGTCGCTGATGGTGTAATGCTGCAGTGTGGCCATGTGGGATCTGATGTGACGTTTACGTCAACGTCACACATCTTACCGGAGACCACGGCCTGCGGGCACACTTTGGCACTCTACGGCGGCGGCCGGCTTGCTCTGCAGGTAACATGGCTGCACCGTGCCCCATCTCCCGCTGACACCTGCCATGCCCGCCCACGACCCGCCACCGATCTCACTGCATCCCGAGACCGGTCGCCCCACCTGGCTGCTCGTTCTGCTGGGTCTGTGCATTCTGGCCCTGGTGGCCCTCATGCACCTGCAGGCCGCGGCGTTCGACGGCCTGCGCGCCTTTGTGCGCGCCGAAGGGCTGTGGGCCAAAGCCCAGAAAGACGCGGTGCTGTACCTCACGCGCTTCGTCCACTCGCGCGACGACTCGGACTACGCAGCCTTCCTGCATGCCACCACCGTCAGCCTGGGAGACCGCGATGCCCGCACCACGCTGTTGAGCGATTCGCCCGACCTGGCCCGTGCACGCCAGGGCTTGCTCGAAGGCCAGAACCACCCGGAAGACATCGACAGCATGGTCTGGTTCTTCCAGAACTTTCAATGGCACGAGGCCATGCAACGCGCCATTGTGATCTGGACACAAGGCGACGAGAAGATGCAGGAACTGATGGCCTTGGGCGAGGACATCCGGCAGGCGGTGAGGCTCGGCGTGCCGGCGGCCAGCCTGGGCGCCCAGTTGCAGCGCATCGACACCCTGAACCAGGAGCTGCTGCTGCTGGAAAACAGCTTTTCTCACGTGCTGGGAGAAGCGGCGCGCGGCTTGCGACGGGCCCTCACCGTGCTGAGCCTTGGGCTGCTGCTGGTGCTTGGTCTGGCCATGGCCTGGGGCTGGCGGCGCTGGGCTCCCTCAGCGGCACCTTCAATCGGCCGGTAGCCGGTGACGGCGCAATTCGCGCCGGCGCTCAGCCTGATCGGGCAGCACACTTTCCACCACGCGCCAGAACGCCGGGCTGTGGTTCATCTCGCGCAGGTGGCTGAGCTCGTGCACCACCACATAGTCCACCAGCACCTCGGGCAGGTGGATCAGCCGCCAGTTCAGGCGGATCGCGCCGTCGGCCCGGGCGCTGCCCCAGCGGGTGCCCGCACTCGACAGGCCGAAGCGGGTGTAGCGCACCCCCACCAGGGGCGCGTAATGGTCCAGCCGGCGGCGGAACAGCCCTTCGGCCTCCCGCATCAACCAGGCCTGGACCACCTGGCGCAGGCCCTCGGCATCGGCGCGGCTGGGCAGGCCCACCAGCAAACGGTCGCCCTCGAGCGCGGCACCGGGGCCGTCGAATCGGTGCCCGGGATCCAGCACCAGCGTCAGGTCCTGGCCTAGGTAGGCGATGCGCGCACCGTCGGCCCACACAGGGGGGGCAAGGGCCATGGCCTGGCGTTCGTGCAGTTGCCGCAGTTTCGCCGCCACCCAATCGGCCTTGCTGTGCAAAAAGCGTTCGACCTCGGCCAGCGGCGCCCACTGGGGTGCACGCACGCTCAGCCCCAGCGGGCCCACGGTGAGCCCGAGGGTGCGGCGGCGGCTGCGCCGAAATTCGTAGGCCACGAGCAGGTCACCCAGCCGGCTCTCGCGGTTGGCCCGTGGGTGCCGGGGCGGCCAGGGCTGAGCGGGCGAAGCGGTGGGGCTTGTGGTCACCACCGGCGCAGGCGGCACCACCTCGCCCTGGGGCGCGAACAATTCCAACTGCGCCACCGCCACCCCGGTCAGTGGGCCGCGGCCCGGCCGTGCCGGTAGGCTTCGGGGTCCAGCCGGTGCATCTCGGCCTCGATCCACGCCTCCACCTCGCGCATCAGTTCGTCGGGCTCACGCCCCTGGCTGGGGATGGGTTTGCCGATGGAAAACTCCACCACGCCCGGGCGCTTGACGATCGCCCGGCGCGGCCAGCACTTGGCCGAAGTCACAGCGACCGGGATCACGGGCGCGCCGGTCTGCACCGCCAGCCGGGTGCCGCCCGATTTGTACTGCCCCTTGTGGCCGCGCGGGATGCGGGTACCCTCGGGGAACATGATGACCCAGGTGCCCTGGTCGAGCAGCCGCTGCCCCTGCTGCACCACCTTGTTGAAGGCCTGGGCGCGCTTGCTGCGGTCGATGTGGATCATGTCCAGCCGCGACATGGCCCAGCCAAAGAAGGGCACGTAGAGCAGCTCCTTCTTGAACACGTAGGCCAGCGGGTGCGGCATCAGCGTGGGCATGGCAAAGGTTTCCCAGGTGGACTGGTGCTTCACCAGCAGGACGGCCGGGTCCCGGGTACCCACTGGCAGGTTTTCGTACCCGATGACGTGGTTGCGGATGCCCAGGATCCAGCGGCCACCCCAGACCGCCACACGCAGCCAGCCAGCGCACATCCAGTACAGCCGGGTGCTGCTGACGAACGGCGAGGCAATGATGACAGCCAGCGCCCAGGGCACGACGGTGACGCCCATGAACAACAGGTGGACGAGGGAGCGGATCAGGTTCATCCCAAAGCCTTGGTCGCGTCGCGCGCGAGAATGGCGTCGGCAAAGGCCGACAGGTCTTGGTGCACGGTGACGCCGGCCGGCAGGCCATCGGGGCGGGAGCCGTCGCGGTGGCGGGCCGACTGGCCAGTGAGCACGAGGTGGGCGTCGCAGCCGGCCGCCACCGCCGCCTGGGCATCGCGGACCGAGTCGCCCACCGCCACGATCTGCGCCACCGGCACGTGGAGCCGGCGTGCAATCTGTTGGTACAGGCCCGGAGCGGGCTTGCGGCAGTCGCAAGCGTCTTCGGGTGCATGAGGACAGAAGAACACCGCCTCGACCCGAGCACCCACGGCCGCCAGCAGCTTGTGCATGCGGGCGTGCACCGCGTTGAGGGTGGCCACGTCGAACAGGCCCCGGCCCAGGCCGGACTGGTTCGAGGCGATCACCACGCGCCAGCCGCCCTGGTTCAGCCGCGCCACCGCCTCCAGCGCCCCGGGCAGGGGCTGCCAGTCGTCGGGGCTGCGGATGTAGTCCTCCGGGTCGGCGTTCAGCGTGCCGTCCCGGTCGAGGACGATGAGGCGGGTGTCGCGGCCGTGCGGCATGGGCAGCGGTACGGCGTCAGGCCGCCAGGCGCGACAGGTCGGCCACGCGGTTCATGGCCTGGTGCAGCGTGGCCAGCAAGCCAAGCCGGTTGGCCTTGAGCGCGGGGTCGTCGGCATTGACCATGACCTGGTCGAAGAAGGTGTCGACCGGCGCCTTGAGCGCGGCCAACGCCTGCAGGTTGGCGGTGTAGTCGCCGCGCTCGAAGGCGGCCTGGGCCGCGGGTGCCACGTGGTCCAGCGCGGCGGCCAGGGCCGCCTCGGCGGCCTCCTTCAGCAGGGCGGGCTGCACCTCGGGCTTCACGTTGCCTTCGGCCTTTTTCAGGATGTTGCCCACGCGCTTGTTGGCTGCGGCCAGGGCCGGGGCCTCGGGCAGCGCGGCGAAGGCGCGCACCGCGGCCAGGCGCTGGGCCACGTCGGCCAGGCGGGCGGGCCGCAGTGCCAGCACCGCGTCCACCTCCTGCGCGCTGTAGCCCTGCTCGCGCAGGCTCACCGCCAGGCGGTCGAACATGAACTCGGTCAGCGCCGCCGTCGGGTCGGTAATCAGCTCGCCGAACGGCTGCGCCGCGGCCTGCAACAGGGCCGGCAGGTCCAGCGGCAGTTGCTTTTCGGTCAGGATGCGGATCACGCCCAGGGCGTGGCGGCGCAGTGCGAACGGGTCCTTGTCGCCGGTGGGCAGCTGGCCGATGCCGAACAGGCCGACCAGGGTTTCCAGCTTGTCGGCCAGTGCCAGCACGGTGCCGGTGTGGTTGCGCGGCAGCGCGTCGCCGGCGAAGCGGGGTTTGTAGTGGTCCTCGATGGCGATGGCCACGCCGTCGCGCAGGCCCTCGTGGCGCGCGTAGTAGGCGCCCATGGTGCCTTGCAGCTCGGGGAATTCGCCCACCATGTCGGTCAGCAAATCGCACTTGGCCAGGCGGGCGGCCTGCTGCACCTTGCTGTCCAGCGTGTCGAAGTGGTCCTTCTGGTCCACGGTGAAGGGCACCGTGGCCATGCGCCACTGGTTGACGATGGCATGCGCGATCGCGCGCACCCGCTCGCTGCGCTCGCCCTGGGTGCCCAGCTTGTTGTGGTACACCACCTTGGCCAGGCCGGGCACGCGGCTGTCCAGCGTCTTTTTGCGGTCCTGGTCGTAGAAGAACTTGGCGTCGGCCAGGCGCGGGCGCACCACGCGCTCGTTGCCGCCGATCACCGCGCTCGCATCGTCGGGCCGGATGTTGCTGACGATCAGGAACTGGTTGGTCAGCTTGCCCTGCGCGTCCAGCAGCGGGAAGTACTTCTGGTTGGCCTTCATCGTGAGGATCAGGCACTCCTGCGGCACTTCCAGGAATTCGGGCTCGAACTGGCAGACCAGCACGTTGGGGCGTTCCACCAGCGCGGTCACTTCGTCCAAGAGGGCGTCGTCCTCGATCGGGCGGCAGCCGTTGCCCACGCGCTCGGCGGCGGCGGCGAGCTGGCGCACGATCTCGGCGCGGCGCTCGGCAAAGCTGGCGATCACCGCCCCGTCGTCACGCAGGGCCTGGGCGTAGGCGTCGGCGTTGACGATGTCCACCGGCGACTTGGCGGCTTCGAAGCGGTGGCCCTGGGTGGTGTGGCCGGCGGTGAGGCCCAGCGCCTTCACCGGCACCACGGTTTCGCCGTGCAGCGCCACCAGGCCGTGGGCCGGGCGCACGAAGTGCACGCTGCTCCAGCCGGGCAGCTCGCAGTCGGTCTCCAGCTGGTAGGTCATCACCTTGGGGATGGGCAGCGTGCGCAGGGTTTCGTCCAGCGCCTTCTGCAGGCCCGCGTCCAGCGTGGCACCGGTCACCAGGCTGTCGTAGAACAGGGCCTCGGCCTTGCCTTCGCCCTGGCGCTTGAGCGCGGCCACGGCGGCGGCCGGGTCGGAAACGTCCGCGCCCAGCGACTGCAGCTTCTTGACGAGTGCCGGCGTGGCCTGGCCGTCGGGGGTGAGGCCGACCGACACCGGCATGAGCTTTTGCTGCACCGCCTTGTCCTCGGCCTTCAGCGCCACGTGGGTGATGTGGGCGGCCAGGCGGCGCGGCGACGCGTAGGGCGTCACCACCGAATCGGCCCCGGCCAGGCCTTGGGCCTTGAGCTGGTCGGCCAGGGTGTGGGCAAAGGCGTCCCCGAGTTTTTTCAGTGCCTTGGGCGGCAGTTCTTCGACGAACAGTTCGACGAGCAGGTTCTTGGTGGTCATGTGGGGGGCTCCGACTCAGGCGGCTTTCGGGTCGGCCGGTGCGGCCATCTGCGCCACCCAGGCGCGCGGCGCCATCGGGAAGCCCAGCCGCTCGCGGCTCTCGTAGTAGGCCTGGGCCACGGCGCGCGCCAGGTTGCGGATGCGGCCGATGTAGGCGGCGCGCTCGGTCACCGAAATGGCGCCACGCGCGTCCAGCAGGTTGAAGGTGTGGGCGGCCTTGAGCACCTGCTCGTAGGCCGGCAGCGCGAGCTGCTGCTCCATCAGGTACTTGGCCTGCTTTTCGTGCGCACCGAAGGCGGTGAACAGGAAATCGGCGTCGGAATGCTCGAAGTTGTAGGTGGACTGCTCCACCTCGTTTTGGTGGAACACGTCGCCGTACTTCAGGCCGGGCGCATAGACCAGGTCGTAAACGTTTTCCACGCCCTGCAGGTACATGGCCAGGCGCTCCAGGCCGTAGGTGATCTCGCCGGTGGCAGGCTTGCAGTCGATGCCGCCCACCTGCTGGAAGTAGGTGAATTGCGTCACTTCCATGCCGTTCAACCAGACTTCCCAACCCAGGCCCCAGGCGCCCAGCGTGGGGTTCTCCCAGTCGTCTTCCACGAAACGGATGTCGTTCTTCTTCAGGTCAAAACCCAAGGCTTCCAGCGAACCCAGGTACAGCTCCAGGATGTTGGCCGGCGCCGGCTTGAGCACCACCTGGTACTGGTAGTAGTGCTGCAGGCGGTTGGGGTTCTCGCCGTAGCGGCCGTCCTTGGGGCGGCGGCTGGGCTGCACGTAGGCGGCCTTCCAGGGCTCGGGGCCGATGGCGCGCAGGAACGTCGCCGTGTGGCTGGTGCCGGCGCCCACTTCCATGTCATAGGGTTGCAGCAGCGCGCAGCCCTGGGCGTCCCAGTAGGCCTGGAGCTTGAGGATGATTTGTTGAAAGGTGAGCATGGGGCGGGGGCTAGGTATTCATGCAAAAGCGGCGGGGCCGCGTAGCCCGCGCCGCCTTTGGGCAACATGGCATTTTAGTTCGGGCCACGCCGCGGCCACGCGAGCAGCAATACCACCAGGCAGCTGGCCACCAGCGGCCACAAGCCCCAGTTGCCAGCCCAGCGGGCGTACGGCGTCAAACCGTCGCGTCCCTCCACACGACCGGTGAGCACCGTGCGGGTCAGCCGCGGCAGCTCCTGCACCACCTGCCCCCGGTGGTCGATGACGGCGGTGGCGCCGGTGTTGGTGGCGCGCAGCATGGGGCGCTGCAGTTCCAGCGCACGCAAGCGCGAGATGTGGCGGTGCTGGTCGATGGCCACCGTGTCACCAAACCACGCGATGTTGCTGACGTTGACCAGCACTGTGGGCGCCAGGGACGGATCGCGGAACGACGCGGCCAGTTCCTCGCCAAACAGGTCTTCGTAGCAGACGTTGGGGGCGATGCGCTGCCCCCCCCAGACCAGCGGCGCAGCGCCCAGGGGGCCACGGCGGAAATCGCCCAGCGGAATGTGCATCAGCTCGACGAACCAGCGGAAACCCGGTGGAATGAACTCGCCAAAGGGCACCAGGTGGTGCTTGTCGTAGCGGTGTTGGGCGCCATCGGGCGCCCAGGCCATGACCGAGTTGGTGTACCCGTCGGTCCAGTTGCCCAGCGGCAGCCCCATCATGAGGGTTGAATGTCCGCGCGCCACCGCCCCGAGCAGCCCCTCCCAGTAAGCCGGGTCAAGGTCTTGCGGCAGCAGCGGGATGGCCGTTTCGGGCGCCACCACCAGCCCGGGCGAAGGCAGCCGGGCCACGGCGGCCTGGACCTGCTCGGCGTACCAGTCCAGCGCCAGCGGCACCCCACCACCGGGGTTGAACTTTTCATCTTGCGGGATGTTGCCCTGCAACAGGACCACGTTCAGCCACCCCGACGAGCGGGTGTACCCGGGCGCGGCCTCGGCTAGGCCACGGCCCACGGTGGGCGAAAGGGCCCCCACCACCAGCGCCACGCCAAGCAGCGCCACGCCCCGCCCCCAGGGCCGGCCCACCGGCGCGCCGAGCGCCAGCCCGGCCGCAGCCAGCACCACCGCGGCGGCGGCGGCGAGTGCCCCCATGCCGTACACGCCCACGTAGGGCGCCAGCCAGGCCAGGCTGTCCACATGGGCATAGCCCACGGCCCCCCAGGGGAAACCGGTGAACCAGGTGCCACGCATCCATTCGGCCAGCGTCCATAGCGCCGCCAACGCCAGCGCACGCCGCGGCAGCGGCTGGTGCCGCCAGCGCCAGAACAACCCCGCCGCCAGCGCGTAATACAGGCCCAGCGCCGCCGCCAGTGCCACGACGGCAATGGCGGCGAGCGGCGCCGGCAGGCCGCCGTAGGTGTGCATGGACACGAACAGCCACCAGAAGGTGCCCGCCAGCCAGCCGGTGGCGAACAGCCAGCCACGCCCTACGGCCGACCAGGCGGTCGGGGCGCGGGTCCACTGCGTCACGGCCAGCGCCAGCGCCAGCAACTGCAGCAGGGGCAACGGTTCGCCCTGCGTCGCCCCGAAAGGCAGCGGCCAGGCCAGGGCCCAGGCTTGCGCCACCCCGGCGCCCAGCAGCGCCACAGGACCAGCCCAACGACTCACAGCCAGCGGCGCCACGGCACGCTCAGGCCGCGTCGGCCTGGCGCGACACCTTGAACCACTTCACCGCGCCGCCCTTGGTGTGCTGCACCATGAAGCGCAGGCCAGCCAGCTCGTGGCCTTCACCGCGCTTGGGCACGTGCCCCATGGCGTGCGACACCATGCCGCCGATGGTGTCAAAGTCACCCACCGGCAGCTCGACCTGGAACCAGTCATTGACCATCTCGATGGAGGTGTCCCCACTGACGCGCCAGGTCCCGTCGGCCAGCGCAAAGATGTCGCCCTCGTCCTCGCCCTCGTCAAACTCGTCTTCGATCTCGCCGACGATTTCCTCGAGCACGTCCTCGATGGTGATGAGACCCGCCACCCGACCGAACTCGTCGATGACGATGGCCAGGTGGTTGCGGTTGCCGCGGAACTCGCGCAGCAGGTCGTTCAGGCCCTTGCTCTCGGGCACGAACACGGCCGGGCGCAGCAAGGCGCGCACGTTCAGCTCCGGCGCCCGCTGCAGCTTGAGCAGGTCCTTGGCCATCAGGATGCCGATGATGTTTTCCCGCTCGCCCTCGTACACCGGGAAGCGCGAATGCGCCGTCTCGATCACCGTGTGCAGCAGGTCCTGGTAGGGCGCATGGATGTCCAGCGCGTCCATGCGCGGTGCCGCCACCATCACATCGCCAGCGGTCATGTCGGCGATGCGGATCACCCCTTCGAGCATCACGCGCGATTCGGCGTCGATGATGTCGTTGTCCTCGGCATCGGCCAGGGTTTCGATCAGCTCGTCCTTGGAGTCGGGTCCGGGGTGGATGAACTCGGCGAGCTTTTGCAGGAAACTGCGCTTGTCGTCGTGCCGCACCGCGCGGTGCGGCGACGGACTGGGATACGGATCGGCCACTGAGTGTCGGCGGTAGTTGCGATGCCGCCTAGGATACATCAGCCCCGTGACGGACGGGGACCGGGCTCAGGCCGGCGTGCGCCCGAACAAGCGCCCCAGCAAGCGGCGGAAACGCCGGCTGTGCGCCTTGAGCCGGTAATTGGTCTGGGCCACCTGCTCCTCCAGCAGCTCGGTCACGTGGGACTCGAAATCCGCCGGGGGCAGCTCCAGGTGGCATTCGCTTTCGCTGCCATCTCGGGCAATGGTGGCACCGGCCTTGCGGGCGATCTTGAGCATGGCCGCGTTCTCGCTCAGGGCGTGGATGAGCAGCATCGTCACGCCATGGTTGCGCGCGTGCATGACGGCACGGCCGAACAGCTGCTGGCCGTAACCACGCCCGCGGGCGCGGGCGCTCACGCTGACCCCGAACTCGGCCACGTTGGCGTGCGCCGCCTCCAGGCTGTAGGCCAGGTGGGCCATGGCGATCAGCTCGAGCCGGCGGTTGAAGATGCCGAACACCTCGTCTCGGCCAAAGCGCAGCCCTTCGACATAGCGGAGGACGTGCGCGTCCTGCGCCGCGTAACCGAACCGCAGGTAGCGGTCTTGTTCGCCCAGCGCCAGCAGGTGGGCCTCGATGGCCGCACGGTGCTCTTCCCCCAGGGTGCAGATGGGCGCCCGGGCGGTGGAAGGAGAGCGTTCGATATGAACCATGCGAGCAATATAAGGGTTTTCCCTTGACTTGCAAGACCCACAGGTCGAGAACACGACCACCGGGCAGGGTCATCCGGCGCCGCCCTGCCCGCCAGCCGATGGCACCCAAGTGTGCCTTCGGCGACAGTTTCTAGGGGCAAGCCCTAGCCGGCCGCGGCCAGCCCCGCGACACAATCGTTGCACCTTCGCCACACCGCCTGCACGGCCACAAGAACACCGCCATGGACAAGATCTGGCTCCACAGCTACCCCCCCGGCGTCCCGCACGACGTCGATCCGTCACAGTACCGCTCGCTCAACGAGCTGTTCGAGGAATCCTTCCGTCGCCACGCCAAGGAGCCGGCCACGGTCTGCATGAACAGTTGGATGAGCTACGGCCAGCTCGACGAATGGAGCACCGCAATGGGTGCCTACCTGCAGTCGCTCGGCCTGCCGCCCGGTGCGCGGGTGGCGATCATGCTGCCCAACCTGCCGCAGTTCCCGGTGACCATGGCGGGCGTGCTGCGCGCCGGCTACACCTGCGTCAACGTCAACCCGCTCTACACCGCGCGCGAACTGGAACACCAGCTCAAGGACTCGGGCGCCGAGGCCATCGTCATCCTGGAAAACTTCGCCCACACGCTGGAGGAGGTGATCGACCACACCCCGGTCAAGCACGTGGTGGTGGCCAGCTTTGGCGACCTGCTGGGCTTCTGGTACGGCCGCTGGATGACCTTCGCCGTGCGCCACTTGGCCAAGCTGGTGCCGCCCTTCAAGCTGGCGCTGCAGGGGCCGGCCGGGCCGCGCACCGTGGTGCCGTTCCGCCAGGCGCTGGGCATCGGCCACAGCCGCAGCCTCAAGCCCGCCGACGTGAACCACGACAGCATCGCCTTTCTGCAGTACACCGGCGGCACCACCGGCCTGTCCAAGGGCGCCATCCTCACCCATGGCAACGTGATCGCGGCCACGCTGCAGGCCGAGGCCTGGTTCACCCCGGCCCTGAGCAAGATCGGCGACGTGCGCCACGCCAACCACATCATGGCGCTGCCGCTGTACCACATCTTCGCGCTCACGCTGGAGCTGCTGGTGATCCGCCACGGTGCGCACGCCACACTCATCCCCAACCCGCGCGACATCCCAAAGTTCGTGGAAACACTCAAGGGCCGGCCGTTCAACGTGCTGCCGGCCGTCAACACCCTCTTCAACGGGTTGCTGAACAACGCGCGCTTCCGCCAGCTCGACTTCTCCAAGCTGGTGCTCTCGCAGGCCGGCGGCATGGCCGCGTCCGAAGGCACCGCGCGCCAGTGGCAGGCCGTCACCAAATGCGCCATGATCGAAGGTTGGGGCATGAGCGAGACCTGCGCCATCGGCACCAACAACCCGGTCACCAACACCGAGTTCACGGGCACCATCGGCCTGCCACTGCCGGGCATCGACATCGCCATCAAGGACGACAACGGCCAGAGCCTGCCGCCCGGCGGCACCGGCGAGATCTGCATCAAGGGCCCCAACGTGATGCGCGGCTACTACAACCAGCCGGAAGAGACCGCCCGGACCTTCACCCCCGACGGCTACATGCGCACCGGCGACATCGGCGTGATGGACGAGCGTGGCTACATCCGCATCGTGGACCGCAAGAAGGACATGATCATCGTCTCGGGCTTCAACGTCTTCCCGACCGAGCTGGACAACGTGATCTCGATCTGCCCGGGCGTGCTGGAATGCGCCACCGTGGGCGTGCCCGACGAGCACTCCGGCGAGGCGATCAAGGTGTACGTGGTGCGCAGCGACCCCACCCTGACCGAAGACGCCGTGCTGCGCTACTGCCACGACAACCTGACCGGCTACAAGCGGCCCAAGTACATCGAATTCCGCGACGAGCTGCCCAAGAGCAACGTGGGCAAGATCCTGCGGCGGGAGCTGCGGCAGAAGTAACAACCCCTTTGGTGTGGCAGGCGAAGGCGGCGCCCCTATACTGCCGCCACCGCCCCACACCTGCCCTGCCCATGCCCGTCCTGGACCTCCGAACTGTCATCTTCCTGTCGGGGGCCATCGGGGTCTTGATGTCGCTGGTGCTGTTCTTCATGCACCGCAGCCACCGCCAGTCCATCCACGGACTGGGGCAATGGGCGGCCGCGCCGCTGCTGGTGTTCATTGCCACGCTGATCCTCGGCACCCAGGGCTACGCACCGGCCTGGTTCTCGGTCGTGTTCGCCAACCTGCTGCTGTTGGGCGGATTGACCCTGTTCCTCACCGGCACCTGCCGGTTTTACGGGGTGACGCCACCGCGCTGGCCGTGGCTGGCCCTGCCCCTGGTGGCAGCCCTGCTGTACCTGTGGGCCGTCCGGGACCCGAATTACGGCCTGCGGCTGATGGTGGCGAACACCTTCACGGCCGGGGTCCAGGTCCACAACTTCGTGCTGCTGTGGCGCCAGGACCGTACCAGCCTGGCAGGTCGGTTCACACTGGCCGTGCTGGGTACCATGGCCTGCCTGTCGCTGTCCCGGGTGCTGTCCGCCCACCAACTGCCGGCAGACGGCCACCTCTTCATGCCCACGGCGCTGCAAAGCTTCTTCGTGGGCAGCTACTCGTTTTCTCTGCTGGCCCTCACGGTGGGCTTCGTGCTGCTCACCAGCGAACGGCTGCGCGAGCAACTGCAGCACCTGCTCGGCCACGACACCCTCACCGGCGCGCTGAGCCGCCACGCCCTGTTCGAGCGAGGCCAGCAGGAGGTCGCGCGGGCACGGCGCACCCAGCGCCCGATCAGCGTGATGGTCATGGACCTGGACCACTTCAAGCAGGTGAACGACCAGCACGGCCACCTCGTGGGCGACCGGGTACTGCGCGAGTTCGCCCTGCGGGTGCGCCACGAGCTGCGCCAGGGCGACCTGCTAGGCCGCTTTGGTGGCGAGGAGTTTGTGGTGGTGCTGCCCGACACGGACGCCGAGCAGGCCCGCCGGGTGGCCGAGCGGATCCGCACCACCCGCCCCAACGACGACGCGCTCGTGCCCGTGACCGTCAGCATCGGCCTGGTCACGGCGTCCCAGCTTGCCCTGGCGCAGCCACCACAGGGCACGCTGGACGCCCTGATCGCCCAGGCCGATCGCGTCCTCTACCAGGCCAAGGCCGCCGGTCGCGACCGGGTGGTGGTGGCCGACAGCCCCACAACGACATGACCACCCCCCACGCCATCGACCTCCCCCCCCAGTTGCACGTCTTCGAACGCGGCTGGCTGTCGGCCAACAACGTGCTCGGCCTGGGGCCGGAAGGCGCCACCCTGGTCGACTCCGGCTATTGCAGCCATGCCGAGCAGACGCTGGCGCTGGTGGACCACGCGCTCGACGGGCAACCCCTGCGGCGGCTGCTCAACACCCACCTGCACAGCGACCACTGCGGCGGCAATGCCGCGCTGCAGGCCCGCTACCCGGGCCTGCACACCGCCATTCCGCCCGGCCACGCCGACGCCGTGCGGCGCTGGGACGAGGCGGTGCTGAGCTACCGCGCCACGGGACAGCGCTGCCCGCGCTTCGGCGTGGACAGCGTGCTGCAACCGGGCGACACGGTGCCACTGGCGGGCCTGGCCTGGCAGGTGCACGCGGCGCCCGGCCACGACCCGCACGCGGTGCTGCTGTTCCAGCCCGAACACGGCGTGCTGATCTCGGGTGATGCCTTGTGGGAAAACGGCTTCGGGGTGGTGTTTCCCGAGCTGGACGGCGAGTCCGCCTTCGAAGAGGTGGGCGACACCCTGGACCTGATCGAGGCACTGGCGCCCAGGGTGGTGATCCCCGGGCACGGCAGCCCGTTTGGCGGCGAGGCCGCCGTGGCCCAGGCGCTGGGGCGGGCGCGCAGCCGGCTGGGGCAATTTCTGGCTTCACCCGCCAAACACCTGCAGTACGCGCTGAAGGTGCTGATGAAGTTCCGGTTGCTGGAGTGGCAACGCGTGGCGTGGCCCGACTTCATGGCCTGGGCCCGCGCCACGCCCTACCTGCAGCGCCAGCACGCCCTGCACGGCGGCGACCAGTCACTCGACGACTGGCTGCTCGCGCTGGTCGACAGCCTGATCGCTTCCGGGGCGGCGGCCCGGGAAGGCGACTGGCTGGTCGACCGCTGAGCGCGAGACTCAGACGCCCAGCATCAGCTGCAAGTTCTGCACCGCGGCGCCGCTGGCGCCTTTGCCCAGGTTGTCCAGCCGCGCCACCAGCACCGCGTGGCGGTAGGCCTCGTTGCCGAACACGCGCAGCTCGAGGTGGTTGGTGCCAGCCAGTGCCACGGCATCGAGCTTGCCGTCGTCGGTGGGCGGCTGCACGTTGACCCAGTGGCTGCCCTGGTAGTGGGCGTCCAGCGCCTGGTGCAGGTCGGCCGCAGTGACCCGGCCGGGCAACTGGTCGAGGTGCAGCGGCAACTGCACCAGCATGCCCTGCGGGAAGTTGCCCACCGAGGGGATGAACAGCGGACGCCGCGTCAGCCCGGTACAGGCCATGATTTCGGGGATGTGCTTGTGGCCCAGGCCCAGCGCATAGAGCTCGAACGGCGCCGCGGTACCGGCTTCGTAAGCCTCGATCATGGTGCGGCCGCCACCGGTGTAGCCGCTCACACTGGGCAGGCTCAAGGCAAAGTCGTTCGGCAGCAGGCCAGCGTCGATCAGGGGGCGGATCAGGGCAATCGCGCCCGTGGCGTAGCAGCCGGGGTTGGCCACCCGCTCGGCGGTGCGCACCGCCTCGGCCTGGCCGGCGCACAGCTCGGGAAAGCCGTACACCCAGCCCGGGGCCACGCGGTGGGCGGTGGACGCGTCGATGATGCGCGGCGCCGGGCGGCCTTCGGCCTTCAGGCCGTCGATCATCGCCACCGACTCGCGCGCGGCGTCGTCGTGCAGGCAGAGGATCACGAGGTCGGCCTGCGACATCAGTTCGCGCTTGGCGGCCGGGTCCTTGCGCCGCGCCGGGTCGATGCTGAGCACCTGCACCGCGGGCATCTGGGCCAGCCGTTCGCGGATCTGCAAGCCGGTGGTGCCGGCCTCGCCATCAATGAAAACCTGGGGCATCGGACATTCTCCGTGGGGTATGGGGCCGCCCTGCGGCCTATGATGTACGGTGCGTGGTGCCCTGGCGGGCCCCGGCGCGGCGTCAGTTTGGCACAAGGTTTTGTGCATGGCAGCATGATACAGTTCATGCTTCGTGTGTCCTTTGGCCTGTTGCACCGTAATCGTGGCCTTTACATGCCCACGCTACCTTGCCCTCAGGGCGGACGTGTTGTGTTTGACTCTTTCAGAGAGCGATTTTCATGAAGATTCACGAGTACCAAGGCAAGGAAATCTTGCGTCATTTTGGCGTGCCCGTTCCGCGTGGCATCCCCGCATTCACCGTGCAGGAAGCCGTTGAAGCGGCCCAAAAGCTGGGCGGCCCGGTGTGGGTGGTCAAGGCGCAGATCCACGCGGGTGGTCGCGGCAAGGGCGGTGGCGTCAAGGTCGCCAAGTCCATCGACCAGGTCAAAGAACTGGCCAGTCAGATCCTGGGCATGCAGCTGGTCACGCACCAGACCGGCCCCGAAGGCCAGAAGGTCCGCCGCCTCTACATCGAAGACGGCGCCGACATCAAGAACGAACTCTACGTGTCCCTGGTCACCGACCGCGCCACACAGAAGGTCGCCCTGATCGCTTCGAGCGAAGGCGGCATGGACATCGAGGAAGTCGCGCACAGCACCCCCGAAAAGATCATCACCGAGATGATCGACCCGCTGACCGGCATCACCGCCGAACAGTCCAAGAAAGTCGCCGCGGCCATCGGCCTGAGCGGCGCCTCGGTAGACCAGGCCGTCGACCTGTTCGCCAAGCTGTACAAGTGCTACATGGACACCGACGCCTCGCTGGTCGAGATCAACCCGCTGAACTGCGACTCCAAGGGTGACCTGATGGCCCTGGACGCGAAGTTCAACTTCGACAGCAACGCCCTGTTCCGCCACCCCGAAATCGTGGCCCTGCGCGACCTGGACGAAGAAGACCCGGCCGAAATCGAGGCCTCCAAGTTCGACCTGGCCTACATCAGCCTGGACGGCAACATCGGCTGCCTGGTCAACGGTGCCGGCCTGGCCATGGCGACCATGGACACCATCAAGCTGTTCGGCGCCGAGCCGGCGAACTTCCTCGACGTGGGCGGCGGTGCCACCCCCGAGAAGGTCACCGAAGCCTTCAAGATCATGCTCAAGAACGAGAAGGTCAAGGCCATCCTGGTCAACATCTTCGGCGGCATCATGAAGTGCGACACCATCGCCACCGGCGTGATCACCGCCTGCCGTGCGGTGAACCTGAACGTGCCGCTGGTGGTGCGCATGAAGGGCACCAACGAAGAGCTGGGCAAGAAGATGCTGGCCGAAAGCGGCCTGCCCATCATCAGCGCCGACACCATGGCCGAAGCCGCCCAGAAGGTGGTGGCCGCTGTCCAAGCCTGAGCCCTGCGAAAAGGAAAACGAACATGTCCATCCTGATCAACAAAGACACCAAGGTCATCACCCAGGGCATCACCGGCAAGACCGGCCAGTTCCACACCGAAAAGTGCCAGGAATACGCCAACGGCAAGAACTGCTTTGTGGCCGGCGTGAACCCCAAGAAGGCGGGCGAGAAGATCTTTGACATCCCGATCTACGCCTCCGTCAAGGAAGCCGCGTCGGACACCGGCGCCACCGTGTCGGTGATCTACGTGCCGCCCGCCGGCGCCGCAGCAGCCATCTGGGAAGCGGTGGAAGCCGACCTCGACCTGGCCATCTGCATCACCGAAGGCATCCCGGTGCGCGACATGCTGGAAGTGCGCAACAAGATGAAGGCCAAAGTGGCCGCCGGGGGCAAGGAAACCCTGCTGCTGGGCCCCAACTGCCCTGGCCTGATCACGCCGGAAGAAATCAAGATCGGCATCATGCCCGGCCACATCCACAAGAAGGGCCGCGTCGGTGTGGTGAGCCGCTCTGGCACCCTGACCTACGAAGCCGTGGCGCAGCTGACCGAGCTGGGCATTGGCCAGTCGTCGGCCGTGGGCATCGGCGGTGACCCGATCAACGGCTTGAAGCACATCGACGTGATGCGCATGTTCAACGACGACCCCGACACCGACGCCGTGATCATGATCGGCGAGATCGGCGGCCCCGACGAAGCCGAAGCTGCCCGCTGGTGCAAGGCCAACATGAAGAAGCCGATCGTGGGCTTCATCGCAGGCGTGACCGCCCCTCCGGGCAAGCGCATGGGCCACGCCGGCGCGCTGATCTCCGGCGGTGCCGACACGGCCGACGCCAAGCTGGCCATCATGGAAGAGTGCGGGTTCACCATCACCCGCAACCCCTCCGAAATGGGTCGCCTGCTGCAGAAGCTGCTCTGATCCCAGTGGGCCCCACAGGCCCACTGCAGCGCCACACAGGCCCGCTTCGGCGGGCCTTTGCATTGGGGGAGAGGCCTGCGGGCCGACGGGGAACGCTACACTGGCGGCTACCCGACAACCCCCGACACCATGCAGTGCGATTTTTTCAGCCTGACCGACACCGGTCGGGTGAGGCAGAACAACGAGGACACCGTGGCGCTGGCCCCGGAACTCGGGGTTGCGGTGCTCGCCGACGGCATGGGGGGTTACAACGCCGGCGAGGTGGCGAGCCAGCTGGCCAGCGAGACCGTGCTGCACTGCCTGCGCCAGACCCTGCTGGACGGTCCACCGGCAACGCGCGGGATGCGGCAGGCGCTGCTGGACTGCGTGGCCACCGCCAACCTGGTGGTGTTCGAGTCGGCGCTGTCGAACCACGAATGGCGCGGCATGGCCACCACCTTGCTGGTGGCGGTCTTCGGCGGCGCCCGGCTCACGGTGGCCCACGTGGGCGATTCGCGGCTGTACCGGCTGCGCCAGGGGCAGCTCAGCCTGCTCACGCGCGACCATTCCCTGCTGCAGGAACAGATCGACGCCGGCCTGGTTCCCCCCAGCCTGGCCCGCTCGGTGCAGTACAAGAACCTGGTGACGCGGGCGGTGGGCGTGGGCGATGCCGTGTTGGCCGACGTGGGCGAGCACGTGGTGCAGCCGGGCGACACCTACCTGCTGTGCTCGGACGGCCTCAATGACATGCTCAGCGACGGCGAAATCGGGCAGATCCTGCGGCGCGAAAAACCGCTGCGCGACGCCGGCCACGCGCTGCTGGCCGAAGCCAATGCCGCCGGAGGCAGAGACAATATATCCTTGGTGCTGGTGCAATGCTCACCCGGCCCGGTGAAGCCGGGCCTGATCGCGCGGCTCACCACACCCTGATCCACTGCCAGACGGACCCAACGACCGACGATGCCTGCCCTTTCCATCACCCTCGACGGTGTGCACCTGAAGGACATTGCGCTGACCCAGCCCCGCACGACGCTGGGTCGGCGACCGTACAACGACATCGTGGTGGACCACCTGGCCGTCAGCGGGGAACACGCGATCTTCGTGCTGCACCCCGACGGGGTCGAGGTGCAGGACCTGCACAGCACCAACGGCACCTACGTCAATGGCCGCGCCATCGTGTCGCAGCGGGTCGGCCCGGACGACACCATCGAGATCGGCCGCTACCTGATCCGCCTCAAGGCCCTGCCCGAAGACGAGCCTTCAGGATCGACCCCGGTGGCATCACCTGCCGCCCCTGTTGCGACCGCGCCCTCGGCACCGCTGCCCCTGGGGGCCGCCCGCATCCGGGTGCTCAGTGGCCCAGCCGCAGGCAAGACGATGGGCCTGACCAAGGTGGTGACCACCCTCGGGAAACCGGGTGTGGCGGTGGCCGCCATCACGCACCGTGGCGAGGGGTACACCCTGGCGCTGGTGGACGGTCACGAAGCCCCGCGCCTGAATGGCCAGCCCATTGGAGCGGCACCGGTGCCATTGCACCCCCGCGACGAAATCGAACTGGCCGGCACACGGATGCGGTTCGAAGCGGACTGAGCCACTCGCCAGGCCCATGGCGCCCACCAGGAACTCCCGTCCACTGACCTCGGCACTGGACGCCCTGGGCGCCTCGCTGCCGATGAGCCTCGGCAGCTCGGTGCTGCTGTACCTGCTGATCGCCCCCCAGCACGTGGGCGCGGGCGTCCTGGCGGCGGTGCTCAGCCTGGCCCTGGTCCATTTCTTCACGGCCCACAGCCACCGCCCGGTGTTCTATGGCGCCCGATTTTTTGAAGCGGCCACGGTGGCGACCATGGTGCTGGGCCTGGCGGCGCAACTGCCCGCCATGGGCGTGGACAACACGCCGGCCACGCGCATGGCCTTGCTGATCGCCCTGGTGTCCCTGGCGGCGCTGGTGGTGGGGGCGCTCTGGGCGGCCCGAGCGCAACGCCTGGCGCGGTTCATTCCCGCGCCGGTGTACATCGGCTTTGCCAACACCATCACCATCGCCATCGTGATGTCGCAGGGCTCGGCACTGCTGCGGCAAGCGGCGGCCCATCCCACCGCCTGGGTCCCCTGGGCGGTGGCGGGCACGGTGCTGGCGAGCGCCCTGGCCACACGGGCCCTGCGCCCCAAGTGGCCGGCAACCGCGATCGGGCTGGTCGCAGGGTGTGCATGGATGGTCGGCCTGTCGGCGGCGGGCATCCAGCTGCCCACCGTCATGTCACCCGGCCAGTGGCGCCTGCCCGCCACCGAGGCGGATTTCCTCGCTTTCTGGCTGGCGCGTGGCGCTCCGCTCGAACTCGCGGGCTCGGTGGCCCTCAACGCCGTCGTGATCGGAACGCTGATGTTCCTCAACACGGTGGTCACTGGCCAGATGCTGAGCCAGACGGACGACCGGGAACGCCATGGCCGCCAGGGCGCGGGCAGGGAAACCCTGGCGCTGTTGCTGGCGGGGGCCACGGGCACG
>Ga0208242_100423_pt1 | contig 28955 bp, 26 predicted proteins | sample SubbioAug_CSW13A_FD_184825 | JGI IMG/M metagenome (GOLD analysis project Ga0208242, IMG submission 184825) | Serpentinite rock and fluid subsurface biosphere microbial communities from McLaughlin Reserve, California, USA - CR12Aug_CSW13A (SPAdes) | ecosystem: Environmental > Terrestrial > Deep...
CGAGCAGCCACTCAGCACCGCCAGGGCGGCGGCCGCCACGGCCAGGGGGCGCCACAGGGCGCGGGGGTCAGTCATGTCGCACTCCCAGGTGTTCGGCATCGTGCTGGTGCACCAGGCGCTGGCGCGCGCTGCCCTTGAACAGCGAACGCACCACCACAAAAAACACCGGCACAAAAATCACCGCCAGCACCGTGCCGGTGACCATGCCGCCAATCACCCCGGTGCCGATGGCGCGCTGGCTGGCCGAACCGGCGCCGGTGGCAATCGCCAGCGGCACCACGCCGGCGGTGAAGGCCAGCGAGGTCATGACGATGGGGCGGAAGCGCAGGTGGGCGGCTTCCAGTGCCGCGTCCACCAGGCTCTTGCCTTGGGCCTGCAGGTCTTTCGCGAACTCGATGATGAGGATCGCGTTCTTGGCCGACAGCCCGATGATGGTGATGAGGCCGACCTGGAAGTACACGTCGTTGGCGTAGCCGCGCAGCAGCGTGGCCAGCAGCACCCCGATCACGCCCAGCGGCACCACCAGGATCACCGCCAGCGGGATGGTCCAGCTCTCGTACAGCGCAGCCAGGCACAGGAACACCGCCAGGATGGCAAAGGCGTACACGATATACGCCTGCGCGCCGGCGAGCTTTTCCTCGCGCGACTGCCCGGTCCACTCGAAGCCGAAGCCCGGCGGCAGCTGGGCCGCGAGCTTTTCCATTTCGGCCATGGCGTCGCCCGAGCTGTAGCCCGGCGCGGCGCTGCCGCTGATGCGCATGGCCGGGTAGCCGTTGTAGCGTACCGTCTGCATCGGCCCGACCACCCAGCGGGTGGAGGCAAAGGCCGACAGCGGCACCGCCTGTCCGCGCTGGTTCTGCAATGTCAGCCGCAGGATGTCTTCGGGCTGCATGCGCGCTGGCGCATCGGCCTGCACCACCACCCGTTGCAGCCGCCCGGCGTTGGGGAAGTCGTTCACGTAGGCCGAGCCCAGTGAGGTGCCCACCACGGCCGAGATACTCTCGAAACCGACGCCGAGCGCGGCGGCTTTCTCGCGGTCGATGTCCAGCTGCAGCTGCGGGGCCGGCTCCAGACCGTCGGGCCGCACCTGCGTCAGCACCGGGCTTTGGGACGCCAGGCCGAGCAACTGGTTGCGGGCGGCCAGCAGCGCCTCGAAGCCCTGGCCGCCGCGGTCCTGCAGCCGGAAGCTGAAGCCCGAGGCGCTGCCCAGCTCGGGGATGGGCGGCGGGCTCAGCGGGAAGATGAAGGCGTCGCGGATGCCCATGAGCGCACCGAAGGCGCGCCCGGCCACTGCCTGGGCGCTGTTCTCCGGGTTGGGCCGTTCGGCCCAATCCTTCAGCGTGACGAAGGCGAGGGCCGCGTTCTGTCCCTGCCCCGAGAAGCTGAAGCCCAGCACGCCCACCATGCTCTGCACCTCGGGCTGCTGGAGCATGAAGCCTTCCACCTGCTCCATCACGGCACGGGTGCGTTCCTGCGTGGCCCCGGGAGGCAGTTGCACGTTCACGATCAGGTTGCCCTGATCCTCGCTGGGCAGGAAGGAGGCCGGCAGGCGCTGGTACACCACCACCGCCGCGCCAATCACGGCCGCGTACACCACCATCATGCGGCCGCCGCGCGACAGCAGCTTGGCCAGCCAGCCCTCGTAGCCCTTGGCGGTGCGCGAGAAGCCCCGGTTGAACCAGCCAAAGAAACCGGTCTTGGCGTGGTGGTGCCCCGCTTCCACCGGCTTGAGCAGCGAGGCGCACAGTGCAGGTGTGAGCGAGAGCGCAAAGAACGCCGACAACGCGATCGATACGCCCATGACCGCCGCGAACTGGCGGTAGATGTTGCCCACCGAACCACTGAAGAAGGCCAGCGGCACGAACACCGACACCAGCACCACGGTGATCCCGACGATGGCGCCCGAAATCTGCCGCATCGCCTTGTGGGTGGCCTCGCGCGGGCTCAGCCCTTCTTCGCTCATGATGCGTTCGACGTTCTCCACCACCACGATGGCGTCGTCCACCACGATGCCGATCACCAGCACCATGCCGAACATGGTGAGCACGTTGATGGAAAAGCCCAGCGCCAGCAGCGCGCCGAAGGTGCCCAGCAGCGCGATCGGCACCACGATGGTGGGGATGACGGTGTAGCGCCAGTTCTGCAGGAACAGGAACATCACCAGGAACACCAGCAGCACTGCCTCGCCCAGCGTGATCACCACCTTTTCGATGGAGATCTTGACGAAGCGCGAGCTGTCGTAGGGGATGGTCCAGCCCATGCCGGCCGGGAAATAGCGTTCCAGCTCGGCCATCTTGTCGCGCACCGCCTGCGCGGTGGCCAGCGCATTGCCGCTGGGCGACAACTGCACGCCCATGCCCACCGAGGGCTGGCCGTTGAGGCGCGCGCTGGTGGCGTACAACTGGCCGCCCAGCTCCACCCGCGCCACGTCTTTCAGGCGCACGGTGGAGCCATCGGCGTTGGCGCGCAGCAGCAGGCGCTCGAAGGCCTCCACGCTGCCGAGCTGGCCTGGCACCACCACCGTGGCGGCGATGCCCTGGCCCGCCACATTCGGCAGCGCACCGATCTCACCGGCTGACACCTGTGCGTTCTGCGCGCGGATCGCCGCCGTCACGTCGGTGGCGCTGAGGCCATAGCCCTGCAGCCTGGCCGGGTCGATCCACACCCGCATGGCGCGCTCTGTGCCGAACAGCTGCGCCTGGCCCACGCCCGGCACCCGTTGCAGCTCGGGCAGCACGTTGCGCGAGGCGTAGTCCCCCAGGGCCACCGGGTCCCACGCCGGGTCGGTGGACGAGAGGATGGTGAACAGCAGGAAGTTGTTGCGCGACTTGTCCACCCGCACGCCTTGCTGCGTCACCGCGGCGGGCAGCCGCGGGGCGGCACGACTGAGACGGTTCTGCACATCCACCTGCGCCAGGTCGGCGTTGGTGCCGGGCTCGAAGCTCAGCGTCAGCGTGCCGGTGCCGTTGGCCTGCGCCACCGATTCCATGTAGATCAGGCCCGGCGAGCCGTTCATCTCACGTTCGATGACGGACAGCACGCTGTCCTCCAGCGTCTGCGCCGAGGCGCCGGGGTAGGTGGCGGTGATGACCACCGAGGGGGGCGCCACCGGCGGGTACTGCGCGACCGGCAACTGGGTGATGGCGGTGGCGCCGATCACCATCACGAACAGCGCGATCACCCACGCGAAGATGGGGCGGTCGATGAAGAACTTGGCCATGTGAGCCCCTTACTGACCGGCAGCCTGAGGGGCGGTGCCCGGCGCCTGCCAGGGCACGGCCTTGACCGGCGCATCACCGCGCAGCTTCTGGAAGCCGTCCACCATCACCTGTTCGCCGGCTTGCAGCCCGTCGAGCACCACCCAGCGCCCGTTCTGCTGACTGCCCAGCTTCACCGGGCGCGGAGCGACCTTGCCTTCGGCGTCCACCACCATGACGGTGTCGCCCTGTGGGCCACGGGTGACTGCCTGCTGCGGCAGCGTCACCGCGCCGGTCGCCTCGGCCTGCGCCAGCCGCACCCGCACGTACATGCCAGGCAGCAGGCGCCCGCCCGGGTTGGGCACCTCGGCGCGCAGCGTCACCTGGCCGCTGGTCGGGTCCACCGACAGGTCGGTGAACAGCAACCGGCCCGGCTGCGGGTGCTCGGTGCCGTCTTCCAGCACCACCGACACCCGTGCCGCACCGTTGCCGTGGCGCTGCAGCTGGCCGCCTTCCACGGCCCGGGCCAGCGCCAGCGCCTCGGTCGCGCTCTGCGTGAAATTGACGTACAGCGGGTCGATCTGCTGCACCACGGCCAGCGGCGTGGCGTCGCCCTGGCCCACCAGCGCCCCTTCGGTCACCAGTGCGCGGCCGATGCGCCCGGCGATCGGGGCTGTCACGTCGGCGTGGCCGCGGTGGATGGTGGCGGTCTGCACCGCCGCCTTGGCCACGGCCACTTCGGCCTCGGCCTGCTTGACGGCGACCTCCGCGTTCACGAAGTCCTGCTGGCTGATGGCCTGTTCGCCCACCAGCGGGCGGTAGCGGTCGAGCAGCGCCCGCGCCTGGGCGAGCTGGGCTTCGGCGCGGGCCTGCTGGCCGCGGGCGCTGGCCAGGGCCGCGTCGTAGGGGGCTGGATCGATGCGGAACAGCGCCTGGCCGGCCTTGACATCGGCACCCTCGCGGAACAGCCGCTCCTGCAAGATGCCCGCGGCGCGCGCCCGCACCTGTGCCACGCGCGAGGCCTCCAGTCGCCCTGGCAGCTCGGTGGCCAGGGCCACCACGCCAGGCTCGACCTTGACCACCCCGACTTCGGCCGGTGGCGGAGCGCCGGTCGGCCCGCTGGGTGCCGACGGTCCGCAAGCGGCCAGGGTCAGGCCCAGTGCAATGGCCGTGGCCGGGCGCCAGACCGTGTGGCTGGCGCGGAACAACGCCAGAGCAAGGGTGGGGGTGGGTGCGTGTTCAGGCATGGAAGAACCTCGACGTTGACGGGCCCTGGGGAGGGAATCTCCGTAGGGCGGGCGCCACGGAAGCATGTAATATACATACAAACTTGAATGTATGCATGCCATGCTGGCAAAAATGCGACAGTCTTCCCTGGACACCCGCCATGCCCCGACGCACCAAAGCCGAAGCCGAACAGACCCGCCACAAGCTGCTGGACGCGGCCGAGGCCTTGTTCCTGGCGCGCGGCGTGTCTCGCACGTCGTTGCAGGACATTGCCGCGGCCGCCGGCACCTCGCGCGGCGCCATTTACTGGCATTTTCAGGACAAGGCCGACCTGTTCAACGCGATGTTGCAGCGGGTGACCCTGCCGCTGGAGCAGGCCCTGCAGGCCGCGGCCGAGCCGTCGGCTGCTGCCGTGACGCCGCTGCGCGGGCTGTTCGACACGCTGATGGCGGCGTTGCACGCCACCGTGCACGACCCGCAGACCGGCCGGGTGTTCGAGATCGCCACCCACAAGGTCGAATACGTGGACGAGTTGCAGGCGGTGGCGCAGCGTCGCCAGCAGGCGATGAACGACATGCGGGGCCTGATCCAGCAGGCGCTGGAACGCACAGCCGACCGCCTGGAGCGCACCCTGCCCATGCCGGCGGCAGCGGCGGCCCTGGGTCTGAACGTGCTGGTCGACGGCCTCATCATCAACTGGCTGATCGACCGCACCGCCTTCGACCTGGAAGCAGCCGGCCGCCTGGCCTTGCGCAATTACTTCCGCGGTCTGGGGCTGGACGACGCGCTCGACTGAAGCGCGCCGCAGGCGTCAGGTGCTGGGTTCCTGGCTGTCCTGCGGTCCTTCGGCCACGTCGGTGGGCTCGGTCGGCGGAGGGTTGTCCGTGCCGGCCGTGACCTCGGGTTCTGCCGGCGGGGCCGGGGGCGTCAGCGCCTGGGTGTCGGTGTAGCGTGCCAGGTTGCGCGCGACGCGGTCCATGGCGTTGCTTTGCCCGGCGGTGCGGCCGGCTTCGCCCAGCGCTTCGAACTTGGCGAGGACCTTTTCCAGGCCCGGGGGCACTTTCACACTGGGGGTGGGGCGGGCGCTGTCCTCGGCCGGGGCGGTACGTTCGGCGCGTGCAGCGGGGTTGGTTTTGGGCAGCTCGCGGGCCAGGGCGGTGGCGGGTGGCGTGATCTTCATGGGCACTCCTTGGTGACTGCCGGCCACAGGGACGAAACGGCAGTGTGCACTACTGTAGGCCGGGCTGTCCAGCGCCAAAGCGCCGAACAGCCCGGTGTTCAGGCCTCAGTTCGCGCGTTCGGCCACGGCGCAAACAGTGGCCGAACGCGACCAGTCGGCCAGCGGCTGGGACAGGTCTACCCCCCGGCGCCGCGCGGTGAGTTCGGCCGCGATGCTGAGGGCGATTTCCGGCGGCGTCAGCCCGCCCAGCCGCAACCCGACCGGGCCGCGCAGGCGCGCCGCTTCCTCGGGCGACACGTCAAAAGCCAGCAGGCGCTCGCGCCGCCGCTCGTTGTTCGGCCGCGAACCCATGGCCCCGACGTAGTAGGCCGGCGTGCGTAACGCTTCCATCAGGGCCAGGTCGTCGAGCTTGGGGTCGTGCGTCAGGGCCACCACGGCGCTGTGGGCGTCCAGGTTCATCGCCAGCACCAGGTCGTCGGGCATGGCGCTGGACAGCGTGACGCCCGGCAGCGCGTCCCAGCCTTCGTGGTACTCGGTACGCGGCTCGCACACGGTCACCTGGTGGTCAAGCATCACCGCCATGCTGGCCAGGTAGCGCGACAGCTGCCCGCCGCCGATGATGAGCAGCCGCCAGCGCGGCCCGTGCACCGTGGCCAGGTGCTGGCCGTCGAACTCCACCCGGTCGCCGGCGCTGGCCGGACCCAGCCGCACCAGGCCGGTGATCAGGTCCAGCTCGCGGCGGGTCTGGCGGTGCGCGGCGGTGGCGGTCAGCAGTTCGCGCAGTTGCGACTGCGGCCCCAGCGGCTCCAGCACCACCTGCACCGTCCCGCCGCAGGGCAGGCCGAAGCGGCGCACCTCGTCGGCGGTCTGGCCGTAGGTGGTCACCTCGGGGCGGCGCAGCGCCAGTTCGCCCGCCGCCACCCGGCGGATCAGGTCGTCCTCGATGCAGCCGCCCGAGACGGAGCCGGCCACCTGGCCGTCGTCGCGGATCACCATCAGCGAGCCCGGCGGGCGCGGGGCCGAGCCCCAGGTGCGCACCACCGTGCCCAGTACCACGCGGTGGCCTCGCTCCAGCCACGCCAGCGCGGTCTGGAGTACCTCGATGTCGAGGCTGTTCATGGCCGGGGCGTCAGACCTGCGGGAACGGTAGGCTGCGCACCCGCTGACCGGTCAGGCGGGCGATGGCGTTGGCCACCGCCGGTGCCACCGGCGGCAGGCCGACTTCGCCAATGCCGCCCGGGTGGTGGTCGGTCATTAGCACCCTCACCTCCACCAGCGGGGTTTCGTTGGCGCGCAGCACGCGGTAGCGGTCCAGGTTGGTCTGCTGGGGCACGCCGCCCTGGAAGTCCATGCGCTCGTGCAGCAGGGCCGACAGGCCGAAGATCACCGACCCTTCGATCTGCGCGCGCACGTTGCGTGGCTGCAGCGCGTGGCCGCAGTCCACCGCCGACCAGACCTTGTGCACCTTGGGCCGCCCTTGTTCGATCGACACCTGCACTACCATGCCGCAGAAGGTGTTCCAGGCGTCGGAAAACGCCAGGCCCAGCGCGTGGCCCTTGGGCAGCTTGGCTTTGCCCCAGCCAGACATGCGGCCCACCTCGCGCAGCACCGCCTGGGCGCGCGGCTGCTTGTGCAGCAGCTGAACCCGGTACTCCAGCGGGTCGGCCTTCACGCCGTGGGCCACCTCGTCCACCAGCGTTTCGATGGCGAACTTGGTGTAGCCCGGCCCCACCCCGCGCCAGAAGCCGGCCTGGATGCCGCGCTCCTCGATCATGAACTGCACCCGGTGGCCGGGGATGTCGTAGGTGATCTCCGAACCCTCCATCACCGGCGCGTCCTTGCCGCCCGAGGCCTTGAAGGCCGGCGGCACCACCCGCGCGTAAATGCCTTCGGACACGACCCGGTGCAGCAGGCCCACCAGCTTGCCCTGCGCGTCCACGCCGGCCACCAGGTGCTGGCCGGTCAGCGGGCGGTACTTGTCGTGGGTCATGTCGTCTTCGCGGGTCCAGATCACCTGCACCGGCGTGCCGGGCACGGCCTTGGCCACCAGCGCGGCGTCGGCCGCGTAGTCGGCTTCCACCCGGCGGCCGAAACCACCGCCCAGCAGCGTGATGTTGACCTTGATCTGCTCGGGCTTGAAGCCGCTGGCCGCGGCCACCGCGCCGGTCACGAACGAGGCCGACTGCGCCGGCGCCCAGACCTCGATGCGGTCGCCGGTGACGTGGGCGGTGCAGTTCATCGGCTCCAGGCAGATGTGGCTGACCATCTCGCTGGTGTAGGTGGCGGCGAAGGTTTTCACCGCGCCGGCCAGCTGCTGCCCGGCGTCGCCGTGCTGGATGAAGTCCACCCCGGCGTCGTCGAGCTTCTGGGCGCGGGCCACGTACTCGGCCTTGACGCGGGCCGAATCGTGGGCGCGGGCCTTGGCGGTCTGGGTCCATTCCACCTGCAGGCGGTCGCGCGCGGTCTTGGCGGTGTGGAAGGAATCGGCCACCACCGCCACGCCGTGCGGCAGGCGCACCACGTGCTTCACGCCCGGCACCGCGCGGGCGGCGGCGTCGTCCACCGACACCGGGGTTTCGCCCTGCACCGGTGCGCGCAGGATGGACGCCCACAACATCCCCGGCAGGCGCACGTCGATGCCGTACTGGGCGCTGCCGTTGGATTTGGCGGCCACGTCCACCCGGTCCAGGTCCTTGCCGATCAGCTTGAACTGGGCCATGGGCTTGAGCATGGCCTTGTCCACCTTGGGCAGCTCGGCCGGGACCTGCGCCACCTTGGCGATGTCGCCATAGCCCATCTGCCGGCCCGAGGTGTGGACCACACGGCCGGCCTCGGTGCGCAGCTCGGCCGCGGGCACGCCCATGGCCTGGGCCGCGGCGTTCACCAGCACCAGCCGCGCTTGCAGGCCGGCCAGGCGCACCGGCTCGTAGTAGCCCTGCACCGTGCGCGAGGCGCCGGTGGTCATGCCACCGCCGAAGCGCGGGTTGCCAAAGCGCTTCGGGTCCGACGGCGCCTGCAGCACGGTCACGCGCGACCAGTCGAGGTCCATTTCCTCGGCCAGCAGCATGGGGATGGCGGTCATGGTGCCCTGGCCCATTTCCGAGGCGGGCGAGTACAGGGTCACTTGGCCGTCGGTGTCGATGTTGACCCAGCCGTTGGGCGCGAAGCCGCCGGGCGCGGCGGTCTGCGCCTGTGCCAGCTCGGCCTGGCCCAGGCCGAACGACAGGCCGATGGCGACGCCGCCGGTACCCAGGAGGAAGCTGCGGCGGGAGAGTGGTGCGGCGGTCGTGCTCATGCTTTGGCTCCGGTCAGGGTTTTCTGGGCGGTGGAGACGGCGGCGGCGATCTGGTTGTAGGTGCCGCAGCGGCAGATGTGGCCGCTCATCGCTTCCAGGATCTCGGCGCGGCTGAGCAGCTTCTTCGTGCCCTGCACCACCTTGGCGGCGGTCATGAGCTGGCCCGACTGGCAGTAGCCGCACTGTGGCGCCTGCTCCTTCACCCAGGCCGCTTGCAGCGCCTGGCCGGTGGGAGTGGTCATCAGCCCTTCCACGGTGGTCACGTGGCGGCCGGCCACGGCGCTCAGGGGCATGACGCAGGACCGCGTCGGCTCGCCGTCCACGTGCACGGTGCAGGCGCCACATTGGGCGATGCCGCAGCCAAATTTGGTGCCGGTGAGGTTGAGCTGCTCGCGCAGCGCCCACAGCAGTGGGGTGTCGGGCGTGGCGTTCACCGCCACGGCCTGGCCGTTGACCTTCAGTTGGATCATGTCTCGCTCCTCGGGCGTTTATGGGTTGTGGTGTCGGAAGGTCGAGATGATAAAAGCAGTGCAATGCCGCACCGGCACGTGGGTGATTGGCCTTGTTCTGGGGTGTGGGCCGGGGTATATTCGGCCCATGTCCACCCGGTTCGGTATCTGCGCTTCCTCTTTCGGCCCCTTCGGGCCGGGCGCCGCCGTGGGCGTGGCCAACACCCTCCAGACCGGCGATGCCACGGTCTGCCCCACCGCCGCAGATTCCTGAGCCCGGCGACCCTCCCTTCCGTTTTTTTCGCGCAATTCCAGTCGCCGGGCCCATCGCCCCGCGCGACCGACGGCGTCTGTTTTGACGTGCCGCCGCTTTTCTGGAGTTGCCCATGCCACCCTTTGAACCCAGCCCCCGCTGGCTGACCGAGCTCGACCACGTCCGCCTGCTGAAACTCACGGGCGAGCACCCGCCCGAGGTGCTCGCAGAGCTGCTCGATGCCGCCGACATCGTCCCGTCCGTCGATATCGACCCCGACGTCGTCACCATGTACTCGCAGGTGCTCGTTTCTGACGCCGACACCGGCGAGCAACACAAGCTGACGGTGTGCTACCCCGACGACGCGGAGCCCAGCCAGGGTTTCGTGTCGGTGCTGTCGCCTGTGGGCGCGGCCCTGCTGGGGCAGCGCACGGGGGCGCAGGTCATATCGCACACCCCGGCGGGCCACCGGCGCCCGCTGCGCATCGACGCCATCCTCTTCCAGCCCGAGGCCACGGGCGACTACGTCACCTGACGGACTGACGTTTTCCGGCATTGCGCGCATCCGGGCCCGGCGGGTCTGGAGGGGCAGCCCTGCCCGCTGCGCGCACGCCGCAAGGACATTGACGACTCATGCACGACTTCATGAACAAGGACATCACCCGGGATTTCATCCGTTCCAAGCGCCCCTGCGCGGCCGGGTACCGCTGGTACCTGAAGCGCGAGGAGACCCTCAGCGGCTACCAGCGCCTGCTGGACGATCTGGTGCAGGAGGGCCGCGTGGACGATGCCTGCTGGCTGCTCGACCAGTTGGGTCCCACCGACGACGTGCTCACGCTGGACGGCCTGCACGCCGATGCGCTGGTGTTTGCCGGCTCGGTGGTGTGCCACGGCCCGCTGGAGGTGGGCACGGTGATCCGCGCTGGTGGTTCACTCACCGCGGCGGGCGGTGTGCGCGCCGGCACCCTCCTGCAGGTGGGGGGCGACGTGCACGTGGAGGGGGCGCTGCAGTGTGGCGGTGCTGCCCGGGTGGGGGGTGACACGCGGGTGGAATGGTCGCTGCGCGTGGCTGGCGCGTTCTCGGCCGGTGGCCATGTGCGCGTGGGCTGGGAGGCCGACTGGGGTGGCGTGGCCGAGGTGCAGGGGCCGCTCACGGTCGGGATGGATCTGGTCGCGGCGGCCGATGTCACCTGCCACGGTGGCGTCAAGGTCGGCGGCGACCTGCGGGTGGCCGGTACGCTGGAGGTGGCGCAGTGCGGGTTTGTGCGTGCGGTGGCCCGGCCTGAACGGCTGGTCAGCGGCTGCTGGGTGGCGCCATGAATGCGGCCATGAATGCCGCAGTGTGGCCTTCACCCTGGCCTGCCGCTGGAACCTGGCCACCGTGGGCCCGCTGGCTGACCGAGCTGCGCGTGGACGTGCACCTGCCCGAGGACCGCGTGCAGGCCGAACTGGACGCCCTCAACCAGCGCCGCGACCGGCTGCTGGGGGCCGCCGAGGCGTTGCCGCCACTGGCCGGCATGTCGGCGCACCTGCGGGTGTGGGTGCGGCAGGCCGACGGCGAGTTCTTCGTGTACGTGATGGACCCCTACGCGGGCCAGATGGTGGCGTACGTGACGCTGAACCGGCTGGTCGAACTCAACCGCCAGGCCGACCGGCTGTTCCGCGCCCCACACACCAAGGTGGCCGTGCCCTGGCGGCGCCGCGGCATCGCCTCGGCCATCTACCGCTGGTGGCTGGATTCGGGGCAATCGCTCATGACCGGCGCCCGGCAGTCGCCCGCCGCACGCGGCCTGTGGCTGTCGATGGCGCGGCATTACCGCATGCGCTACGTGTCGATCGACAAGCGCCAGGTGCTCGACCTGGGCGACCATGCCCCCGAAGGCACGCTGGAACGCCTGGGCACCCGGGCGGTGCTGCTGGGCCGCGGCCGCGAACTGGCCGATGGGGTCGGTGGACCCCGCTGGGTCAGCCCTGCGCCAACTTGAACACCGCCGTGCTGGCGCGCAGGTTGGGCCACAGCCGCACCTCCTGCCCGTCTTGCAGGCCGAAGCTGTCGGTCACCTGCAGGCCCAGGCGCTGCGCCAGCACTTCGAAGTCGGCGTAGGTGCCCACGCGGATGTTGGGCGTGTCGTACCACTGGTAGGGCAGGCGTTTGGTCACCGGCATGCGGCCCTGCAGCACGCTCAGGCGGTTGGGCCAGTGCGCGAAATTGGGGAAGGCGACGATGGCCTGCCGGCCCACGCGCGCGGTTTCGCGCAGCATGGTCTCGGCGTTGCGCAGGTGCTGCAGCGTGTCGATCTGCAGCACCAGGTCGAAGCTGTTGTCGCCAAACATGGCCAGCCCGTCTTCCAGGTTCAGCTGCAGCACGTTGATGCCGCGCTGCAGGCCGGCGTGCACCTTGGCGTCGTCGATTTCCACCCCGTAGCCGGTGCAGTCCAGCGTGTCGCGCAGGTGGGCCAGCAGGGTGCCGTCGCCGCAGCCCAGGTCGAGCACGCGGGCGCCGCGCGGCACCAGCCGGGCGATGGATTCGAGGATCAGGCGGTCGGTCATGCGCGGCCTCCCTGGGGCAGGTCGCGGGCCACCTGCTGTTCAAAATAGGCCCGCACGGCGGCGTGGTAGCGCGGGTCGTCGAGCAAAAAGGCGTCGTGGCCGTGCGGGGCGTCGATTTCGGCGTAGCTCACGTCGCGCCGGTTGTCGAGCAGGGCCTTGACGATCTCGCGGCTGCGGGCCGGTGAAAAACGCCAGTCGGTGCTGAAGCTCACCAGCAGGAATTTCGCCCGGGCCGCGGCCAGCGCCGTGCTCAGGTCGCCGTCGTGGGTGCGGGCCGGGTCAAAGTAGTCCAGCGCGCGGGTGATCAGCAGGTAGGTGTTGGCGTCAAAGTACTCGCTGAACTTGTCGCCCTGGTAGCGCAGGTAGCTTTCGATCTGGAACTCTACCTCCTGCGTGGAATAGCGGTAGGCCAGCCGCACCGCTTCCTCCACGTCGCCGGCCTGCGCGGCGTCGGCCAGGGGCTTGAGCTGGCGGCCGAACTTCTCGTTCATCACGTCGTCGCTCAGGTAGGTGATGTGGCCGATCATGCGCGCGATGCGCAGGCCCCGGCGTGGCAGGGTGCCGTGGCGCAGGTAGTGGCCGCCGTGGAAGTCGGGGTCGGTGACGATGGCGCGGCGTGCCACCTCGTTGAAGGCGATGTTCTCGGCCGTGAGGTTGGGGGCGCTGGCCACCACCACGGCGTGGCGCACGCGCTCGGGGTACTGCAGCGTCCAGCTCAGCGTCTGCATGCCGCCCAGGCTGCCGCCCATCACGGCGGCCAGCTGGCCGATGCCCAGCGCGTCCAGCAGCCGGGCCTGGGCGTTGACCCAGTCTTCCACCGTGACCACCGGGAAGTCGGCGCCCCAGGGCTCGCCGGTGGCCGGATTCCGGTGGGTCGGCCCGGTGGAGCCGAAGCACGAGCCCAGGTTGTTCACCCCGATGACGAACCAGCGGTGGGTGTCCACCGGTTTGCCCGGGCCGATCATGTTGTCCCACCAGCCTTCACTTCTCGGGATGGGCTGGCCGTTGGCGTCGGCATGCCGACCGGCCACGTGGTGGCTGGCGTTGAGCGCGTGGCAGATCAGCACCGCGTTGGACTTGTCGGCGTTGAGGGTGCCGTAGGTCTCGTAGACGAGTTCGTAGCCCGGCAGTACCGCACCGCTCTGCAGCGGCAGGGGCTGGTCGAAGCGCAGGGTGTGTGGTGTGACGATCACTGTGTGCTACCCGCGGGCACGGTGGCCCGCCGAAAAAACAAAAAACCCGGTGCCGCCAAAAGCGCCGCCTGCAGGGACGACGGGTGCGGGGACCGGGTGTCTCCTGTTTAGCGGCATTTTTTAAGCGCCCGCAATCCGGAATCAAATCGGCGCGCTCATAGTATAAGTTCAAGCGTGGGCGCCGTGTGGGCGAGGCCGGCGGGGGCTGGCAGCGGCGGGGCGTCACGGGAGGCGTGCAATGTCGGAAATCTTCGGTTCGGATGCCTACGCGCCGCGCGAGGTGGCGCAGCGGGTGGAAAACGTGGGCGTCGTCAAGGCGCGCTTGCCCTTGCTGCCCCTGGCTTTGCTGGGGGTGCTGGCCGGGGCCTTCATTGGCCTCGGGGCGCTCTTTTTCACCATCGTAAAGTCCGATGCCACGTTGGGTTTTGCCTCGGCGCAGGTGATGGGAGGGGTGGCCTTCTGCCTTGGGCTGCTGCTCGTGGTGGTGGCCGGCGCGGAGCTGTTCACGGGCAACAACCTGCTGGCGATGGCCTGGGCCGACGGCAAGGTGAGCAGCCGCGAGGTGCTGCGCAACTGGGGCGTGGTGTGTCTGGCCAACCTGGTCGGTGCGGCTGGGCTGGCACTCGTGGTGTTCCTCAGTGGCCACCCGGGCCTCAACGGGGGCGCCATCGGCCAGACGGTGGTGAAGATCGCCCAGGCCAAGCAGGCCCTGCCCTGGTACGAGGCCTTGCTGCGCGGGGTGCTGTGCAACGTGCTGGTGTGCATGGCGGTGTGGATGGCTATGGCCGGGCGCAGCGTAGTGGACAAGGCGGTCGCGATCGTGTTCCCCATCTCGGCTTTCGTGGCGGCGGGCTTCGAGCACAGCATCGCCAACATGTACTTCATGCCGCTGGCGTGGTTGTTGCAGCATTCTGGCCAGGTGCCGGTGGACGGCGGCTGGGTCACGGTCGGCGGCATGCTGGCCAATTGGGGGCCGGTGATTGCGGGCAACCTGCTCGGCGGTAGCGTGCTGGTGGGGTTGACCTACCATGTGATTTACCGCCGCGGCGCGTCATCCGGTGCTGGGTGATGCCTCTGGCCAGGGTGGGGGCGGTGGGGTGTGGTGTGGCTGCAACGCCGGTTGCACCAAACGGGCCCAAAGTGCACCAGGAGCCGGCACCGACTCAGGGTTTCTATGGGGATGTCAAAAAAAAAATGCCGTTGTCACGGCGGACGGCGCATAATGGCCGAGCACGGGTCTTGCCCGTGTATGCCAGTGATCGGTCAGTTTCGCGTGCCACTGCAGCCAGTTCAAGCGGTTACGTCGTGCCAACGGGGCTCCATCGCTAGTTGTTATCGTGTTTTTCAGGAGTCCCTTTCAATGGGCAACAAACTGTACGTCGGCAACCTGCCGTATACCGTCCGCGACCAGGACCTGCAGCAGGCGTTCGGTGCCTTCGGCAACGTGAACAGCGCCAAAGTCATGATGGAGCGTGACACCGGCCGCTCCAAAGGTTTCGGTTTCGTGGAAATGGGCAGCGATGCCGAAGCCCAGTCCGCGATCGAAGGCATGAACGGCCAGTCGCTCGGCGGCCGTAGCCTGGTCGTGAACGAAGCGCGCCCGATGGAGCCGCGTCCGCCGCGGACCGGCGGTTTCGGTGGTGGTCGCCGTGAAGGCGGTGGTTTTGGTGGCGGCGGTGACGGCCAGTTCCGCAGCCCCTACGGTGGCGGTGGCCGCCGTGAAGGCGGTGGTGGTCGCGGCGGTTACTGATCCGCATTGACCGCCCAGGGTGCTGCGCCTGCAGCGCCCTTCGCTGAGGGGCTTTAGCCCCAAATCCATCCCGGTGTTGCCTTGTGCCCACCGGGATTTTCGTTTTCAGGGGCGTGGATTCAGGGTAACGCGCACCCGACCTTGCAGGTCGGCCACCTGGTTGCGGTCGTCGTAGTCCAGCCGGTCGGCCAGCAGGCGGTCGCCGCCGCGCCACATCTCGACCGGGGTGTCGGAGGTCAGCCGGTCGGTGCCGGTGTCCACGGTCAAGGACTCGCCCCGGAACTCGAGCCGGGGCTGGGCTTGCCCGTCGGCCCGGGTATGTGCTTCCCGGACCACTTGCACCTGCCCCTGCAGTGCGTACACGCGCTGGTCGGCGTCGGTGTTCAGTCGGCGCGCCTGCGCGGTGGTGAGCCCGCCCCGTTCGCCCAGGCTGCGCACCCGTGCGTCATCCACCTCCAGGGCCCCGGTGTCGGGGTAGTGGCGGACTTCGGTGCCGCGCAGCTCCTGGCGCAGCTGGCCGGCCGCGTCGAAGGTGCGCAGTGCGAAGTCGCGCATGAAGTAGTCGGGCTCGTGCGAGAGCGGGCGCGCGGCCACCACCGCTTCCGGCACGGGTGCCAGGCGCACCAGCCAGTAGCTGAGCAGCGCCAGGCCGCCCATCAGCAACACCGGCAGGTAGATGGACAGCCTGTCCCAGGCGCGGGACCACCAGTGCGGTGGCGGTGTGACCGAGCCTCCGGTGCCCGGTGGGGCGGCCGTGGGGCTCATGCCGAGGCCTCGTCCAGCAGGCGGGCGTAGTGGCCACTGGCCACCAGCAGCAGGTCGCAGAATTCGCGGCCGGCACCGTGGCCGCCGGCAGCACGGGTGACGTGGTGGGCGCAGGCCAGCACCTCGGCGTGGGCCGCGGGCGGCGCGACGGCCAAGGCGCAGCGCCGCAGCACCGGCAGGTCGGGCCAGTCGTCGCCCATGGCAGCGGCCTGCGACCAATCCAGGCCCAGTTCGGCCAGGATGGCTTCGGCCGCGGGTCGCTTGTCTTCGGTGCCGTAGCGCACGTGGGTCACGCCCAGGGCTTGCAGGCGGCGGCGCAACGCGGCCGAGTCGCGACCGGTCACCACGGCGGGGGTGATGCCGGCGCGCTGCAGCAATTTCAGGCCATGGCCGTCAAGGGTGTGGAAGCGTTTGAGCGTTTCGCCGGCCTCGCTGAAGTAAAGGCCACCGTCGGTCAACACGCCGTCAACGTCGAAAAACGCCACCTTGACGGGCTGTGCCCGCAGCAGGGTTTCGGGCGGGAAGTGCAAGGTCGGGGACAGGGGGGCGGGCACGGTTCAGATCACTTTGGCGCGCATCAGGTCGTGGCTGTTCAGGGCGCCGCACAGGCGGCCCTGGGCGTCGACCACCAGCACGCTGGTGATGCGGTGTTGTTCCATCAGGTCGGCCGCTTCCACGGCCAAGGCGTCGGGGCGCACGGTGCGCGGCCCCCGGTGCATCACCTGTTCGGCGGTCACGGCCTGCAGATCGGCCCCGCGCTCAATGAGCCGGCGCAGGTCGCCGTCGGTGAAGATGCCGACCGGTCGGCCGTCACCATCGACCACGGCCGTCGCGCCCAGGCCTTTGGCGCTGATCTCGCGCATCATCTCGGTCAGGCGCGCCCCCAGGGGCACCCGGGGTGTGTCGGCGCTGGGGCGCATCACGTCGCTCACCAGCGTCAGCAACTTGCGGCCCAGCGCACCGCCAGGGTGGGAACGGGCGAAGTCGTCGGCTTTGAAGCCGCGCGCACTCAGCAGTGCCACGGCCAGGGCGTCCCCCATGGCCATCTGGGCGGTGGTGCTGGCGGTCGGGGCCAGGTTGTGCGGGCAGGCTTCCTTGGCCACGCCGGTGTCGAGCACCACGTCGGCATGCCGGCCCAGGCTGGATTCGGCGCGCCCGGTCATGGCAATCAGGGGCACGCCCATGCGTTTGATCAGCGGCAGGATGGCGGTGAGCTCCTCGCTTTCGCCGCTGTTGCTGATGGCCAGCACCACGTCGGAGGGGGTGATCATGCCCAGGTCGCCGTGGCTGGCCTCGGCCGGGTGCATGAACATGGCGGGTGTGCCGGTGGAGGCCAGCGTGGCCGCGATCTTGCGGCCCACGTGCCCGCTCTTGCCCATGCCGGTGACGACCACGCGCCCGCGGCAGGCCAGCACGGTGTCCGCCGCCTGGGCGAAGCGGTCGTCCAGGCGCGCGGCCATGGCCTGCACCGCCTCGGCCTCGGTGGCCAGGGCTTCGCGGGCCAGGTCCAGCAGGCGGGTGGCGTCCAGGGGGGCAGCGGCTGTCATGGGCGGGATTATCCGCCAAGCCCAGGCACTAAGATAAGCGGATGAATTCGCTGGACATTGCGCTGCTGTACCTGCTGGCTGCCGTGGCGGGGGTGGTGGCCTGCCGCTCCCTCAAGTTGCCGCCCATGCTCGGCTACCTGGCCGTGGGTGTGGTCATCGGGCCGAATGCGCTCGCGCTGGCGCAGGATTCGGCCGGGCTGCGTTACCTGGCCGAATTCGGCGTGGTGTTCCTGATGTTCGTCATCGGGCTGGAGTTCAGTCTGCCCAAGTTGCGCGCCATGAAGCGGCACGTGTTCGGCCTGGGCACGGCGCAGGTGGTGCTGACCGTGCTGTTCACCACGGTGGCGTCGCTGGCCATGGGCTGGCTGATGCCCCAGTGGTGGCGCATGGAGTGGCAGACGGCGCTGGCCATGGGGGCGGTGATGGCGATGAGCAGCACCGCTATCGTGGTCAAGCTGGTGGCCGACCGGCTGGAGCTGGAGAGCGACCACGGCAAGCGGGTGGTGGGCATCCTGCTGTTCCAGGACCTGGCGGTGGTGCCGCTGCTGGTGCTGATCCCGGCGCTGGGCTCCGAGCCCGAGCAGCTGATGGTCTCGCTGGGCTGGGCGTTGCTGAAGGCGGTGCTGCTGCTGGCCCTGCTGCTGACCGGGGGGCAGAAGCTGATGCGCTGGTGGCTGACGCTGGTGGCGCGGCGCAAGAGTGAAGAGCTGTTCATGCTTAACCTGCTGCTCATCACGCTGGGGCTGGCCTGGCTGACCGAGCACGCCGGCCTCTCGCTGGCGCTCGGGGCCTTTGTGGCCGGCATGCTGATCGCCGAGACCGAGTACAAGCACCAGGTGGAAACCGACATCCGGCCCTTCCACGACGTGCTGCTGGGCCTCTTTTTCATCACCATCGGCATGATGCTGGACTGGCGGCTGGTCCTGGAGCGCTGGCCGCTGGTGCTGCTGTTGCTCGTGCTGTCTCTCACCTTCAAGCTGGGCCTCATCACCGGGCTGACCAAGCTGTTCGGCTCGCCCATGGGCACCTCGCTGCGGGTGGGGCTGTACCTGGCGCAGGCGGGCGAATTCGGCTTTGTGCTGCTCACGCTGGCCAACCAGCACCGGCTGGTGCCGCCCGAGCTGTTCAACCCGGTGCTGGCGTCGATGGTGATTTCCATGCTGCTGGCGCCGCTGGTCATCATGGGCAGCAACCGCATCGTCACCCGGCTGGTGGGCAGCGACTGGCTGATGCAGTCGGTGCAGATGACGCAGATCGCACGCAAGTCGATGGCGGCCGACAAGCACGTCATCATCTGTGGCTACGGCCGCTGCGGGCAGAACCTGGCGCGCATGCTGGAGGCCGAAGGCATACCCTATATGGCGCTGGACCTCGACCCCGATCGGGTGCGCCATGCCGCGGCCGCGGGCCATTCGGTGGTGTTTGGCGATGCCGCCCGGCTGCAGGCGTTGATGGCCGCTGGCCTGAGCCGCGCCAGCGCCGTGGTGGTGACCTACCTTGACACCGCCAGCGCCCTGAAGGTGCTGCACCACGTGCGCGAACACGCGCCCAGCGTGCCGGCGGTGGTGCGCACGCTCGATGACCAGGACCTGAACAAGCTGCAGTCGGCCGGCGCGACCGAGGTGGTGCCCGAGGCCATCGAGGCCAGCCTGATGCTGGCCAGCCACGCGCTCGCCCTGGTGGGGGTGCCGGTGCGGCGGGTGCTGCGCATCGTGCAGAACCAGCGCGAGGCGCGCTACAGCCTGTTGCGCGGCTACTTCCATGGCGCCGACGACAGCACGGTCGAAGAGCTCTACCAGGAGCGCCTGATCACGGTGGTGCTGCCGCCGGCCGGCAAAACCGTGGGCACGCCGCTGGCCGACCTGGCCCTCGCCGCCATGGGTGCGCAGGTGGTGAGCCTGCGCCGCGCCGGCGGCAAGACCGTGCCGCTGGGCGACGGCCTGCGGCTCGAGGGGGGTGACACGCTGGTGCTGTCGGGCACGGCCGAGGTGCTGGCCCTGGCGGAAGAGCGGCTGCTGACAGGCGCTTGACGCTGCGTTCGGGCGGCGCACAAAACCCCGCACCGTGCTGGGGTATCGGCCGCAGCCCGTGAAGCCTGGGTGGGGGTCGGCGTACCGTTCGTGTTCATTTTTATTAATGGAGACCCCCCGCCATGATGCACCGCCGCCATTTCCTGTCGGCCGGCCTTGCCGGTACCGCTGCACTGACGCTGTCGTCCGTCTGGTCGCAGAGCGCCCCCAGCCTGGGGGCGCCTGTGTTGCCGGAGCCCGGGTTCCGCAAGTTCAAGGTCGGCGACATCGAACTGATCGCCCTGAACGACGGTGCGCTGCGCCGGCCGCTGGGCGAGGAGTTCGTGCGCAATGCGCCGATCGAGCAGGTCAAGGCGCTGCTGGCCAGCCAGGGCCTGGCGACCGACTACGTCGACATCCCGTTCACGCCGCTGCTCGTCATCAGCCAGGGGGTGAAGTACCTGATCGATACCGGTTTTGCCGACAACGGTCCGCCCACCACCGGTCGCCTGCTGGCCAACCTGGCCGCTGCCGGCCACGCGCCCGAGCAGATCGACCACGTCATCCTGAGCCACTACCACGGCGACCACATCAACGGCCTGCGCAACAAGGCCGGCCAGTGGGTGTTCCCAAAGGCCAAGGTGCACGTTCCGGCGCCCGAACACGCCTACTGGATGAGCGACGAGAAAATGGATGCGGCCCCACCCGCCGCCCAGGCCGCTTTTGACAACGCCCGCCGCGTGATCGGCAGCCTGCCGGCCGACAAGCTGGTGACTTTCGAGCCCGGTGCGGCCCTGGGCCCAGGCATCACCTCGCAGGCGGCCTACGGCCACACGCCGGGCATGTCGGTGTTCAAGGTCAGTTCACAGGGCCAGTCTTACCTCTACCTGGCCGACGTGACCAATGTCCCGTCGCTGTTCGCGCGTGCGCCCGACTGGGCGGTGGCGTTCGACATGGACCCCGAAATGGCGCGACAGACCCGCCGCCGCCTGCTGGCCCAGGCGGTGCAGGAGCGTACGCTGCTGGGCGGCTTCCACTTTCCCTTCCCGGCTGTGGGCACGCTGGCCAAGGTGGACAACGGCTACGGTTTCACAGCGCTCGCCTGACGCCCTCCGGGGCCGCCCCGTGCGGCCCCATAATCCGGGCATGGACACCGCTGCTTACCTCAAGGCCCACATCCGCACCGTGCCCGACTGGCCCGCGCCGGGAGTGCAGTTTCGCGACATCACCCCCCTGCTGCAAGACCCGAAAGTGTTCCGGGTGCTGATCGACACCTTCGTGCACCGTTACATGGAGCGTGGCCACCGCCCCGATGTGGTGGCCGGGCTGGATGCGCGCGGCTTCATCATCGGCTCGGTGCTGGCCTATGAGCTGGGCGTGGGCTTCGTGCCCATCCGCAAGAAAGGCAAGCTGCCCTTCACCACGGTGGAAGAGACCTACGAGCTCGAGTACGGCAGCGCCACGGTCGAGCTGCACACCGACGCGGTGCGCCAGGGCGACCGGGTGCTGCTGATCGACGACTTGATCGCCACCGGTGGCACCATGATGGCGGGCCGCAAATTGCTCGAGAAGCTGGGTGCAACCGTCACCGAGGGGGCGGCCATCGTCGCGCTGCCCGAGTTGGGTGGGGTCCAGCGCCTGCGCGACAGCGGGCTGCCGTTGTTCACCCTGGTGGATTTCGCCGGTCACTGAAGCACGCGGCCACGTGACCGCGTGGGCGCTCACTCCAGCTCGCCGAGCTGGGTGTCGCTCAAGGGGCCATGGCCCCGCTTGCGGGGCCTGGCCATGGGCTGTGTCGGCTCGAAATCGGGTCGGGGCGACGCCGAGGCCTTCCGGCCGTTCAGTGCCGCATGCAGTGCCTGGATCTCGTCCTGCGTCACGGACTCCGCCTGTCCAGACGAGCTGCGGGCCGCCGCCTTCGCCGGACCGTGCTGGCGCCAGTACACCGCTTTGACCTCCACCCCCAGTCGCTCCAGGGCCAGGGCCTGGAGTTCGGCCTCGATGGCTTGAGGGCCGCCGGCCAGCAGGTCGTAGGCGCCCGGCTCGATGTCGATCAGCACCAGGTGGCTCAGGCCGTCGTGGTCCAGCGTCAGGACCTTGAACTTGTAGCTGCTGGACAGCACGCCGGCGCGGATCATGTTCTCGCGCACCACCCCGTAGAGGTGCTCGCGCCGGGCCGTCCGCCGCAGCCGCTGCTGCTTCGGGTTGTCGGCCTCGGCCTGGGTGTCGGGGGCGGGCGTCGGGGCTGGGGGGGCGGCCGTGCCGAACCATCGGTTCAGCCACTGTGGCCAGGGAGAGCGGCGAGGCGCATTGCGGGTTTTCACACAGTTCCGATCCAACAGATGCCGTATTTGTACCGATTGTGCATCCAGCTTCGCCATTTTTGGCCGATACTTGAACACATGCTGTGATCGATAGCCAAGGAGTACGCATGAACATGAGTGCGCAGACATTGCCAGCCACCCGCAGCGCCGCAGGTGGTGCCGCGGCGGCCCAGCCGGGCAGCTCGGAGTACCTGACCTTCCGCCTGGGGGCCGAGGAATACGGCATCGACATCCTGCGCGTCCAGGAAATCCGCTCTTTCGAGGAGCCGACCCGCATCGCCAACGCGCCGCCGTTCATCAAGGGCGTGGTCAACCTGCGCGGTGTCATCGTGCCGGTGGTGGACCTGCGCATCAAGCTCGCCTGCGAAAAGGTCGAGTACAACAGCTTCACCGTCGTCATCGTGCTCAACGTCAAAGGGCGCGTGGTGGGGGCGGTGGTCGACTCGGTGTCGGATGTGCTGGAGCTGCCGCGCGACGCCATCAAGCCCGCGCCCGACATGGCCAGCGCGTCGGTCGACACCGCGTTCATCACCGGCATCGCCAGCGTGGGCGAACGGATGCTGATCCTGATGGACATCGAGGCGCTCATGAGCAGCGCCGACATGGGCCTGATCGACGCCGCGGCCTGACGGCACCGCCACGCCACAACGGAAAAGGTGTCGTGAGATGAACCTTTTGGGCCTGATGCGGGCGTTCAGCATTCGCCTGCGCATGCTGAGCGCGATCGGCGTTGTCGTCGTGTTGTTGCTGGCGGTCGGTGCGACGGGCCTGTGGGGCATGCAGAGGCTGCAGGCAGTGCAGCACCACGTCGTCGAACACTCCCTGGCCGAGACCGCCGCCCTGGGGCGGCTGGAGGTGGCCCTGGCCGAGGTGCGCCGCCATGAGGAGCGGCTGTTCTTCAGTGTGGCGGCCGGCCGGGCTGCGGACGCCGACCGAGCCGCCTGGGAGGCGGCGCTGGGCCGGGCCGAGCAGGAACTGCAGGCGATGCAGGAGGGGGAGGCCGACGACGACAACGTGCTCGCGGCGTCCCTCGCAGCCCGCTTGGGCGATTACAAGCGCGCTGTGGCGGCCGGGCTGGCTGCCGACCCTGACGCCCAGGTGCAGGCCCGGGCAACGGTGGAGGCCGCACTGAGCGAGGCCACCCCCCTGTTGCAGCGCCTGCAGGCTGTGCTTGAGGCTGAAGTGAAGGCCCAGGTGGACGCTTCCGACGCGGCCGGCCGCCTGGCCCTCGGGCTCTTCATTGCGGTGCTGCTGGTGGCGGTGGTGGTGGTGGTGCCGACCACGCTGGCCAACATGCACAGCATCTGCCGGCCGCTCGAGCAGGCGCAGGGGCTGGCCGTTTCGATCGCCCGTGGCGACCTGACCACCCGACCCGACCTGACCGGTGCCGACGAATTGACCGAGCTGATGCGCTGCCTGGCCGACATGCAGGCGTCGCTGTCACGCACGGTGGGTGATGTGCGGCAGGTGGCCGACAGCATCCGGGTTGCCAGCAGCGAGATCGCCAGCGGCAACCAGGACCTGAGCCACCGCACGGAAGAGACGGCAGGCAACCTGCAGCAGACCGCCGCCCGAATGGAGCAGATCACCGGCACCGTGCGCCAGTCCAGCGAGGCGGCCCAGTCGGCCAGCCGCATGGCGCGCTCCAACGCCGAGGTCGCCCAGCGCGGCGGCGAGGTGGTGGGCCAGGTGGTCAGCACCATGGACGACATCCACCAGAGCAGCCAGAAGATCCACGACATCATCGGGGTGATTGACGGCATTGCCTTCCAGACCAACATCCTGGCGTTGAATGCGGCGGTGGAAGCCGCCCGCGCCGGCGAGGCAGGGCGCGGCTTTGCCGTGGTGGCGGGCGAGGTGCGCAGCCTCGCGCAGCGCAGCGCCGAGGCCGCGCGCGAAATCAAGGCCCTGATCAGCGCCAGCGTCGAGCGTGTCGGCGCCGGTACCCAGCTGGTGCACCAGGCCGGCAGCACCATCCGCGACATCGTCGACAACGCCGAGAAGGTGTCGTCGTTCATCGCCGAAATCACCGCCGCCACCTCCGAGCAGGCGCAGGGTCTGGCGGAAATCAACGGTGCCGTCGGCCAGCTCGATCAGGTCACGCAGCAGAATGCGGCTTTGGTTGAACAGAGTGCGGCGGCCGCCGACAGCTTGCGTGAGCAGGCGCAGCGCCTGGCCGAGGTGGTGGCGGTGTTCCGCCTCTCGGCCGATGGGGCGGGGCACCCGCCACTGCAGCCAGCCGCCACCCGCGGGCACGGTGCTGCCATGGCGCCCTACCGCGGCCCGGAGCGGCGTCAACTGCCACGCACCTGATACCGATCCACCTGTTACCCCTTTCAGAACACTACAGAACGAGGCAGACCCATCCATGAACCTGAACAACCTGCGCATCGGTGTGCGTCTCGGGCTGGCATTCGCGGCCGTGTTGGCCCTGCTGGCCGGCGTGGTGGCGTTGTCGCTGTACGAGTTCCGCGTCATGATGTCCGACATCAACCGCGTGGTGCAGATGGAGCGCCGCGCCGCGTTGACCAATGAATGGGCCGAGAGCACGAGGCTCAACGTCAACCGGGTGATGGCGCTGGCGAAGTCCCGCAATGACGCCGAGGTCGAGCGTTACTTCGGGCCGTTGATTCAGGACACCACGCAGCGCATCAACGAACTGCAGAAAGCGCTGGAAGCCGAAGTGGAGTCGGCCGAAGGCAAGGCGCTGCTGGTGCAGATCGCCCAGTTGCGGACGGCCTACATCGCCGAGCGCAAGAGTTTCTTCGATGCCCTCAAAGCCGAGGAGCTCGATGGGGCGGGGCGCCTGCTGACCGAGCGACTCATGCCCGCCGCCGAGGCCTACATGGCGGCGCAGAAGGAGATGGTCACGCTGCAGCACCGCTTGGTGGACCGTTACACCGAGCGCGCTCGCAGCGCGATCGAGCAGGCGGTGCTGTTTGTGCTCGTGTTGGCCGGCGTCGCCCTGGTGGTGGGGGTGCTGGTGGCGGTGTCCATCAGCCGCTCGATCACGCGGCCCTTGCGCCAGGCCGTGGAGTTTGCTGACGCCATCGCCCACGGCGACCTGACCCGGCGCATCGCGGTCAGCCGCCAGGACGAGTTCGGAGGCCTGCTGCGCTCCTTGCTGGAAATGCAGGGTGGGCTGCAGCGTGTCATCGATCAGATTCGGCAGTCGAGCGACGGCATTGGGCAGGCGGCCAACGAAATCGCCATGGGCAACCAGGATTTGAGTGGCCGCACCGAGCAGACGGCCAGCAACCTGGAAGAAACCGCGGCCAGCATGGAGCAGCTCACGGCGACCGTCAAGCAGAGCGCCGATGCCGCCCGCCAGGCCAACCAGCTGGCCTCCAGCGCGGCCGAAGTGGCCCAGCGGGGCGGCACGGTGGTCGGGCAGGTGGTGCACACCATGAACGACATCACCCAGAGCAGCCAGCGCATCAGCGACATCATCAGCGTCATTGACGGCATTGCCTTCCAGACCAACATCCTGGCGTTGAACGCGGCGGTGGAAGCCGCCCGCGCCGGCGAGCAGGGTCGAGGCTTCGCGGTGGTGGCGGGAGAGGTGCGCTCGCTGGCCCAGCGCAGTGCCCAGGCGGCCAAGGAAATCAAGGACCTCATCAACGCCAGTGTGGAGCGGGTGCAAGATGGCAGCCGCCTGGTCGGGGATGCCGGTCACACCATGAACGAGATCGTGGGCAGCGTGCAGCGGGTGTCCGACATCATCGGCGAGATCACCGCAGCAGCGGCCGAGCAGAGCGACGGTATTGGGCAGGTCAACGTGGCGGTCAACCAGCTCGACCAGATGACCCAGCAGAACGCCGCGCTGGTCGAGCAGAGTGCGGCCGCCTCCGAGAGCCTGCGCGACCAGGCCGACCGGCTGGCACAGGCGATTGCGGCGTTCCGCACCGGCGACAGCGGCCAGAGCCTGGCCCCGGTGGCACCGCGCCGGGCTGCCGCGCCGCGCCCGGCCGCGCCCAAGCCCGCCGGTACCCGTCTGCCGCCACCCAAGCCCCACGCCCCCGCGAAGGCCAAGGCCATCCCGGCGGCCCGTCCGCCCGCCGTGGCAGGTCCTGCCAAGGCGGCGCCGGCCAGTGCCCCGGCCGAGGGCGACTGGGAGAGCTTCTGACCCCCCGGTGGCATGAGCACAAAGCCATAACACAGAGCCATGAATGCACGACTGCCTGCCCCTGTGCTCGATACCGAGGCGGTTCGGCAGCGGGTAGACGAGCGCTGGCAGCAGGACATCCTGCCGGCGTTGCACCGCTACATCGAGGTGCCCGCCAAGTCGCCCGCTTTCGACCCCGACTGGGCCGCGCACGGCCACATTGACACCGTGCTGCGTGAGGCCGCCGACTGGGTGACGGCGCAGCGCGTTCCCGGCCTGACGCTCGAGGTGCTGCGGCTGACCCACCCCGACGGGCGGGCGCGCACGCCGGTGCTGTTCTTCGAGGTGCCGGCCAGCGCCGGGCGCCAGGGGGGTGCTGCACCCGCCAGCGGGCAGACGGTGCTGATGTACGGCCACCTCGACAAGCAGCCCGAGTTCACCGGCTGGCGCAGCGACCTGGGCCCCTGGACCCCCAGGCTGGTGGACGACAAGCTCTACGGCCGTGGCGGTGCCGACGACGGCTACGCGGTCTACGCCAGCATCGCGGTCATCCAGGCGCTGCAGGCGCAGGGCGCGGCCCACCCCCGGATCGTCGGTCTGATCGAGACCTGCGAGGAAAGCGGCTCAGGCGATCTGCTGCCCTACGTGGATGCCCTGCGGCCGCGCCTCGGTGATGTGGGTCTGGTGATCTGCCTGGACAGCGGCGCTGGCAACTACGACCAGCTCTGGCTCACCACCAGCCTGCGCGGCATGGCCAGTGGCGTGCTCAAGGTCGAAGTGCTGACCGAGGGCGTGCATTCGGGTGACGCCTCGGGCCTGGTGCCGTCGAGTTTTCGCATCATGCGGCAGGTGCTCGACCGGCTGGAAGACAGCGCCACCGGCCGGCTCTTGCCAGCCCAATTCCATGTACCTGTACCGGCCGATCGCGTGGCGCAGGCCCAGGCCACGGCCGCCATTTTGGGCGAGGAGGTGTACCGCCGCTTCCCCTGGGCGTACCACGATTGCGGTGGCGCCACCCTGTTCGCCCTGCCCACCACCACCGACCCGGTGGAGGCCCTGCTCAATCGCACCTGGCGGCCGACCCTCAGCGTGACCGGTGCCGACGGCTTCCCCGTTTTGCAGAACGCCGGCAACGTGTTGCGCCCGTACACAGCGTTCAAGCTGAGCCTGCGCCTGCCGCCCCTGGTGGACGCGGCCCAGGCGGTGCAGGACCTGAAGGCCCTGCTCGAGGACAACGCCCCCTACCAGGCCAAGGTGACGTTCGAGCCCGAAAGCGCCGCCACCGGCTGGAACGCCCCCGCCACCGCGCCATGGTTCGAGCAGGCGCTGCACGCGTCCAGCCACGCGCATTTCGGGGCGCCGTGCGGTTTCATCGGCCAGGGCGGCACCATCCCGCTCATGAACCTGCTGAGCCAGGGCTTTCCCTCGGCGCAGATGATGGTGTGCGGTGTGCTGGGACCCAAGAGCAACGCCCACGGGCCCAACGAGTTCCTGCACGTCCCCTTCGCTCAGCGCCTCACGGCGGCGGTGGCCGAGGTGATCGCCCGCATGCCGTGAAGGGGCGGCTTCAGGCCGCCTCTTGTGCCTGCGCCCGGCGCTTGGCCGCCAGCCACAGCAGCGCCAGCCCCGTCAGCCCCACCGGCACCAGCGAGCCGAGGTTGAGCAGTGCCCAGCCCTGGGTGGTGACCAGTGCGCCCGAGGCGAACGACGTCACCGCCATGGTGGCGAACACCCAGAAGTTGATGGCCGCCTGGGCCTTGTCTTTTTCCTCTGGCCGGTAAGCCTGCATGGCCAGCGTGGTGCTGCCGGTGAACAGGAAGTTCCAGCCCACGCCCAGCAGGAACAGCGCCACCAGGAACTGGTGCAGCTCCTGCCCCGACAGGGCAATGCCGATGCACAGCGCGTTGAGCAGCACGCCCACGCCCATGACCTGCAGCACGCCAAACCGCTTGATGAGGTGACCGGTGAAAAAGCCCGGCGCGAACATGCCGATCACGTGCCACTCCAGCACCAGGGCAGCGTCCGAGAACGGCATGCCACACACCTGCATCGCCAGCGGCGTGGCGGCCATCAGCAGGTTCATCACCCCGTAGCCCAGTGCCGCGCCCACGGTGGCCACGATGAACACCGGCTGGCGCATGATCTCGCCCAGCGGCCGGCCGCTGGAAGCCCCTGCGGCTTTGGGCGGTTCCTTGGGAAAACGGATGCCCGCCATCACCGCCATGGACACCAGGGCCACCACAGCCAGCGCCAGGTAGGCGCCCAGAAAGGGCTTGCCCAGCCAGTCGCGGGTGTGGTTGGCCAGGTTGGGGCCGATGATGGCGCCAATCAGCCCGCCGGCCAGCACCAGCGACACCGCCTTCTCGCGGAACGAGGCGGTGGCCAGTTCGCCAGCGGCAAAGCGGTAGAGCTGTCCGTTGGCGCTGTAGTAGCCCGCCACCACCGTGGCCAGCACCAGCAGCCAGAAGTCGCCCAACTGCACCGCCGCAGCGCACAACAATGCCGAGGCCAGCGCCACCGCCAGCCCGAGCTGGAACGACACCTTGCGCCCCCAGCGGGCCTGGCTGCGCGCCACCAGCCCGGTGGACAGGGCGCCTCCCACCACGTAGCCCATCACCGGCAGCGTCGCCATCCAGCCCAGCGGCGCCAGGCTCAGGCCCACCAGCCCGTTGATGGCGATGAACACCACGTTGTTGGTGAGGAACAGGCCTTGCGCGGCGGCCAGCAGCCAGAGGTTTTTGTTCATAAGCGCTTGTTTATATCTTATCTGGCGTGTCCCTCGGGCAGCCCCTTGGAATGGCGCGATTCACCCCCACTCTCTAAAATCTTTCTTCGACCTTCCACACGACCCGCAAACAAAGGGCCTTCTCATGGTTCCCCACCTCGTCACGGCCCTGACCGGCCCCATCAACGAACTCGAACAGCGCATCCTCGAATCCACGCCCGTCATCGAGCGCTGGTTCCGCCTGGAGTGGATGGAACACACCCCGCCGTTCTACAGTTCGGTGGATATCCGCAACGCCGGCTTCAAGCTGGCGCCGGTGGACACCAACCTCTACCCCGGCGGGTGGAATAACCTCACGCCCGAAATGCTGCCGCTGGCGGTGCAGG
>Ga0208242_100424_pt1 | contig 28906 bp, 27 predicted proteins | sample SubbioAug_CSW13A_FD_184825 | JGI IMG/M metagenome (GOLD analysis project Ga0208242, IMG submission 184825) | Serpentinite rock and fluid subsurface biosphere microbial communities from McLaughlin Reserve, California, USA - CR12Aug_CSW13A (SPAdes) | ecosystem: Environmental > Terrestrial > Deep...
CCGCCAGCCGGTAAGCAAACAGGGCCGCCGGGTCGCCCTGAGCATCCAGGGCTTCCGCGTTCAGGCGCAGGGCCTCGGCATGCGACGGGTCGCGCTCAAGTACCGGTGCCAGGAGCTGCCGGACATCGGAGAACGCCGCCAGGCGCATGGCGTCCCTGGCCGCGGCCAGCAACCAGGGCATCGCGGCCCGGGGCTGCCCGGCCGCCATCCACTGGTCGGCAATGTCGGCTGGCGACGCACCACGCGCCTCCAGAGCCTGTGCCACCCGCCGGTGCATCTGCAGGCGCCGGTGGGGCGGCAAGGGCCGGAGCAGGGCCAGCCGCACCAGTTCGTGGCGGAACCGGTAGGCGCTGTCCGAGACCACCAGCACCCCGCCGCGCAAGGCCGCATCGATGGCCGAGGCCACGTCGATGTGGACATCCGTGGCCAGGCTCTCCAGGGTACGCACATCGATGACCTGACCGCATATGGCCAGCCAGCGCATCGACTCCAGGGCATCCCGGGGCAGGTCGCACATCTGCTCGGCAATGGCCTCGGCTGCGCTGGCCGGCAGGTCTCCCCGGTCACCGGCAAGGGCGCAACGGGCCAACTCGATTCCCACCAGGGGGTTGCCCTTGGCCAGACCCAGAATCCGGTCGTGCACCGCGCGCCCCAGCGTGCCGGGGGCCGCACGCTCGAGCAAGCCCTGCATGTCGTCTGCGTCGAGGGGGCCGACATCGATCACCCGAACAACACCGGCGCGCTCCAGACGTCCGAGGCCTGCCTCCAGATACGACCCGGACATCGGGGGCCTGAGCGTCATCATCAGGCAGACCGGTGCGCCTGCCACGGCCAGCTGAAAAAGCACGTCCGCATCCGAGTCCTTGAGGAGGTGGGCATCCTCGATCTGCAGCAACAGCCCTTCCCCAGTTGACCCTGCCAGCAGCAGACGCCGCACCGCGCCCACCACCTGGTGCCGACCCAGCGGCCCTGGCAGTGGTGCCGCCGGGGAAGCCATCGGGGTGAGCTGGGCGAGCACCGAACGCGCAGGTCCACCGATCCGCTCCAGCCGCGAACGGTCCTGGAGCAGAAGGCTCTCGACCAGACACGTCATGAGGCCATACGTCCGGGCGCTGTCCGCCGCATCGAGGCGCCAGGTCGACCAGCGCCGGCTGCGGGCATGCACAGCTACTTCGCGGCACAAGGCCGTCTTGCCGATGCCTGCCTCTCCCCTCCAGACGATGCCCCCGGGGCGACGAGAGGGCGTCAGGTCCAGCCAGCCGATGGCCTGCGCCAGCTCATCAGAACGACCCAGCAGCGGGATTCCGGACCATGCGGGATCGCTCGCACAACGCTCATACAGCGCCTGCGTCCGGGAATCGGGCACGGCAGCCAGCTCGTTGCGCAATGCCTCCCGCAGATGGACGTACCAGCGCAAGGCCTGGGACCGGTTGCCGGCGTTGAGCGCCAGCAGCATCAGTTCCCGATGGGCTTGCTCATCGGTGGGGTCCTGCCGTGCCAGGCACTCCCACTGTGCGCTGGCTCGCAACAGGTCCAGCCACTGCAGTCTGAGTCGCTGCCGGGCCTCGTCTGTCCAGCCCTCATAGAGTGAGCCCGGCAACAGGTCACCGGTGTACAGATCGGCCGCCAGGGCACAGGCGGCCGGGGCGCGCTGACGCAGTGCCTCCGATGCGGCCTGGCTGAAATGCGCCGCATCGACAGCCAGCTCACCCGTGGGCCACAGCACAAGCTCGCCCGCTTCGATCGATACCGCGTCGTGCCTGCCCAGGGCGCGCCGGGCCAGGTGCAGGGCCTTGCGCAGGTTGGCGGCGCCGGCCGAGGGCGTCAGGTCAGGCCACAGGCTGTCAATGACCTCATCACGGGAGAGTCTGCCGCCTGGCTGCAAGGCGAGCAGTTGCACCAGGTGGGCCGCCCTCACGCCGGGCCACTGTTTGACCGGCAGCTCGGCGCCACCGACCCGAACGACAAAACGCCCCAAAAGGGACACGTCCAGCCGGGAAGGCGGTACATCGGACGGGCGAGCACCGGTGGTGTCCATGCCGGCGAGTATGTGTCCCACGCCTGCCGGCCACAAGTACCGGCGGTCCTGGGAACACCTCAGGAACGCCGGCCCTGCGATGCTGGCATCCGGCTCCCACCGGAAGCCCATCACACAGGAGAACCTCATGTCCGAAACGCTGCTGATCATCCCTTTGCCCACGCAAGGCCAGGCGGCATTGACACTGCCCGGCCCGCTGAGCCCTGAGCTGCTCACCGAGCTGGAGCAGGCCATCCCGCGGACCTTGCGGCAATGGCACCACGAGCTGGGCGAAGCCCCCGAATGCGCTGGCGACATCGAATACGCGTCCTGGCTGCTGGCGTCGCGTTTCTGAACCCGCGTCCGCCAACCGAACCATCCTCCAAGGAGACCCTCATGAACACCCCATCCGACACCTTGTTCGACCGCCTGGGCGGTCACAACGGCATCACCCGCATCACCCGGGAACTGATGAAGAACCACCTGGCCAACCCGCTGGTGAAGACGCGCTACGAGAACAGCGAAGACCTGGCGCGCGTCGAGCGCAGGGTGGTCGAGTTCTTCTGCGCTGGCGCTGGCGGCCCCCAGACCTACAGCGGCCAGGACATGCTGACCACACACCGGGGCATGAACATCAGCGAACAGGAGTTCATCACCGTGGTCGACGATGCCATGGCCGCCCTGGAGACCTGTGGCATCGAGGCCCCTGTCCGCAACGAGGTGCTGGCGATTCTCTGGTCACTCAAGGCAGAGGTGATCCGCGTCTGATGCACTGCCCTGCGCCCCCTCCTGTCTCAGGCCCGGCAATTGGCAACCTGCCGGACCGTCCATGGGCATCTTGGCGGTGACATCAGACCGGCCAGGCGCGCATGCGAAACGCGTCCGCCAGAAAGTCGACCAGCGCACGCACCTTGGGCGTCAGGTGCTTGCGGCTGGGGTAGACCGCGTAGACGCCGAGCTCGGCCGAACGGTACTGCGGCAGCACCTCCACCAGCGCCCCCGAGGCCAGGTGCGTCGCCACCAGAAACGAGGGCTGCAGCACGATGCCCTGGTGGTGCAAGGCCGCAGCGCAGCAGGTGTCACCGCTGTTGGTGAGCATGCGAGGAGCCACCTTGACGCTCACGGGCCCGTCCGGCCCCTGGAACTCCCACAGATTGCCCCCGGACAGCAGCGAGTAGGCGATCACGCTGTGCGCGGCGATCTCTGAAGGGTGTTCGGGCGTGCCCTGCCGCCGCAGGTACTCGGGCGAGGCACACAGGACCAGGCGTGTCGAGGTGAGCCGGCGGCTGACCAGCGACGAGGCCTGCAGCTGGGAGATGCGCACCGCCAGGTCGTATCCCTCGTCGACCAGGTCCACCAGCCGGTCCGACAGCGTGACATCAAGCACCACCTTGGGGTGCATGGACATGAAGGCGGGCCACAAGGGTGCCAGGTGCAGCAGTCCGAAGGTCACTGGCACATTGAGCCGCAGCTGGCCGATGGCCTCGGCCGAATGGACAGAGAGCTCGGCCTCGGCTTCGGCCACGCCATCGAGCAGCTGCCGGCAGCGTTCATGAAACACCTCCCCCTCGGGCGTCAGGGACAGCTTGCGCGTCGTTCGCTGCAACAAGCGTGTGCCCAGCCGTTCCTCCAGATCGGCGACCAGCCGCGACACCGCCGTCTTCGACACGTCGAGTGCATCGGCCGCGCGAACGAAGCTGCCGGCATCGACCACCGCCACAAAGGCGCGCATCTCCTGGAATCTGTCCATGCCCAATTGTGCCGGAAAACGGAACAATCAGTTAACTGATTTCCTATTTATCAATTCCTGAGCAACTTTTACAGTTCATGCACCGCAGCAAGTCGCTGCCTTCAACCCAAGGACACACCATGAGCACCTCCCTCCTTCACCGCGTACTGGCCACCCATGATGGCGCCGCTGCCCTGGCCCTGCGCATTCCCGTGGGCATCATCTTTGCCGCGCACGGCGCACAGAAACTGTTTGGCTGGTTCGGCGGCTATGGCCTGGAAGGCACTGGCCAGTTCTTCGGTTCAGTGGGCCTGAACCCGGGATACCTGATGGCTCTGCTGGCCGGCGCGGCCGAGTTCTTTGGCGGGCTGGCACTGATCGCAGGTGTGCTGGTTCGTCCGGCCGCCGCGGCCCTGGCCTTCGCGATGCTGGTGGCCATCTTTGCGGTGCACTTCGGCCAGGGCTTCTTCATGGACAAGGGCGGCTATGAATACGCGCTGGCCCTGTTTGCCGCCTCGGTGTCGCTGCTGTTGAGCGGCGCAGGCCGTTTCTCGGTCGATCGCGCCCTCACCGGAGACCGCTGATGTCCTGCCTGCCCAGCCTGTTCATCTCGCACGGCGCACCCACCTTCGCGCTGGAACCCGGCCTGGCAGGCCCGCGGCTGACAGCACTGGGCCGCTCGCTGCCCCGCCCGGAGGCGGTGCTGGTGGTCTCGCCACACTGGATGACGCCGACACCCCGCGTCGGCACAACCGAGCAACCGGCGACCATCCACGACTTCGGCGGGTTCGACCCGGCGCTCTACCAGCTGGACTACCCGGCTCGCGGGCACCAGGCCCTGGCGCGGCGCACCCTGGATGTGCTGCAGCGTGCCGGCTGGTCGGCCCTGCCCGACGAGCACCGGGGTCTGGACCATGGTGCCTGGGTGCCACTGATGCACCTGTTCCCGCTGGCCGACGTGCCGGTGTTCCAGGTCTCGCTGCCGGCCCGCCTGGACGCACAGCGCGCCTGGGATTTCGGGCGGGCACTGGCGCCGCTGGCCAGCGAAGGCGTGCTGATCATCGGCTCGGGCAGCCTGACCCACAACCTGTACGAGTTACGCCCGGGTCGCACCCAGGGCGACCCCTATGTGGCCGCGTTCGCCGCCTGGGTACGCGAAGCGGTGGAACAGGGCGACAGCGATCGGCTGTTGCGCACGCTGGACGACGCCCCCGAGGCAAGCCGGGCACACCCGACGCCGGAACACTTCTGGCCGCTGCTGGTGGCCGCGGGCGCAGCCGGAAGCACGCTGCCCGTCCAGGTGATCGAAGGGGGCATCGAACACGGCATGCTGGCCATGGATTCGTACGTGTTCGGCGCCTCGGCCTAGGCAGGTGCGATCGGGCGCAAGCCGGGCAGGGTCTGCCGGCGGACCAACTCTCCGCCATCGACGTCCCACCCGGCCCCGAGGAGAATCATGCGGGTCTGGAGACTGCCCTGCTGCAACTGATCAACCGCAGGCCCCAGAAATCGGACAGCCTTGTCTCGGATTTCGATGTACTGGAGCTGGTGGCGCAAGGCCAGTGACTGCCACAGCGCGTGGGCGCCCTGGGACTGCCGTGCGCCGCTGACCAGACAGAACCCCTGGTCGAGCGCCCACTGGTACACCGCGGTGGCAATCCCTCGACGCTGGTAGGGGGCCGCATATTTCGAGTGCGGAGCGCGGACGACCCGATCGAATCGACGGTTCACCTCGACGAGGCGGTTGAACACGGTGTAGCCGGCCAGGCGGCCCCGCGCCACATCTTCCACATAGATGTAGTGCTCTCCATCGGCCTGCCGGTGGTGAAAGGCCAGGTCCGGGAAGTGGAAACCCATCAGGGCACGCGCGCTGCTGAGCAGGCCGGATCGATCAAGACGGGCATGAAGCGACCTCAGGTCCTCGTCGACCTCTGCGGCTCCCAGCTGCACATCCACCCGCAACTCCATGGTGTGCCGGCGCAGCGCCGAGCGCTCCGGTTCGGGCATCGTGGTCAGCCTTCGGACAGGCACGCACCGGTGACCCAACACGATCAAGGCCATCATGGTCCACCACAAGGGTTCAGACATCTCGAACTCCTGCCCACCAGCCGCTCATCAGCGCCTCTGGCCTGGACCGGGCGCACACCCTGGCGCTGGACTCCCACACCTCCACCTGCACGTTCAGTCCGGCGAACACGCCGTACCCGGCGCCAGCCTGGATGGTCTCGAACGTGCTCAGGCTTTCACCGGCCCGGATGGCACCCCGCGCCTGAATGGCCCCGCCCGCCCGGATGCCCCAACCTGCTTCCAGGTGCATGCCGCATTCGACCTCTGCTCCGGCCGAGATGCCTTCGCGGGCACGGATGCTGCCGGCCGCAGACAGACAGCCTCCGGCCACCAGGCTGCCCTCGCAGTCGATGGACCCCTGCACGGCCACATCCCGACCCACCCACGCCTGGCCGCCCAGACGCAGATGACCGCCACACCGGACATCCCAGGCGACCTGCAGATCCGCCCTGACGGACAGCTCACGACCCGTCTCTACACCCCAGCCTGCCCGAAGCCGACCGCCCGACACCACCGAGCCGTGGCTGCGAATGTGCCCTGCGCAGACGATGTCGTCGCCTGAGACCAGGGCTTCACCGACGGAGATGCTGCCGCCCGAGTGCAAGCGCTGCCCCACCCGGACCACCGAATCGACGTCGATGTTGCCGCGCACCTCCAGCCTGCCCGCAAACACGATGGCAGTGGCCGAGACGTGGTTCAGGGTCAGCGTCTCGTTGGTGGGACCGAACTTGTCGAGGAGCCAGCAGGCGTCATTGACACGCCCCGCATTGACCAGGGCGTCCAGCAGGTCCTGATAGTTGCTTCCTTCCTGGCAGTGGCGCAGGAACCAGCGAAAGCCATCGGCACAAGGCTGTTTGGCCTTGATGAAATTTCTGGTGAGGTCCATGGTGCCCTCAGCAGCAGTGAACATCGGGCGCGGTCATGCGCAACTGATCGAGCGGCGCGATCAGCACGTCGCCGGCCGCCCACCTGGCCAGTCTCTGCGCCACACTCCCGGCGAACATTCGCGCCAGCGCGGAGCGGTGCCGCTCACCCACCACCACCAGCTCGGTTTGTGTGGCCAGCTGATGCAGTGCAGCCGAATAGGCCGGGTCTCCATGTCCGACGTCCATGGCCAGCCAGTGCGTCTGGGTCATGCACGGGGCGCCTTCCAGCGAACCGAGCAGCCGGGACAGCCTGTCCCTGGCGTGCAGACGGGATCCCGCCCGGTTGCCCTGAATCGCCTGCAGTGGAATACGGACGGAGCGCATCGGGGCGCCTTCTATCGTGTCGACCGCGTGAAACAGCTTCATCACGGTGGGGGTTGCAAACCGTTGTGCGAAGTCGATCAGCGGCTTCGATCCCGGCGAAAGATCGATGGCCACCAGCACCCTCTGGTACGGCCTGACCGGCGCCTGCCGGACCACCAGCATGGGACAGACACCGGAGCGCACCACCTGATCAAGCACCGTGCCCAGGTGGGGACGCGCCCAGTGGCGTTGCAGGAGCGGTCCTATCACCAGCAGCGTGGACTCACGGGCTTCGGCCAGCACCCTCTCCAGTGACGCAGACTGCTCCATCGCATGCACAGCGATCTCGTGACGCCGGGCCAGCTGCCGCGCCCGCAGCCCCAGTCGCGGCAGGGGGTTGGTCAGGCACGTGTGCCTGCTGCCCGCCAGGTGGACCAGCCGCAGCGCGATCCGGTGTTGTCTGGCAATGAGGGCCGCACGCTCCAGCACGTGTGCGGACTGTGCCGTGAAATCGGAGACGGCAACAATGGAATCGAGGTTCATGGGAAATCCTGGACGAACGGATACCCGCCCGGCTGCGCACATGCAGCCAGGCGTGAAAAGGACGACCGTGAGCGGTCAGGTGGTGTAGTCGCCGGTGGATTCGGGCTGGAACGGCAACGCAGCGATCTCGGCCGTGCACTCGTCACCGTTGGGCGTGCGCCAGCGGACGATGTCGCCCACACGCTGCCCGAGCAGGCTGGACCCCACCGGGGAAAGCACGGAGATCAGGCCCAGGTGAGGGTCGGCATCAGCCGGATAGCAAAGTGTCAGTTGCTGCCGCTTGCCTGACGGAATGTCCTGCAGGACCACCTGCGAATACATGGTGATCACGTCGGGCGGAATGTCGCTGGAGGGAACGATATCCGGCGAATCAAGCGAATCGGCCAGTTCGGTCGGGAGTTGCCTGACACCCAGGTTCTTCAGGCGGGCGAAGTCGATCTCGGTGAGCAGCCGCTCACCATCCTGTCTCTTGTGCATGTGGCACTCCAACTGGTGCGGTCGTGCCGGTCATGGCGACGCCCGCAATCGCGCTGGGCTGGGGCCCGGCGATAGGTGGATTGCGCAGTCAGGGGAAAGGGGGTATCGCCGGGCTCAGGAATGTGCGGCCGGCTGACGCAGCCCCGCCGAACCCATCAGTTTGCGGCCGGCCACGGCTGCGCCTGCCTTGGGGCATGCGCAAGAAGCCATGAGGACTTTGATGGTGGGATGGAACGCCATGGGTCGATTGTAGGCCGCTTTGCCATTTGCCGTGGCGAGCCCGCTTCGACCGGGTACCAGCCACAAGGCGCCGGATCAACCGGCCGGGGAGCGGACCACCGCCTGCCGCGCCTGCGAAGACCCGCTCACAGCCCGATGTCGTATTCGACCGTCAGCGGCGCATGGTCGCTGAATTTCTCGCCTTTGTAGATCGCCTCGTTGCGCGCGGCCTCGGCCAGGGCCGGGGTGGCCAGGTGGTAGTCCAGCCGCCAGCCCACGTTCTTGGCGTAGGCCTGGCCCCGGTTGCTCCACCATGTGTAGCAGGCCTCGGTGGTCTCGGGCTGCAGGCGGCGGTAGACATCGACCAGGCCGCCTTCGGTCAGCAGCCGGGTCATCCAGGCACGCTCCTCGGGCAGGAAGCCGCTGTTCTTCTGGTTGCTCTTCCAGTTCTTCAGGTCGTTCTGGGTGTGGGCAATGTTGACATCGCCGCAGACGATGAATTCGCGCTGCGCCTTGAGCGCCATCAGGTGCGGAAAGATGACGTCGAGGAAGCGGTACTTGGCCTCCTGCCGCTCGGGGCCGGACGATCCGCTGGGGAAATAGGCGCTGATGATGGACAGCTTGCGCTTCGGAGTGTCAAAGCGCAGCTCGGCCCAGCGGCCTTCGGCATCGAACTCGCCGCCGTCGAAGCCGGTGAGCACGTCGCTGGGCTCATGGCGGGTGTAGACCCCCACGCCCGAATAGCCCTTCTTCTCGGCAAAGTGGAAATGGCCCCGCAGACCGGCCAGCGCCTCGAAGCGGCCGCTCACATCCGGCGCCTGGGCCTTGACCTCCTGCACACAAATACAATCGGGCGCATGTGTGGCCAGCCAGGCCTCCAGTCCTTTGCTGGTGGCCGAACGGATGCCGTTGAGGTTGAGGCTGGTCAGTTTGAACAAGGACACTCCCATGGGGTCGGAAAAGGAAACGGTGGCGGCCGAGGGCGCGCTGGCGCAGGAATTCGTGCAATTCTGCGTCGATGCCGGCGTGCTGCGCTTTGGTGAATTCAAGACCAAGGCAGGGCGCATGAGCCCTTACTTCTTCAACGCCGGCCTGTTCGACGACGGCGCCAAGCTGGGGCGCCTGGCCCAATTCTATGCACAGGCCCTGGTGGCCAGCGGCATCGAGTTCGACATGATCTTCGGCCCGGCGTACAAGGGCATTCCGCTGGGCGCTGCGGTGGCCATCGAGCTGGCACGCCTGGGCCGCAATGTGCCCTTTGCCTACAACCGCAAGGAAGCCAAGGAGCATGGCGAAGGCGGCACACTGGTCGGAGCGCCGCTCAAGGGCCGGGTGCTGATCGTGGATGACGTGATGAGCGCCGGCACCGCCGCGCGCGAGTCCATTGCGCTGATCCGGGCCGCAGGCGCCACCGCCCATGCGGTGGCCATTGCCCTGGACCGGCAGGAAAAAGCCACCGAGGTCGGCGCCGACGGGGTGGTTCGTGATGTGAACCACAGTGCGGTCCAGTACGTGCAGCGCGAGCTCGGACTTCAGGTCTGTGCCATTGCGCGCCTGGCCGATTTGCTGCAGTATTTGAGTTCGCACGCCGGTGACCAGCTGGGCGAGCACCATGAACGGGTGCTGGCCTACCGCCAGCGATACGGCGTCAACTGAACCCGGATCTGCCTTTGAGCTCCTTGCCCCCGATGACACCCCCCAGCCCGCGTCGGGTGGCGCATTTGCTGGTGCTGTCCGGGCTGGTCGTGGCCACCATGCCGGCACCGGCCCAGAACTCGAGCCAGACCCGTTCGGGCATCTACACCTGCATCGACGCCCATGGGCGACGCATCACCTCGGACCGGCCGATTCAGGAGTGCATCGACCGCGAACAGCGTGAACTCGGCCCCAGCGGCACGGTTCGGCGCGTGGTCCCGCCCAGCTACACCGCCGAGGAGCGTGCCCGCATCGAGGCCCAAAGGCGCGCCGAGGACGAAGCCCGTGCCCGTGTCAACGAGGAGCGGCGGCGAGAGCGCGCCCTGCTGATCCGCTACCCCAACCAGGATGCCCACGACAAGGACCGCGCTGTGGCGCTGGCCCAGGTGGACGAGGTGGTGGATGCTGTGAAAAAGCGCGAGCAGGAACTGGTCACGCAACGCAAGGAAATCGACCTCGAACTGGAGTTCTACCAGAACGACCCGACCCGCGTCCCGGCCTGGCTCAAGCGCAAGCTGGAGGACAACGAGCAGCAGGTGCAGGTGCAAAAGCGTTTCCTGTCCGAGCAGGACCAGGAAAAGCGCCGCATCAATGAGCGCTTCGACGAAGAGCTGGCCAAGCTGCGCCAGCTCTGGTCGCAGGTCGCGGGCAGCGCCCGCTGATCAACCGAGCTTCTGCCGCAGCACGTCGTTGACCTGCTGCGGGTTGGCCTTGCCCTTGCTCGCCTTCATGACCAGGCCCACCAGCGCGTTGAAGGCCTTGTCCTTGCCGGCGCGGAACTGCTCGACCATGGGGGCGTTGGCGGCCATCACCTCGTCGATGATGGTTTCCAGCGCGCCGGCGTCGTTCATCTGGCGCAGACCCTTGGCCTCGATGACGGCGTCCACATCCTGACCTTCGCCGGCCCACAGCGCGTCCATCACCTGCTTGCCAGCGTTGTTCGACACCGTGCCGTCCGAGATGCGTTTGAGCAAAGCGGCCAGCGTGGCGGCGTTCACCGGCGCCTGCGCAATGTCCTTCTCTTCGTTGTTGAGGCGGCGCGAGACCTCGCCCATGATCCAGTTGCTGGCCATCTTGGGCTGACCGGATGCCTTGGCCGCCGTCTCGAAGTAGGCCGCCATCGCCGGGCTCTGCGTCAGCGTGGTCGCGTCGTACTCGGGCAGCCCGTAGTCGGCCACCAGACGCTCGGCCATCTGGCGCGGCAACTCAGGCATGGATGCTTTCACCTCGTCAACCCAGCTGCGTTCGATGACCAGTGGTGGCAGGTCGGGGTCGGGGAAGTAGCGGTAGTCGGCCGCGTCTTCCTTCGTGCGCATGGCGCGCGTCTCACCGGTGTCGGGGTCGAACAGCACCGTGGCCTGCTGGATGGCGAGTCCGTCTTCAATCTGCTCGATCTGCCAGCGCACCTCGTAGTCGATCGCCTGCTGCATGAACTTGAAGGAATTCAGGTTCTTGATTTCGCGGCGTGTGCCCAAGGGTTCACCCGGCTTGCGCACCGAGACGTTGGCATCGCAACGGAACGAGCCCTCCTGCATGTTGCCGTCGCAGATGCCGATCCAGGTCACGATCTTGTGCAGCTCTTTCGCATAGGCCACGGCCTCGGCGCTGGACCGGATGTCCGGCTCGGTGACGATCTCCAGCAGCGGCGTGCCGGCACGGTTGAGGTCGATGCCCGAGAGACCATGGAAGTCCTCGTGCAGGCTCTTGCCGGCGTCTTCCTCCAGGTGGGCACGAACCAGGCGCACGGATTTCTTCTCGTCACCCAGGTAAAACGACACCTCGCCGCCCTGCACCACCGGAATCTCGAACTGGCTGATCTGGTAGCCCTTGGGCAGATCGGGGTAGAAGTAGTTCTTGCGCGCAAACACGCTCTGTTCGGCGATGTGGGAGCCCAGCGCCAGGCCCAGCCGGATGGCGCAGGCCACCGCCTCGCGGTTCATCACCGGCAGCGTACCCGGCAAGGCCAGATCCACCGCACAGGCCTGGGTGTTGGGCTCGGCGCCGAAGGCGGTGGGCGCGCGGCTGAAGATCTTGCTCTGCGTGGCCAGCTGGGCGTGGGTCTCGAAACCGATCACGACCTCGTAGCCTTGCACCAGCAGGGAAGCCTTTTTCTTGTCGCTCATGTTCAGAAGCCCTCCGGCGATTGGAAATGCCAGTCGGTGGTCTGCTGGAAGGCGTGCGCGGTCTGCAGCAGCGCGGCTTCCTGGAAATAGTTGCCGATCAGCTGCAGGCCCACGGGCAGGTGCCCGGCACCAAAACCCGCTGGCACGCTCATGCCGGGCAGGCCGGCCAGCGAGGCCGGCAGGGTGAAGATGTCGGCCAGGTAGTTGGCCACCGGGTCGTCGGTCTTGTCGCCGATCTTCCAGGCCGTGGTGGGCGCGGCCGGGCCGGCGATCACGTCGCACTGCGCAAAGGCGTCCTGGAAGTCCTGTGCAATCAGGCGGCGGATCTGCTGCGCCTTGAGGTAGTAGGCGTCGTAGTAACCGTGGCTGAGCACATAGGTGCCGATCATGATGCGGCGCTGCACCTCGGGCCCGAAGCCTTCGCTGCGCGACTTCTTGTACATGTCCAGCAGGTCTTCGTACTGCGCGGCGCGGTGGCCGAACTTCACGCCGTCGAAACGGCTGAGGTTGGAAGAGGCTTCGGCCGGGGCGATGATGTAGTAGACAGGGATGGACAGCTCGGTGCGCGGCAGCGAAATGTCGACCAGTGTGGCGCCGAGCTTCTCGTATTCGGCCAGGGCGCCCCGAACGGCGGCGAGGACGTCAGGCGCACAGCCTTCACCGAAGAATTCCTTCGGCAGGCCGATACGCAGGCCCTTGAGCGGCTGGGCGGCGGAGGCCCCCTCTCGTGGCGAACCCAGCAGCCGGCTGTAGTCCTCGGCCGGATGGTCGAGGCTGGTGGAGTCGCGGTCGATGTCGGGGCCGGCCATGGCCGTCAGCAGCGTGGCGCAGTCGGCGGCGCTGCGCGCCATCGGGCCGGCCTGATCGAGGCTGGAGGCGAAGGCGATCATGCCGTAACGCGAGCAACGGCCGTAGGTGGGCTTGATGCCGGTGACGTTGCAGAAACTCGCAGGCTGGCGGATGGAGCCGCCGGTGTCGGTGCCGGTGACGGCGGGCGCCAGGCGGGCGGCCACGGCCACCGCCGAGCCACCCGAGGAGCCGCCGGGCACGCGCGCGGTGTCCCAGGGGTTGCGGGCGACAAAGTAGGCCGAGTTTTCGTTGCTGCCGCCCATGGCGAACTCGTCGCAATTGAGTTTGCCCAGGGTCACGGCGCCGGCCTTGGCCAGGTTGGCGACCACGGTGGCGTCGAACGGGCTCTGGTAGCCCTGCAGCATCTTGCTGCCGGCGGTGCTGGGGAAGCCCTGCGTGACGAAGATGTCCTTGTGTGCCAGCGGCACACCCAGCAGCGGGCCTCGCTCACCGGCGGCGATGCGGGCGTCGGCGGCTTTGGCCTGGGCCAGGGTCAGGTCTTCGTTGAACGACAGGTAGGCGCCCAGGTTCTGGTGCTGCCGGGCGCGCGCCAGCAGGGCCTGCGCGGCTTCCACGGACGAAGTCTTCTTGTCGGCGATGGCGGCCGCCAGCTCGGCCACGCCCCATTGATGCAGGTCGCTCATTCGATCACCTTGGGCACGAGGAACAGTCCGCGCTCGACGGCCGGGGCGCTCTTCTGGTTGGCCTCGCGGTTGTTGGGCTCGCTCGCCACGTCCGGGCGCAGGCGCAGGCTGACGTGGTCGATCACGGCGGTGGGATGGGCCAGCGGCTCGACGCCGGTGGTGTCCACCGCTTTCATCTGTTCGACGATGTCGAAAAAACCGTTGAGCTGGGTCAGCATGCGCTCGGCCTCGGCCGGCGGCATTTCCAGCCGGGCCAGATGGGCGATGCGCCCGATGTCGGACAGGGTCAGGGACATGGGAGAACTTGAATGGGAGCCGGGAAAACCCACGCGCCAGGGCCTCATCTGCGCCGAAACCTGGTGTAACGTGCAGAAAATGCCTGCGGAGGGGACCGTTGTTGCGCAGGGGATACGGTATTATCCAAGGTTTGACGGCGATTCCCGTCCAAGGGCGGTGTCCAGGGAGGATTTGTCGGCAAATCAAGTACTTGGCAAGCACTTGGACCTACTGGCCATTCTCTGTCCCGACACCCACCCCATCCGGACGCCCCAGCACCCGATCGGCGACGGCTGCGCGAAGCCGCACCCGCGCCCCACAGGATTTCTGCACCATGTTTGAAGCATTCCGTCGCCAGTTCTCCACCGATCTGGCGATCGACCTTGGCACCGCCAACACCCTGATCTACGTGCGCAACAAGGGCATCGTGCTGGACGAGCCCTCGGTGGTCTCGATCCGCCATGAAGGTGGCCCGCAGGGCAAGAAGACCATCCAGGCCGTCGGCCACGAAGCCAAGGCCATGCTCGGCAAGGTGCCCGGCAACATCGAGGCCATCCGCCCCATGAAGGACGGCGTGATCGCCGACTTCACGGTCACCGAGCAGATGCTCAAGCAGTTCATCAAGATGGTGCACCCACGCTCGATGTTCAGGCCGAGCCCGCGCATCATCATCTGCGTGCCCTGCGGCTCAACCCAGGTCGAGCGCCGCGCCATTCGCGAATCGGCCCTGGGCGCCGGCGCTTCGGAGGTTTACCTGATCGAGGAACCCATGGCCGCGGCCATCGGCGCCGGCCTGCCGGTGTCGGACGCCTCCGGATCCATGGTGGTGGACATCGGCGGCGGCACCACCGAAGTCGGCGTGATCTCGCTGGGCGGCATGGTCTACAAGGGCAGTGTGCGCGTGGGCGGTGACCGCTTCGACGACGCCATCATTGCCTACATCCGCCGCAACTACGGCATGCTGATCGGAGAACCGACGGCCGAAGCCATCAAGAAGGAAATCGGCTCCGCTTTTCCCGGCTCCGAGGTCAAGGAGATGGAGGTCAAGGGCCGCAACCTGTCCGAAGGTGTGCCGCGCAGCTTCACCATCAGCTCCAACGAAATCCTCGAGGCCCTGACCGACCCGCTGAACAACATTGTCTCGGCGGTCAAGATGGCACTGGAGCACACCCCGCCCGAGCTGGGCGCCGACATTGCCGAGCGCGGCATGATGCTCACCGGTGGCGGCGCACTGCTGCGCGACCTCGACCGCTTGCTGGCCGAGGAAACCGGCCTGCCGGTGCTGGTGGCCGAGGAGCCGCTGACCTGCGTGGTCCGCGGCTGCGGCATGGCCCTGGAGCGCATGGAGCGCCTGGGCACCATCTTCACCAGCGAATAAGCGCGCGCCGGCTTCCGGCGCCCACCCGATTCCGAGCCCGCCACCGACATGCCACTGGGCACCCTGGACCGAACGCCTCCGCCCTTCTTCAAGCAGGGACCGTCGGCGCTGTCCAAACTGGTGGTGTTCAGCGCCGTTTCGCTGTTCCTGATGGTGGCCGACCTGCGCCTGGGACTGACCGCGCCCCTGCGTTCGGCCATCGCCACGGCGCTGTACCCGGTGCAGTGGGCCGTGATGCAGCCGGTGCAGGCCGCCATGGGGGTGGGTGGCTATTTCACCTCCTTGCACCGCGCCCAGCAGACCGAGGCGGACGCACTGCGGCGGCTGGCCCAGCAGGCCGACCGGCACCTGCAGCTGGAGCAGATGGAGATGGAAAACCGGCAGCTGCGCGAGCTGCTGGCCATGCGTGAGCGCATCAGCAGCCCCTCGATCGGTGCCCAGGTGCTCTACGACACGGCCGATCCGTTCTCGCGCCGGGTGGTGATCGACCGTGGTCAGACCCACGGCATCGTGGCGGGATCTCCCGTCATCGACGAATCGGGCGTGCTCGGTCAGGTCACGCGGGTCTACCCGCTGGTCTCCGAGGTCACCCTGCTGATCGACCGGAACCAGTCCATCCCGGTGCTGAACACCCGCACGGGGGTTCGCAGCGTGGCCTTCGGCCAGCCTTCGGCCGACGGCGACGGCCTGGAGCTGCGCTACACCCTGTCCAGCGCAGACATCGAGGAAGGCGACCTGCTGACCACCAGTGGCATCGATGGCGTCTACCCGCCTGGCCTGCCGGTGGCGCGGGTCACCCGCGTCGAGCGGCGCGCCGAGTCGTCCTTCAACCGGGTGCAGTGTGAACCGCTGGCACGCGTGCAGGGCACGCTGCATGTGCTGGTGCTCGGACCCACAGGGTTGCAGCTGCCGCCGCCACCCGAATCCGAAGCAGCGCCCAGCCGCCAGCGTCGGGATCGGCATGGCGGGACCGCCGTGGTTCCCAGGAGCGCGCCATGATCATGCGCCCCGGTCAGCAGCTGCTGCTGCCCGCCAACCGCGCCTTCATCTGGTCCAGCCTGGTGGTCGCACTGGCCATCAACATGCTGGGCAACGTCGGCCTGTGGGGCCGGGCTGCCTGGGTGCCGGATCTGCTGGCGGTGACCCTGGTGTTCTGGTGCGTGCACCAGCCCTTGCGCATCGGGGTGGGTGTGGCCTTCACCTTCGGCCTGTTGATGGATGTGCACCAGGGCGCCATGCTCGGACAGCATGCCCTGGCCTACACCGTGATGGCTTTTTTTGCCGTGGCCATGCACAGGCGTCTGCTGTGGTTTGCGGTGCCGACCCAGGCGGTTCAGGTGTTTCCGCTGCTGCTGGCCGCCCATTTGCTGGTGCTGGTGGTGCGCATGGCCTCGGGGGGCACCTTTCCGGGCTGGTCGTTCTTTCTGGCGCCTTTCATCGAGACCGCGCTCTGGCCGCTGGTGAGCGTGGTGCTGCTGGCCCCCCAGAGGCGTGCGCCCGACCCCGATGAGAACCGACCGCTGTAAATGTTCACCCCTGCGCCGCCTTCGGCGTCACCCCCTCAAGGGGGCGATGCGAGTGGCCCGGCAAAGCCGGCTCCACCGCATCCTGACCTGGGCCCGGCGAACGGATCGGATCTGCGGTAAAAACAGGTTTCCCTCGGTCGTGAAGGGGCCGAGCACACCAAATGACTGAATTGCGCAACGTTGAAGCCGACCTGGACCGGTTCCGGTTGCGGGTGCTGGTGGCTGCGCTGGCGGTCCTGGTCGCGTTCGGTCTGCTGGTCGCCCGCATGGTCCACCTGCAGGTCACGAAACACGAAGAGCTGATGGCGCAGGCCGAGAGCAACCGCACCGCGGTGCTGCCGGTGGTGCCCAACCGGGGGCAGATTGTCGACCGCCACGGCCATGTGCTGGCCACCAACTTCTCGGCCTACACGCTGGAGATCACCCCCTCGCGCGTGACGGACCTGGAAGCCACCATCGATGCGCTGAGCGAGGTGGTCGACATCCAGCCCCGGGACCGGCGGCGCTTCCGCCAGTTGCGTGAGGAATCCCGCCGCTTCGATTCGCTGCCCATCCGCACCCGTCTGACCGATGAGGAGGTGGCGCGCTTCACCGCCCAGCGCTACCGTTTCCCGGGCGTGGATGTGCGCGCCCGGCTGATCCGGCACTACCCCAACGGCGAGGTGGCCAGCCATGTGGTCGGCTACATCGGCCGCATCAACCAGCGCGAGAAGGAGATGATCGAGGACTGGCCGGAGGACGATCAGGCCAACTACCGGGGCACCGAGCACATCGGCAAGCTCGGAGCCGAGCAGAGCTTCGAGCGCGAACTGCACGGCACCACGGGCTTCGAACGGGTGGAGACCTCGGCGGGCGGACGGGCGGTGCGCCTGCTGGCCAGCACCTCGGCCGTGCCGGGGCACACCCTGGTGCTGTCGATCGACATCCGGCTGCAGAAGCTGGTGGAGGACATGTTCGGCGAGCGGCGGGGGGCGCTGGTGGCGATCGATCCGCGCAACGGTGAGGTGCTGGCCTTCGTGTCCAAGCCGACCTTCGACCCCAACCTGTTCGTCGAGGGCATCGACGTGGACAACTGGCGTGCCCTCAACGAATCGGTGGACAAACCGCTGCTGAACCGCGCCCTGCGGGGCACCTATCCACCGGGCTCGACCTACAAGCCCTTCATGGCGCTGGCGGCGCTGGAAACCGGCAAGCGCAACGCACAGACGGTCATCAACGACCCCGGCTTCTGGATGTTGGGCAACCACCGTTTCCGGGGCCATGCCACCGGACCGACCAACCTGCACCACAGCATCGTCAAGTCCAGCAACGCGTATTACTACTCGCTGGCCAACGAGATGGGGGTGGACGCGATCCATGATTTCATGAAGCCGCTGGGTTTCGGCCAGCTCACCGGCATCGACCTGCGCGGAGAACTGCGTGGCGTGCTGCCCAGCCAGGCCTGGAAGCGCGAGACCTACCGCCGACCCGAGCAGCAGCGCTGGTACGCGGGTGAGACGATTTCGCTGGGCATCGGTCAGGGCTACAACAACTTCACCATGCTGCAGCTGGCGCATGCCATGGCCACCCTGGCCAACGGGGGCGTACGGCACACCCCGCACGTCGCGCTGGCGGCTCAGGATGTGGTGTCCAACCAGCGCACCCCGTTGTCCGATCCGCAGGGTGTCGACCTGAAATTCCGGCGCGAGAACGTGCAGGCGGTGCTGCGCGCCATGGCGGACGTGACCACCGAAGGCACGTCGGCCCGTGTGTTTGCGGGGGCCGGCTACCGCAGCGGCGGCAAAACCGGCACCGCGCAGGCGGTGACCATAGGTCAGAAAGACCGCTACGACGCGAAGAAGCTGGAGGAGCACCAGCGTGACCACTCGCTGTACGTGGCATTTGCACCGGTCGAGGAGCCGACGGTGGCACTGGCGGTGATCGTGGAGAACGCTGGTTTCGGTTCGGCGCACGCCGCTCCGATCGCCCGGCGGGTGTTCGACTACCTGCTGATGGACCAATACCCCAATGCGCAGGACATGGCCGCCGTACAGAAGGGACAGGCCGGTGCCCCGATTGGCACGCCGCTCAAGGCCAGCGAGATGGCGTGGCCTCCGGGGAACACCACGGCACCCTAGCCCGGGCACGGATCACCGGATCCAGGCGTCGTATCCGGTCTTGAGGATGAGGGCGCTGACCACGATGATGAACGCACCGCGCACGAAGCCACTGCCGTGCTTGAGGGCCAGTCGTGTGCCCAGCACGCTGCCGACCACGTTGGCGACCGCCATCACCAGCGCGAAATGCCACCAGACGTGGCCCTTCCAGGCGAACAGCATCAGCGCGGCCAGGTTGGACGTGGTGTTGAGCAGCTTGGCGCTGGCGCTGGCGTGGAGGAAGTCGTAGCCCAGCCAGCGCACGAACAGGAAGACGAAGAAGCTGCCGGTGCCCGGGCCGAAAAAGCCATCATAGAAACCGATGGTCAGGCCCAGGGTGGCGGCGGCCAGGGCTTCATGCCGGCCGGCAAAGCGCGGTGTGTGGTGGCGGCCCAGGTCCTTGCGCGCCAGCGTATAGGCCAGCACCCCGATGAGGATGGCCGGCAGCACCCGACGCAGGAAGTCGGGCGAGATCACGGTCACCGCCCAGGCACCCGCCATGGAGCCGGCAAAACAGACCGCCGCCGCCGGCAGCAGGGCGCCCCAGGGCATCTGGACACGGCGTGCGTACTGCACCGTGGCCGCCGCCGTGCCCCAGATGGACGCGCTCTTGTTGACGCCGAACAGCGTGGCCGGGTGGGTGTTGGGAAATATGGCGAACAGGGCGGGCACCAGAATGAGCCCTCCTCCTCCCACGATCGAATCGACAAAACCGGCGAACAGCGAGGCCACCGAGACCAGAAACAACTCCATGCGCTTATTGTTACCGAAGCCGGATCACCGGCCGGCAGGCACGTCGCATGCGGGAATCGGTCGCCTCAGCAGGACAGCGGCAGTTCGAGCGTGAACTCCGCCCCACCCTCCGGGTGGTTGCGCACGCTCAGCTGCCCGCCATGCTGGTCGACGATGCCATAGCTGATGGACAGGCCCAAGCCGGTGCCTTTGCCCACCGGCTTGGTGGTGAAGAAGGGGTCGAAGATGCGTGTGAGGTGTTCGGGCGCAATGCCCGGCCCGTTGTCGCGCACCCGCACCTGTGCCCGGCCATCCTGCAGCACAGATTCGACCAGCACCTGACGCTGCGCCGGCGGCAGGGCACCGGTGGCGTCGAAGGCGTTCTGCAGCAGGTTCATGAGCACCTGCTGCAACTGCCCCTCGCTGCCCAGCACCTGCAATGGTGCACCGGGCAGCCAGTGCACGGCCAGCGGCTCGGGAACCCCTTTCCGGACCCAGTGGATGGCGCGCTCGATGACGCGGTTAAGGTCCACCGGCGTGCGTTCGCCCGAGTCCATGGCCGAGAAGCGCTTGAGGCCGTGCACGATGTCGGCGGTGCGCTGGGCGCCCTCCAGCGTGCCTTCGATCAGCGAGGGCAGGTCGGACAGCAGGTGCTCGATGCGCAGCTGCTGGCGCAGCCTGGCGAGCTCGGATTCGCTGGCCTGGGCATGCAGCGCCGACATGTAGGTCTGCAGGCGGTCACAGTACTTGCGCAAGGCGTGCACATTGCCCAGCACGAAGCTGATCGGGTTGTTGAGTTCGTGCGCGACCCCAGCCACCAGCTGACCCAGCGAGGCCATCTTTTCCGAGTGCAGCAGCTGCTGCTGGGTGCGCTTGAGGGCCTCGTGTGCAGCGCGCATCTCCTGGTAGGCGCGTTTGAGTTCGGCGGTGGGTCGTCCCACCCAGACGGTGCCGACCCGACGGCCATTGGCGCCAATGCGGGGCGTGCCGCTGGCATCGACCGACACCGCCTGCCCGGCGTGGTCACGCAGGTTGAGCTCGATGACCTCGCCCGAGCGCGGCACAAAACCGCGGTCCATGGCGGCCTGGGCTCGCGCCACACTGTCCTCGTCGGCCAGCCACTGGCTCAGCGGAGTACCGCGCAATTGCTCCTCGCTGCGGCCCAGCAGTTCACACAGGGCGGCGTTGGCCTGTTCGATCAGGCCGCCCTGGTCACAGACCACCAGCACGTCCGACATGGCGGTGAGCACGCTGAAGATGAACTGCTGGCTCTGCTCAAGTTCAGCGTTCTTCTGCTCCAGTTCCACCTCGTCGTCGATCAGGCGCGTGTAGACCTCGTCCATCTTCTGGATCACGTCCAGCCAGGTCGATTCGTCCACGCCCTCCAGGGGCACGGCGGGCAGCGGGCTGGGTGCGCGGTCTTTCGACATGTCAGCGACCTCGGCTCGAAGAAGGCTTGCCGCCAGGGGTGCCGCGCAACCGGCTTCGCCGGGACGCAGGCGCCGTCCCCCTGCCCAGCGTCGAAGGCGCGCCAGAGCGGGGGGAAGACGCGAAGCGGCGCAGGGGGGTGTCCATGTCAGTGCACCGTGCAGACCATGCAGGGGTCGAAGGAACGGACGATGTGCTGCACAGCGACCGGCGTCTTCTCTCTTTCGCGGACCGGTGCGCCGACCAGGGCTTGCTCCAGCGCACCGGGTACGCCAGCGGCATCGCGGGGGGAGAAGTTCCAGCTGGTCGGTGCGACGATCTGGTAGTTGGCGATGCGGCCGTGTTGAACCACCAGCCAGTGACCCAGACTGCCCCGCGCCGCCTCGGACAGGCCCATGCCCCGGCCGTGCTCCGGCAGGTGCACCGGTTCACAGAAACGCTCACCCGGTTGCAGGGCCTGCAACCAGGCCTCCATCAGGGGAACCACCCGGGCCAGTTCGATCAGGCGCGCAAGCACGCGTGTGTAGACCACCCCGCCATGTCGCTGCACCGCATCTCGCACCAGCGCCTGCCCGCCGGTCAGCTGCCTGGCGATGGCTCCGGTCTCGATCACCTCACCCCCCAGGCGCGGGGCCTTGTTCCAGGTGTAGGCCTGGGGTTTGTCGGGCTCGGGCCGGGTCAGGCCGTGCCAGGGGTGCAGTGGCGTGCGGGCCTGGGCCAGCCAGGCATGGGTGGCGTCTTCGCTGATGCTGTGGGTGTCCACCGGATCGGCCTCCTGCGCGCCATGGCGCCAGAGGCCTCCGGGCAGGGCGAAGCCCCCATCGGACAACGGATAGGCGCCGTAGCTCAGGTAGCGCCCCGGTCCTGGCCCCAGCGACTGCAGGTCCAGATCCGGCACCAGGCTCAGAAAGCAGCGCAGGTCGCCCCCCATGGGGTCGCGGGCGTGCCAGGCCCACAGGGCGTCCTCGTCTTCGAGCGACGTGATGAGTTCCAGCGGAGCATCGAACAGCTGTTGTTCGAGAAAGCGCCGGAACTCGCGCACCCGCGCCAGCAGGCGCACACGCTCGGCCGCGTCGATGGCGCGGGTCGAGCCCCCTGGCTCGACGGACTGGGTGTGCGGCCATTTGCCTCCCAGGGTGCCCAGCAGGGTGAACCAGCGCTGCCGGGCCGCCGTGGCCGCCCGCACCTGCTCGCCGCTGTCGGGCAGGAAGCGGCGGCACACCTCGGCATGCCAGGGCCGGTCGGCGTACACCGGCCGGCAGAAGTCGGGCATGAAGAACAGGTAGAAATGGGTCAGGTGGTCGGCCAGGTTCTCGACCGCGAGAATGAGGTTGGTGGCCAGCTGCCCGTTGGGTGGCGGGCTGACGCCGACCAGATCGGCCAGCGCACGCGCCGCCGCGACCGACTGCGAGACCGAACAGATGCCGCAGATGCGCGGCACGTAGACCAGCGCGTCGCGCGGGTCCTTGCCCTGCAGGATCTGCTCGAAGCCGCGGTACATGGTGGCGTTGACCTGGGCCGAAGCGACGCGCCCGTCGGCAATCGTCAGCGCGACTTCGAGATCACCCTCGACGCGGTTGAACGGTCCGACGAGGAGGCGGGAACTCATTTGAGACGCGTCTTTCTCACGGCGGGCTTGACGACGAGGTGGTCCGCCACGGCGTTGTGTTTCACCCGTTTCGGCGTGGCGCTCTTGGACAGCGAGGCCAGCGCGACGAACCAGGCCTTGGGCATGTCGGTGGGCAGGCCGACCGGGATGCCGGCGATCTTGGGCGTCTGGTGGAAGGGGTGACCGGGCTCCTGGAAGCCCGGTTCGGTGCAGGCAATGCAGGCATAGCCGCCACGGGTGCAACTGCCTTCGCCGTTCCAGGGGCGGATGTTGCAGTCGGCGTGCACCTGCGTGCCCTTGCAGCCCATGTGTTCCATCATGCAGCCCAGGTCGGACGGCTTCTCGGCGCTGGCCTTGAACTCGTAGTATTCGTTGCGCGTGCAGCCGTGGTGCACCAGCTGGTCGGCGTAGAAGCGCGGCCGGGCCAGCGGGTCGAGGTCGCCTTCGCGGAAGGTGTCGGCGGCCAGTGCCATGAGCGTGTCGATGACCCAGCTCGGGTGCGTTGGGCAGCCGGCCACGTTGATGACCGGCAGGCCGCTGCCGCTGCGGAAGTCGGGGCCCAGCAGGCCACCCAGGCGCTCGTCCTCGTACTGCAGGCCGCAGGCATCGGTGGGGTTGTCGCCGCCGGCGGTGATACCGCCCCAGGCTGCGCAGCTGCCGATGGCCAACACATGCTGCGCCTTCGCCGCCAGTTCGCGCACCCAGTGGATCATGGGCAGGCCGGTTCCCGCGAGCATGTGAAATCGCCCGGTGCCGTTCGGGCCGCGCAGCAGCGAGCCTTCGACGCAAAGTGCGTCCAGCCGCATGCCGCCATCGATGATCGATTGCAGCAGCGCCAGCACATCATCGCCACTGGCCAGCGAGAGTGAGGGGTGCCAGAGCATCTCAATGCCCGCGTCGCGCAGGTGGCCCTGGAAGTCGGTGGTGTCGGCGCACAGCAGTGACATGCTGCAGCCGCCGCAGCCACCCGATTGCAGCCAGAGGACGTTCATGCGGTCACCTCCTCAGCGGTGTGTTTGCCAGCCAACCAGCCGCGCGCCCAGGTGAAAGCCTGTTCCAGATCGGCCAGCGCCTGCACGCCGGGCGCGGTGCCCAGGTCGAAGGCCGATGCGCGGATGGCCAACAGCATCGCGGGTGGCGGAGGATGGCCGAGCAGGTCCTGGTACACCTGCAGCACCGCCTCGGGCGCCAGCGCGTGGCTGCCGATGCCGCCGCCGCGCGCGGGCCGCAGCGAGTGCACAGTGAACGGTGCGGCCAGGTCCAGCGCGGCATCGACGAACAGGATGCGCTCCCGATCCACCAGGTCCAGCGCGTGTTCCACCTGCAGCTGGAAGTCGGTCAGGACTTCGACACGGTCGCTGCACGAAGCCGCTTCGGCCTGCGCCAGCAAGCGCTCGGCGAGCAGCGGTCCGAGCGCGTCGTCGCCGCGGCTGGGGTTGCCCCAGGCCAGCACCAGCAGTGCTGGCACCCCTGCATTCATTGCGCACGCTCCATCGGGTGGGGTGTGGCGCCGCGCTGCGTCTGGCCGGTGGACGAGCGCAGCACATGGTCCAACACCTCACCATCCGACCCTCGCAGCGTCACCGACAGCGGCATCTGGCCCAGCGCGTGGGTGGCACACGACAGGCAGGGATCGTAGGCGCGGATGGCGACTTCGAGGTGGTTGAGCAGCGGCTCGGTGATGGTCTGGCCGTCGAGGTACTGCAGTGCGACCGAACGCACCGCCTCGTTCATGGCCTGGTTGTTGTGCGTGGTCGAGACGATCAGGTTGCAGCGGGTCACGAGGTCGTCGTCGCCGACCTCGTACTCGTGGATCAGGGTGCCGCGAGGCGCTTCGATGATGCCGACGCCGCTGCGCTGGCGTTTGCCCGTGGCCTGCAGCGGACCGCCGAGGATGACCGGGTCGTCCAGCAGCTGCGTGATCACCTCGACGCCGTGCAGCAGCTCGATCATGCGCGCCCAGTGGGTGGCCAGCACCGCGTGCACCGGGCGGCCACCGTGCGCGGCCACAAAGGCCTGGCGGCGGGCCTCGGCTCGCGGTGTCGGGATGTGGTCGCAGTTCTGCAGCCGTGCCAGCGGGCCGACGCGGTACCAGCCGGCCTCGGGTCCGAGCGCGCGGCGGTAGGGGAACTTCATGTAGGTCCAGGGTTTGACCGCCTCGTCGATCAGCTCGCGGTAGCGCTGGTCCTCGAAGCCATCGACCGCGATGCGGCCGTCGGCCTCGCGCAGGCGCAGCGTCCCGTCGTACAGCTCCATCGCGCCAGCGGGGCCGATGAGGGACATCATGGCTGCGGGCGTTTCACCGAAGTGCTCATACGCGGGTGGCAGGCCTGTGTGCAGGCGCTGGGCCAGGTCCACCGCCGTCTCGGCCCAGGCCAGCACCTGGGGCAGTTGGGCGCGCAGCGCATCGCGGTCCTCGCGCGTGACGGCGCGGTTCATGCCGCCGGGCACCGAGCCGGTGCCGTGCACCCGCTTGCCAGACGTGATGCGGATCACCTCCTGGCCGAACTTGCGCAGCATCACGCCCTGGCGCGCCGCTTCGGGGTGCGCCATCGCCACGCCGACGATGTTGCGCTGAGCGACAGCGGCGTCGAAACCGAACAGCAGGTCGGGCGAGGACAGGTGGAAGAAGTGCAGCGCGTGGCTCTGCACGATCTGGCCATAGTGCATCAGGCGCCGGATGCGGTCGGCGGCCTCGGGCACCGGCCAGCCGCCGACCACGCGGTCCAGTGCCTTGGACGCTGCCAGGTGGTGCGAGACCGGGCAGATGCCACACAGGCGCTGCACCATGACCGGCACCTCCCAGTAGGGCCGGCCGACGATGAACTGCTCGAAACCACGGAACTCGACAATGTGCAGGCGCACCTGCTGCAGGCGCTGCTGATCGTCCAGCAGCAGCGTGACCTTGCCGTGGCCCTCGACGCGCGAGACCGGGTCGATGACGATGCGGCGCAGGCCCTGAGGATCGGCCGCGGTGTCGAGTGAACGCGTGAACTCAGTCATAGCGAAGAAGTCCCTTCGGGAGTGACGGTTCACGCCCGGCCATCAGGTCCTGCAGCAACTGCCAGAAGGCGTCGGCCGGCGGCGGACAGCCGGGCAGCGCATGGTCGATCTGCACCACTTCGTGGATGGGCCGCACGCGGTTGAGCGGCAGCGGCAGTTCAGGGTCGTTCGGCACCTCGCCGTAGACGGCCTTCATCATCTCGCCCACGTCCAGGTGGTTGCGCAGCGCGGGCAGCCCGCCGGTGATGGCGCAGGCGCCCACGGCCACCAGCACGCGGCACTGGTCCCGAAAGGCGCGCAGCACCTCCACGTTCTCGGCGTTGCACAGGCCGCCCTCGATCAGGCCGATGTCGCAGGGGCCAACGGTCTTGATGTCGGTCAGCGGCGATCGGTCGAACTCAATGTGCTCGATCAGCCCGAACAGGCGCTCGTCGATGTCGAGGAAGGACATGTGGCAGCCAAAGCAGCCGGCCAGCGAGACCGTGGCCACACGCCACTTGCGGGGAGCAACTGCAGTGTTCATCCGCGCGTCTCCGCATCGTCGAAAGTGCGTTCGCCATAGGGCTGGGCAAAGCCCACGCGCTTGGGCAGCAGTGCACCCACCGGGCAGATGTGGGCGGCGCGGTCTTCCACCGCCAGGCGGCTGTCGCCGAGTCGGCCGCTTGTGCTGTCGATCAGCAGCTTCGCGCCCATGCCGTGGCCGCCGATGGCGAACACGTGCTTGCCGTCGATCTCGTCGCTGGCGCGCACGCAGAGCTGGCAGAGGATGCAGCGGTTGGGTTCGAACCAGACATCGGGGTGGCTGGCGTCCACCGGCCTGTCGGGGTTGATCGCCTCGTAATGCAGCTCAGTCATGCCGGCGCGCTCGGCCTGGTGCTGCAGCTGGCAGTTGCCGCTCTTTTCGCAGCCGGGGCAGAAGTGGTTGCCCTCCACAAACAGCATCTGCAGCAGGTGCAGGCGCCGGGTCTTCAGGGCGTCGGTATGGCACTGCACCTGCTGGCCCGCGACCGCGGGCGTGACGCAGGCCGCCACCGGGCGGCCGTCGGCCAGCACGGTGCACAGCCGGCAGGATGCACTGGCCGACACGCTTTCATGCCAGCACAGGTGCGGCAGTTCGTGGCCGGCGCGGTGCGCGGCCTGCAGGATGGTGTCGCCGGCCTGCAGCGGGACGGGCTGGCCATCAAAGTCGAAGCTGTCGGTGGGCATGGCGCCATCATCCCCCATGTTCGGTCTTCAGATGGGCTCCCGGATCGCGCCGACCGGTCACGCGGCGCGCCGACGACAGCTCGGCATCCAGGTCAATGTCGGGCTGGAAACTCGCCGCCGTGCTGCGCTGGGTGTAGGCCTGGCCGAAGTGGGCCAGGGTGTCGCGTAGCGGGTTGCAGGCCGAGACGCCCAGGCCGCAGTGCGTGCCGCTGTGCAGCAGTTCGTCCAGCTCGTGCAAGCGCTCGATGTCAAAGGCCGAGCCACGACCCGCGCCGCGCGCCTGCGCCAGCTTGTCGAGGCGGCGCACCACCAGTTCGGTGCCGACGCGACACGGCGTGCACAGGCCGCAGCTTTCGTGGGCGAAGAAGCGCGCGAAGTGCCGCGCGACCTCGAACAGGTCGCGCGTCTGATCGAACACCATCAGGGCGCCGGCGCTGGGCAGGTCTTCAAAGGCGATGGCGCGGCCGAAGCCGCTGGCGGGTACGCAGCTGCCCGAGGGCCCGCCCACCTGCACCGCCTGCGGGTCGCGTGCGCCGCAGTCGGCCAGGATCTGCGCCAGGGGCGTGCCCAGCGGGTACTCATAAAGGCCGGGGCGTTCGCAGTCGCCCGAGACCGAATGGATCTTGGTGCCAGTGGACTCGGGCGTGCCGATGCCGGCCCACCAGGCACCCCCGCGGCGCGCGATATGGGCCACCGCCACCAGGGTCTCCACGTTGTTGACCACGGTCGGTCGGCCCAGGTAGCCGCGCTGCACCGGGAAGGGCGGCCGGATGCGCGGCGTGCCGCGCTTTCCTTCCAGTGACTCGATCAGCGCCGACTCTTCGCCGCACACGTAGGCACCGGCACCGAGGTGGATGGCGATGTCGAAGTCGAAGCCGGTCATGCCGCCCGCGTTGCGCCCGAGCAAGCCCTGCGCACGGCGGCGTTCGAGCACAGCTTCGAGGTGGTCCAGCAGGAAGCGGTATTCGCCGCGCAGGTAGACCAGGCCGGTCTGCGCGCCGATGGCGCGCGCGGCCACCGTCATGCCATCGAACAGTTCGTCGGCGTGGCGGCTGAGCAGCACCCGGTCCTTGAAGGTGCCGGGCTCGCCCTCGTCGGCGTTGCAGACCACGCAGCGCTGGCCATCGGGCGCGTCGGCCTCGGCGCAGAAACGCCACTTGCGCGCAGCGGGAAAGCCCGCTCCGCCCCGGCCACGCAGGCCCGAGCATTCGACTTCGTTCAGCAGCTCGGCCGGTTCGCGGGACAGCACGGTGGGCAGGCCAGGGGCGTCGGCGGGCAGGCCCCGCAGCAACACGTCGGCGCGGCGGATATGGTCCTCCACCGCAAACCAGTCGGCCGGCCATGCTTCAGGTGGCACACCGGCCAGCAACCGCTCGGCCAGCTGGTCCACGCGCATGGCGTCCAGCCGCGTAACCACATGGTGGTGGTTGACCAGCAGGGCCGGTCCCTGGTCGCACAGGCCGGTGCAGGAGCAGCGGTCGACGCTGAAACGGCCCTGCGCGTCGGTCTCGCCGGGTGCGACACCCAGGCGCTCGCACAGCCGGGCCATGAGCGCCTCGCCGCCCGCCATGCGGTCGGTGATGTTGTCGGAGAACAGCACGCGCACCCGGCCCACGGGCCGGAGGTGGAAGAATCGGTAGAAGCTGGCCACGCCCTCGACATGGGCCAAGGTCAGGCCCAGCGCGCAACCGATGTGCGCCAGCAGATCGCGCGGCAGCCAGTGGGTCTGCGCCTGCGTTTCCCGCAGCACCTGCACCAGCGCATGCGGGTCGTGGTGCCAGCGGGCCAGCACCGCGTCGGCAGCGTGGAAGGTGCCGGACCGATCGAAAGCGGTCATGTGATCCGGCGCCGGGCCGCCCCAAGCCGGATCAGCCCCCTCGGGGGGCAGCGACCCGCGCAGCGGTGGAGCGTGGGGGCCTAAATGATCCGGCGCCGGGCCGCCCCAAGCCGGATCAGCCCCCTCGGGGGGCAGCGACCCGCGCAGCGGTGGAGCGTGGGGGCCTAAATGATCCGGCGCCGGG